>MKWU01004564.1_pt1 | contig 16140 bp, 13 predicted proteins | sample 809101 | NCBI WGS metagenome assembly MKWU01 (sample SAMN05860141, study PRJNA318959) | sponge metagenome | host: Aplysina aerophoba | place: Slovenia: Piran, Adriatic Sea, Gulf of Piran | collected 2013-05-07 | reverse complement strand
GGCAAGGCCACGGTCGCCGTAGCATCCGATTACTCCAAACTGACGGTCACCGGCGTGGCCGAGGGCACGGCGACCATCACGGTCACCGCCCGTGACGTCGACGGCAACAGTGTCAGCGACGCCTTCGACGGGACGGTGGCGGGGGGGGGGACGGGGGGTCCGCCGCGGGAGCCCGGGCGGTCCGCGCCGCCGGCCCTGACGCGGCGGGAGAACCGGAGCCGCCCCGGCTGCCGGAGGCTTCCGGCGGCGTCGGCGAAGTGACCTACTCCGCCGTGGGCCTTCCCGCCGGCCTGTCCCTGGACCCGGACCGGGTGATCCGCGGCGCGCCCGAGGCGGCCACCGCCAGCCCGGCCAGGGTCACGTACAGCGCCACCGACGAAGCCGGCGAATCCGTTTCCCTCACCTTCCAGGTGACGGTCAATCCGGCAGTGACCTTCGCCGACACGGAGTTGAGCCCGTTCACCAACGACATCATCGAGTACACCGTGGGCCAGGACGCGGATCTCCGCTTCGTCTTTCCGGAGGCCTCGGGCGGGACCGGGTCTCTGACCTACCGCCTGGACAACCGGGAACCGGACGTGGCCATCAATGACTACGCCAGGGGATTGACGTTCGATCCCATCACCCGCACGCTCAGCAGCGGCGCCGGCGAAGACCAACCCGTCGCCGGGCAGCGCTACGCCCTGACCTACCGGGCGGAGGATGAGAGGGGGTCCCGGGCCGCGGCCTACGGCAGCATCGAGGTGAATGAAGCGCCGTCCCTGCCCGAGACCGCAGACCGGAGTTTCACCGCGGGCAGCGCCGTTTCCGTGACCCTGCCGGCGGCCACCGGCGGCTCGGCCAAGATCACGCGGCTGCGCTACAGTCTGGAACCGCAGATTCCGGGCCTCTCCTTCAACTCCGGCGCCCGCGAGCTCTCCGGCACGCCCACGGCCACGGGCGCCACGGTGATGACCTTCACGGTTATGGACCGCAACGGGGTCACCGACACCACGACCTTCACCATAACCGTGGCCGCCGGCGCCGGGGCTCCGGCGTCGGCGCCGGGCTCGGTGCGAGCGGCGCAGGCGCCCGGCCTCAAGACCTTCGGCATGTCCTGGGCGGAGGTCGCCGGCGCCTCGGAATACGTGGTGCAGGTGGCGGCCGAGGGCAGCGGTTTTCCCACGGACAGCGCGGTGAACTCCGGGCCCGCCGGAGCCAGGGTGAGCGTCCACCAATGCTGCTCGCGGGCGGTGGTTGACGTTGCGGAGTACGGTAATTACCGGGCGCGCGTCGCCGCCGTGAACGCGGAGGGCGCCGGCCCCTGGTCGGCCGCGACCCTCGTCGCCGTGGCCGAGCCGCCGCCTCCGGAGCCGGAGCCGGTCAAGACCTACGCCCTCACTCCGGCGGTCCGCGTGGTTGAGGGGGATTACTACTCCCTGAAGCTGACCCTGAGCGATCCGGTCCCGGCGCCTTACGCCACATTCAGGGTGTCCATCGGTTACGGCTCCGCCAACGCTGAGGACGTCTACTCGGGAGCCATATCCACCTTCACCCTGGGCGCCGGCGCCGCCTCCTGGCATTTCTCCGTGCCCACCCGGGACGACGCCGTGGATGAGGATGACGAGACCTTCACGGTGGTGGTGTCCCCCACCTACATCAAGGGGAAATGGGAAAAGGCCGGCGACGGCCGGGACACGGCCACGGTGACCATCGCCGACGACGATACCGCCGGCATCACGGTGATCGCCGCCAATCCCCTGGCCGCAGCCGAGGGCGGAACGGCGACTTACACCGTGGTCCTGGACAGCCAGCCCACGGCGGACGTGACCGTCACCCCCGGCAGCTCCGACGGCGGCGCGGTCACGGTGGCGCCGGCGTCCCACACCTTCACGCCGTCCGACTGGAACCGTGCCGCCACCTTCACGGTGAGCGCCGTGGCGGACGATGACGGCGACGATGAGGACGCCGTCATCAGCCACCGTGTGGGCAGTCAGGATACGAAGTACGCCGCGGTCCCGGTGTCCTCGGTATCGGTCGCGGTGTCGGACACCACGCCGCCGGACCAGCAGCAGAAGGTGGCCAACAACCCGCCCGCAGTGGCGTCTGCGATAGATGACGCCACCATCGTGAACGAGACCGGCGCCCACCGGGTCTCGCTTTCGAGCGTCTTCAGCGACGCCGACGGCGACAGCCTGACCATCACGGCCGCATCGTCGGATGAGAGCGTGGCCACGGTGTCGGTGGCGTCCGACCAGTCCAGGCTGACGGTTACGGCAAAGGCGCGCGGAACGGCGATGATCACGGTCACCGCCAGCGACGGCAACGGCGGCACGGTTTCGGACAGTTTCACCGTCACGGTGAAGGCCGCTCCGGTGGTGGCCGCCGCCATCGACGACGTGAGCGAAGTGTTCATTGACGCGACCCACGAGGTCGATTTGACCGAGGCGCCCAGCGACGCCGATGAGGAGGTGTTGACCGACGTGTTCACGGACGCCGACGGCGACGCGTTGACCATCACCGCCGAATCGTCGGACACGGAGGTGTTGGGGGTTGCCACTGTCGTTGACGAATCTACCCGGACCGTTACCGGCCTCACGGTAACGGGCGTGGCCGAGGGAACCGCGACCGTTACGGTCACGGCCGAGGACGCCGACGGCAACCGGGTGAGCGACGAGTTCGACGTAACGGTGACCGAGGACACGGGCTCGCAGTTCTATGATGGGGGGGCGGCGCCCGGTCCGGTGGCTGACCTGCAGTTGACGGCCGAGGGAGTGAGCCTGATCGTGAGTTGGAGCGCTCCGGCGCCGGAGAGCGGCGGCGAGGTGACTGGCTACATCGTGCACCTGAAGCCCGATGGCGGCGGCAAGGGCCGGACCAAGACGCCCCGGGCGAAGAAGACGAAGGTCAGCTTCGACAACCTGGAGGCGGGCCAAACGTACAAGGTGTGGGTACGGGCGGAGAACGAGGCGGGCAAGGGGGAGCGGGTCCATGCCAGCATCACCCTGCCGGAGGAGTAATCCGGAAGCCGGGTCGTCGGGCGGAGCTTGCGGCGACGGCATGAAATCGAGGCCGGCGGGTCCGGGTGGTGGCCGCCCGAACCGCCGGTTTCCTCCCGCGTGAGGAGAGGTGTCGGGGAATAGGCCCGGATTCACTGGGGCAGCGACTTTGCGGACCGGTCCAAGGACGAGAGACATGGAGAGATGGCGAATGGTTGGACTCCGTCAGATTTGACCGGCGACGGGGTGTGGCCGCGGCGACACTGAGGATCCGCCACCTGTGACGGCGGCTGGCGCGATCACCAGAGGGATTGCAGCGGCGCTGAGACACCGTGGCACACCGGGCGGTGCACACCGCGTCCGAAGCCGCGCCGCCAGACCCTGGCGGAATACCCGAAAAGGGGTCTTGCCAAAAAACTCCTCAAAAATCCCGAGTTTTCGGGCAAGGCCGAGTTGATATGTCCATTTTGCCGATGCTGATATGGCTTTTCATTGCGGTGGAATTCGCACTGACGGTCATCCGCCCCTGGCAGACTCCCGCCGCGCTTCTGGACCTCAACTACTGGATACTCGCCGCCAAGACGTGGGCGCTCATCATAATCGTCCTGATCCTCGGCGGCTGACATCCTCAACAACGTCCACATCATCGGTCCCCAACCCCAATCCCGGAGGTCCTGACCAATTTGTCAACAGGCTCGAGGTGTTACGGATTATGGAACTGATACTTATTGCGCTGATTGGCGTTATGGCCTTGGCGCCATTGCTCTATGCCGCTACGGTGTTCATCGCTTATCGCTCCGCATCCTACCAGCGCCTCCTTTGGGGAGGGGCTGGCATAGCCACCTTGGGAGTGATTGCAGTACCCGTGGGCGCAGCCTTGTCCAGCCTCTATCTTGGTGTCGGGTGGTTCCTTGGTATCGTGTGGTCCTTGTGGGGTATTCTTGGCGGTTGGTGGTTCGTAGCCGGCCTTGCCATGGTGACCTGGGGAGCCGCGCTTAGACTCGCCTCCATGAGTAGATGACGAAAACGGACTTTGCTCGGAAGGATGCTGGAACCGTGGAGTTTTTGGGCAGAATCGCGTTTTCGGGCAAGGCCCCGAGAAGGTGAACATCAATGAGGGAATCCACCCGTCCCGATGTCGCGGCAACGTCGGCAAGGCCACCCGGGCAGCGGGTGTTTGGTGACCGGCGCGCTGTTGATATTGCCGGCAGGGTTCCCTTTCGTGGTCATTGCGTTCTATTGAAACTCGCGCCTGTGAAACTCGCTGCTGTGAAACTCGCTGCGGTCGGGGTCGGTGTGATGTCATCGGGAAGCCACGGTTGCAACTTGGGGTTGGTGAAGGCGGGCAGCGGCGCCAAAGGCGGCACGAATGCTTGAAGACGACAGCCCGCTGCAGGGACCGGAGCCTGTTGATCAATCCTCGGCGCGCCGCCGTTCCAGGATTCACTACGGCTGGCGCCTCCTGGCGGCCGCCATGTTCATATCGGTCGTCCCGGCGGGCGTTCGTGGCAGTTTCACGCTCTTCAGACTGCCCATGTCCGAGGATCTTGGGTGGAGCTATACCGCCTTGGGCGGCGCCTGGGCACTAGGGCTGGTCATGAATGGGGTCACCCAGCCCATCACCGGCCACCTGTTTGACCGGTTCGGCGCTCGCAAGGTCATACTGATCTGCGTCGTGGCGACCGGTCTCGCCACGGCCGGCCTGTACTGGATATCCCATTACTGGCACGTGATCCTCCTGTTCAGTTTCGTATTTTCCATCGCGATGGGCGGCGTCTCATTGGCCATCCTGTGGCCGCTGGCGGCGCGCTGGTTCGTGAAGCGGCTGGGATTGGCGCTCGGTCTGTTGACCGCCGGCAACTCCATCGCAAGCACGGTCCTGGTTCCCGCCGTCACGGGCCTCGTCATAGCTCAGTACGGTTGGCGGGTCGCTTGGCTTGCGCTGGGGGTCGTCCCTTTGCTCCTGGCCCTGCCGGTGGGGCTGAGGTTTCTGCGCAACTGGCCTTCGGACATCGGGCTGAAGCCCGACGGAGACCCGGAGACGCCGATGGAGGCGCAGCGAAGGGGGAGTTCCCCCGCGCTGCAGCGAGGTGGGTTCGAGGTGGATCGATGGTGGCGGGCGTTCCGCGCTCCGACCATCTGGGCCCTGTTGCCGGGTTTGGCGGCCGGTGGATTGACCGCTTCGTTCATCTCGCGTGCTTTGGTGTCGTTCGCCACTGACCAGGGTATTGGGCTGTCCACGGCGTCAAACATTCATGCGGTTATGGTCGTGCTGGGCGCGGCGGGCGCGATAGCGGGAGGCTGGCTGTCCGACCGGTTCCCTCGCAAGCGAGTGTTGGGCGCAATCTACCTGGCGCAGGGCATCGCATTTCTGGTCCTGGCGGTGGGTCCGGGGACATTGACCGGCCTCTGGGTGTTCGCGGTCGTGGGCGGCTTGTGCTCGGCGGCCTGGATGCCCATTGCGTTTGGGTTGGTGGTCGACGTTTACGGGCTGCGGGCGCTGGGAGCGATATGGGGGATCGCATTCCTGTCCCACCATTTGGCCAGCCTGGCGTTCCCCGTTCTGAGCGCGTTGGCGCATGGACTTGCCGGCATCTACGCATCGCCCTTCGTCGTCTGGGTTTTGATGCTGGTTATGGCGTCCATCCCGGTATTCGCGATCAACGAGAAGAAATACTCATCACGATACGAGGCGGCCGTAGCGGGAGGGGTGTGGGGGAATTAGCCCGAAATCCGCAGCAGGGAAGCGGACGTGTTGGTCGGTCCAGGGATGAGAGACATGGAGAGACGGTGAACAGTTAGGTCCCGTCAGATGTGACCGGCGACGGGGCGTGGCCGCGGCGCCACGGAGCGGCTGCCATCCGTGACGGCGGCGGCCCGGGAGTTCGCCGGCACGGACTGGGACGAGCGCTGGGTGGAGGTGGGCAAGGCGCTGCGGGAGATCGAGGCCGGCGGGTCCGGGTAGTGGCCGCCCGAACCGCCGGCCATCCGACGCGGGCGTCCGGCTGTGGTCGTGCGCCCGCGTTCTTGTTGTGATGCGGTTGTCGGCGCCGCCGCCAGGCCCGCCCGGTCGCCCACAGCCCGAGGGCCAGGACGACGATGGACCAGGCCAGGAACGGTCCCCAGCCGTGGTCGACGCCCTCCTGCAGGAACCACGCCGCCAGCATCACGGGCATCAGGCCCGCGCACAAGGCGGCGCAGCCCATGGACACCGGATGGCCGGCTCCGGTCAGGGGGCCGGTCCATCCGACGTGCGGACGCCGGAGCGGGGACGGGCTGCGGCGGATGCGGGGGTGGCCAGGCCCCGACCGGTGTCCGGCCCCACGCCGGCCGGGGCGTGGATGTTGCCGTTGCCGTTGCCATCCGGTGGGTCAGTTCCAGGTTGCCACTCTTGCGCATTTTGAAGTTGCCGGTGACAACCTCCGGGTCTGGCGACGGGCGGCGGGGCCGGGGGCGATGGTCCGGTTAGTGAAGTGAGGGGAATGCGCGCGGGGGCGGGCGGTTGCCAGGCGGGTCCGCCACCCCCGCGATGGCGGCGAAGCGGAAGGGCTCGGGCCATCTGACAGCGCGGGCGCTTCCGCGTCGACCGGCCTGATCCGCCCAACTGGGACAGACCGCCGGAGCGGAGCGCCGGAGAGGGCTAGGGACGTGTGCGCCAGCAGCGCCGGTCCCGTGGGATTCAGCAGCGAGATTGATCAGAAGGAACGCCCGGGCACGGTTCACGCCGTTGTCCGGGCGTTTTGCGTTGGGCATGGGTGCGCAATGCGCGAGGAGTGAGACATGGACCATCTGGAGGCGGTGGACGCCAAGCTGGAGCGTGCCCGGGGGCAGTTGCGCCGGCTCAGGGAGGAGGCCGGGGAGTGCTGCCGGGAGCGCAGTCGGCTGATCCTTCCGGAGGAGTGCGGGCCGGAGGAGTGGGTGGAGGGCCGGAGGTGGGTGTACCGGGGCGGAGAGAGCGTCCTTCCGCTGGGGTGGTCGATACGGGTTGGGGAATTGGCCTACAACCTGAGATCGGCCCTGGACCAGCTGGTGTGGCAGTTGGCTGCGGCCCACGGGAGGTGCGCCGGCGGGCACGGTGAGGGGGAGTGCCCGGGCCGGCACAGCGAGTTTCCGATCCGGGTGCGGCGGGACCCGGGCCGGCTGGACGCGAGGCTCTGCGGGGTGGGTCCGGCGGCCCGGGCGTACATCGAGAGCGTGCAGCCGCCGCGCCGGGCCGGTGGGTGGAATGCCTCCCGGGGCAACCGGGTGGGAGTGGGGTTGGGGATGCTGCGGGACATCTGCAACCGGGACAAGCACCAGAGGCCGCTCAGGGCCAGGGTCGGGTGGACCGGCGAGTGGCCGCGGGCGCTGGGGAGCGAGGCATTGCCGCGGGGTGGAGGGCATATGGGTCCGGTGTTGGGGTCTGGCGGAGGGGTGCGGGCCGTGGGGCGGGAGTTGCGGTATGGCCAGGCGCTGCTGGTGGCGTGGGGCGGGACGGATGGGAGCGGTCTGGAGTTTCCGGTGGAGGCGTATTTCGAGGACCTGCGGCATTCACGGTCCGGCGAGAGCCGGGGCGCGCCGGTGTCGGAGACGCTGGATGCCTGCATGGACAGCGTGGAGGTGGTGGTGAGCCGCCTGCGGCGGGAGCTGTGAGTGGTCAGCGGCGATGGGGGCAGCGGCGCCTCCGCCGAGCGCCGTGGAAGACCGGCAGGACCGGTCCGGCGCTGGCCGCCGCGGCGTTGATCGTCGAACGCGGCGTGGATGCGGTCGAGGCGCTCACAACGGGAGCGCCCATGGGGAGCATCGGTTGAGAGCGCCCGGTTTCGGGATGGTTTGCGTCGTTGAGACCCGCCTTCCCCGGGGCCGGGAGCGCCCGCTCATCCCATCTCATCAACACAAGGCCCTCGCCCACCCCTGCGGTGGGTTGGAGGGCAAAGGAGGGGAATAGCCATTTTTTGACAACCGCGGCCGGAACCCCCGGGTTCAGAGCGGGAGAACGAGACGTGGCCGGCGCGCCGCCACCGGTGGGCGCGCCGGCCGAATCAGGACAGAGGAGAAATGTCATGGCCAAGAACAGCCAAGCGAAGACCAGCCAGCCGAAGAACAGCCAACCCAGGGCCAGCAGCCCGAAGAACAGCAAAGCGAAGACCGGCAGGACGAAGAACAGCAAGACCAAGACCGGCCAGCCCAAGACCGGCGGGAGGGATACGGCGGTGTACACGCTGCGGGGGTCCCGGGGGGAGATCACGTACATCGGGAGCAGCAACGATCTGGGGCGTCGGGCCAGCGAGCACGAACGGTCGGGCAAGAGGGGGACCATGCGGAAGGAGACGTCGCGGATGACGCAGCCGGGGGCCCGGCGTCGGGAGGCCGAGCGGCTGGAGACGTACCGGAGGAACCACGGCGGCAAGAACCCGCCGCACAACAAGACCAGGCACGGGTAGAGCGGGACCAGACACGGAAAGGAGGAATAGAGATGAACATGTTTGCACAGGGAGCGATGGTGGTGGCGGCCGTGGTGATCGGCCTGGCGGCGGCGCCGTCCGTCGCCGGGCAGATTGCCGGGGGTGAGCGGGACGTGGGGGCCGACCTGTCGGCGGCCACCGGCGCGGCGATGCGCCAGGCCGACGACGTGGGGCGTTCCTTGGGACGCCTGGTGCCGGCCCGCGCCGGGGCGTCGGGGGAGGGGGACGGCGATGACGGTCGGCACGAGGTTGCGGCGGCCCTGGAGGCGCTGGCCGCCGTGGACGGGGGCCGGAGCGGCGACGCCAACAAACGCAACGATGCCAACGAACGAATCGACGCCGGAGAACGGATCGACGCCATCGAAGCGCTGCGGGATGCGTGGAGCGCCCGGTACCGGAGCGCGGAGGCGGAGCATCGCCGGCTGGGCTACCGCATCGAGCACGCCGAGCGTGCGGCGGGGCGGTACTTCCGGGCGCAGGCCGAGCTGACCCGGGGCATCAGGGACCCGATGGAACGTTCCCGCGCCGATGCCGGGGACCGGGCGGAGATGCGGGTGTACGCCCGCTGGCGGGACCAGGCCCACCGGACCCGGGCCCGGACGGGCTCGATCATGGACCGGCTCCACGACCTGGACGTGATGATCAGCAAGCGGCGCCTGAGCGCCAACTTCGCCTCGGTCCGCCGCGACCTCCTGGAGTTGCCCATCGCCGTGCGGGACCTGGACCGGGACCTGGAGCGGTTGCGGGTCCGCTGGGAGGAGATGGGCGCGGCCTTCGGCGGGAATTGATCCCGCATCGCATGTTTACACACCCAAAAGGGAGAGAACCGATTATGAGGAACACCATTCACCGTGAAACCAATCGTGAAACACATCGTGCAAACAATCGTGGAATGCCCGATGTGCCCGGCCGGCCCCGACCGTCCGGGCGCATCTGGGGACGGGCGTTGGGACTGGGGGTCCTGCGCCGGCTGCGGGGGACCATGGACGGGCGGGTCTGCATCGTGATGGCCGCCCTGGGGTGCCCGGTTGCGCTGTTCATTCCGTGGTTGACGCTGGACGCCCACGCCGGGCCGCTGTCGGGGGTGGGCCTGATGTCCTACGCCCTGCAGGGGAACGACCGGATCGTGATGTGGCGGATCTCGCCGGTGGCGACGGCGCTGCTGGTGACGCTTCCGTTCGGGATCGCCTTCGGGTCGCTGGGCACGGCGTGGAGCGTGGTGCGGCGCCGGTGCCGGGCGGGGGCGCCGCTGCTGACGATCGCCGGCGTGCTGGCGCTGCTGAGGTTCACGCCGCCGGTCCTGGACGGGAGCATGCATACGCTGGGCGGATTCGCGGCGCCCGGTCCGGGACTGGGGATCCTGCTGGCGGCGAGCGTGGCGGTGATCGCCCTGGGCTCCGGCGCCGCGCTGCTGCGGCGCGTGTCCTGATCGGGGATGGGGCCCGGACGGTCCACAAAATCGGAGAGTGTTCGGGCCGGGCCCCGTCAACCGGTTGGCCGAAGGCGCCGCGCGATTGTTGCGGGCCTGGGCGGCGGTGAGGTGGGCCCACGGACGGGTGAGCCGGGACGTGGTTAGCCGGGACGGGATGGCGTCGGCGCAAGATCCGGAGATGGGCAACGGCCAGCAGGGGGAGGAGCCTGGGCTTGACTGCTACAATTCCGGCGCCCCGCCAGCGCCGCGTTGGCCGATGAGGAGAAGACCCTTGAGACAATTCACGCTGATCTCCGTTCTGCTGGTCCTGGTCGCAGACTCGTTCGCGTGCGCGCCCAGCCAGGTGGAGACGCCGCGGACTGCCGGCGCCCCGGTCCGCCTCACGCCGCCGCCCCCGGGGGCCGCCGCTCCCCTCCCGACGCCGACGGCGACCGCCGTTCCGGAACCCTCGCCGACTCCCGCGCCCTCGCCGACGGCGACGTCGGAGCCCACCCGGGTTCACCGGTCGCCAGGGGAGGAGGAGGCGAGATTCGAGGAGGTCCTCGAAAACCTCAGGAGCGTCTCGTACGAGGCAACCTTCGACATGCCAGTCGAGTTCACCGAGGGTGGCTACCCGATCGAGGCCGTCGTCAGCGGATGGGGGACGATGGAAACGACGGGCGATCCCACATCCCAGTTCGTCATGAAGATGGATATGACCCGGCCCATCAGGCGCTCCATCGAAGTGGTGAGCCGTCCCAGCAGCTTCAGCATGTACCTCCACGACCTCGATGCGGACCGGTGGAGGACATCAGCCACCTTTGGTTCAACTTCCAGTTGTTCTCCCTGTTGCCGCGCGAGGACGCGCGGCAAACCCCGGATGGATACGTCCGCGAGGTTGAAATCCCGGACTTTGGCGTCATGACGGTGACCTACGACCGGGAGTACACCGTCGAAACCCTGGCGATAACCGGCTCCGACGGCCGGCAATTCCTTCGAGCGCGCTATTTCGACATCAACAGGGTGCACGACCTGGCTCCCTACGAACCGGTGGAGGAGCTGCTCCCCGACACCTATTGGTCGTCCCAATAGCGTATATCTGCGGTAGAGATGACGCCCGAGGTCCTGCAATCACGAGCAGGCTTCCAAATGGCCTTGCCAAGAGCGTTCATCCGTTTCTGGGGTCGTGATCAGTTAGCCACGCGCGCTAACCCAATAGCTCCTTCAGAAGTGGAAACTGCTCCCCGGTGTAGGCGAGTATGAACCCGGAGAACGGTTGACCTACCTGCGTCAGTTCGTGCAGTACCGCCAACGTCCGCCCTATGTCCTCCGCCGGATTGCCCAACCGCGTGATGAGAAGGTCCAGCCGCTCCCGACGCAGATACGGTAACCGGTCACCCACTGCCTCATAGTCGGAGTTCAAATCCAAGTCCGAAATCGTTCTGACCGCCATAGACCACTCGCTGTCGGACAGCCCGTCCGCCGCAACCATCTGGCCGCTGTCCCAGCGATACTCGAAAAACTCGCCAGCCGGTCGTTGTTCAGTCATCAGGCTGGGGTTCACATAGGCCACCACGTCGCCGTACCTGCTCACAACCGACAGCCGCCGGTTCGTGGCGTCCGATGCCTCCGGCCACAGATTGCCTTTCGTATCGTTACAACGCCGGCAGGCGTACACCAGATTGAGCCACGCCAGCCACTCAGCGGGAAACCTGGCCCGTGGCCGAAAGTGGTCAACGGTTCCCATGTCGTCCCCCGCTGCCCGGCTCCGCTCTTCCGTGCACGAATCCTCACAGTAGGCGCAGCACCCTCCAAAATCAGACCGCAATTTCTCACGGACGCGCCGTCGTTCCGCAGCATCCAAGTCATCCCACTGCGAGTGCGCTGCCCACAACTCCGCGAGAAAATCCGGTTCCGGCGACCTTTCCACACCGCGCATCGTCAGCCGCTGTCCTGCCCCAGGTCCCGTGACTGCCGGTACTTCTCCAACGCCTCGTTGAACTGCTGCTCAAACACCTCCCGACGCGCCGCCATTGGCCCGCCAGCCAGCAAATCCCGATCCACCCGCCGCCGCAATTCCTGAATCCTCTCCTGTCGTTCTGCCTCTCCCAGTTCGTCCGCTCGCGCCCCCTCATCCCTCAACCTCCGCAATTCCGCTGCGTTCAATGCTGTTTCTGCGTCTGTCGGATCCTGCACACCCATAAAGCCACGCAGGATTTCGTCCATCGTCCATCCCATAATATCCACGTCATTGGGCAGCTCTGCCTGAGCTATACCGTCCTCGTCCCGGTAAAGCTGATGCACCTGTCCCTTTTTCAATCCCGCCACCACGAAGGGCGAGTGCGTCGTAGCAAAAATCTGCAACCCAGGGAAATGTCGCAGCAAAACCGGCACCACGCGCCGTTGCCAAGTCGGGTGGAGATGATTCTCAATCTCGTCAATCAGTAGGATGGCGCGTCGGTTTTGCCACCCCGGTTCAAATTCTTGCATGAACAGAAGACTGAGGGCGATCAATCTCGTCCACCAAAGCGTCCCCTCGGTGCCGGCCGAAAGCGAGGTCATGTTCAGGGATGACACCCCATAATCGGCGGTTCTAACACGCACGCCCAGTTCGAAATGAGCATCTAGATCGGGCATTCCGCTTGCGGACTCAACTTCACGTACGGCGCGCTCGTGCAGCGGCTCGTTCCCCAGAATTACCTCCCGGCAAATCTCTTTGGCACAAGCATGCGAGGCGCTTAAAGCTTCCCGGAGACCCCGCCACGCTTTTTGAGGATCTTCTTCCGCTTTGGCCAGGACGAAAGGGTGAAGCAGTTCGTAATCCGCATATTCTCGACCTTCCATCGCCGGTCCGTCATCGATTGATTTGTTTTGAATCACTCGTTGCAGAGCAGATATAGTGCTATGGATATGGGCCTCGTTGAGCGCGTCCGACAGCGAGTCAACGCCATAGTAGGCGTGCGACTCAGATGCCGTCACCAGCCCACCATTGGATTGCAAGGACCCAAACCTCGCCCTGACGGCGGGGACAATGATGACGTTGAATCTCTCGCTGCCGTGGTCATAGGTATCGTCATCGTCTTCCAGCGCGAGAACGCAGTTCTCGCCACGAACAAAATAAACGGGCTGACCGTCCACGTAGGACAATTCAGGCTCGCCAATTTCGGGCGAGTTGTAGATGAACAACAGGCACCCCAGCAGTGTGCTCTTCCCGCTCGCGTTCGGCCCGATAAAAACGTTAACGCGCCTATCGAATTTGAAGCCGACTTCCCCTCTGAACGGCGGAACGTCGCTAATCGTCATCTCAGCAATGAACATGGGCATCCCCTCCGGCAAATCACTTTATCCCTATCGATTCAATCATGTCCATGGCGTATATGCCTCGAGGACATTTCGCCACTCGAAACCAATGGACTTCCTGAAGGCCGCCTCCGCTCCATTGCCCGTCCAACTACGGGTCGCTACCATGCAAGAACAACCGGAGAAGCCGACGATGACCGATCAGCAGTATCAGCAAGCCGGCGAGCGTTTCCTGGCGCAGGCCAGACAGGAACTGTCAGACGGCGACCTGGCACAGGCGTCCGAGAAGGGTTGGGGAGCCACCACCCAGATGCTCAAGGCCATCGCCGAACAACGAGGCTGGGAACACCACCGTCACCGACACTACCACCGAGCAGCCAGCCGGGTCCGTGCCGAAACCGGTGACGGCGAGATACGCCGGCGTTTCGACTCTGCCAGCGCCCTGCATGAAAACTTCTATGAGAACGACATGGCGGCCGACGAGGTGGCCGAGAGACTCGACGACGTTGAGGCCCTGGTGGACAAACTCCTGCCCTTACTGGACCAAACGCAGTCTCGGCTGTTCTGACTCTGCGAGTAGCGAAATCGCCTCTTTAACAACCCTCGCCATAATCATCCAGAATCAGGCGGAGCCTTATACCAAGCGTAGATAGCGTGAAACGCGCGTTGATCAGTCCAATTCTTCCAAGCGCAGTCCGCACCGCAACTCGCCGCCCAGGGTAAGGCCGCACGCGTTGAATTCGAGCGCGCTATTTCGACATCAACAAGCTGCACGACCTGGCTCCCTACGAACCGGTGGAGGAGCTGCTCCCCGACGCCTATTGGTCGTCCCAATAGCACGCGCCCGCGAGTACACGCACGGTGGCAGAGCCGCCCGTAACCTGCAAGCCCTGCGGGATTCCAGGCGGTCCTGCCGGGAGCGTCGGTTTCTGCGGTGGTGATCGATCGCCACGGGCGCTGGCGCAATGGCTCGTTCAGAGGGTGGAACCGCTCCCCGGCCATGCCGGCATGAACCCGGAGCATGGCTGACCCGGCCGGGTCAGCTCATGCAGCGCCGCCGCGGCCCGCTCCGTGTCCTCTTGAAGTCGCCAGCGGCCTGGGATTGCCCAGACTCACGCTGACGCTGGACGCCCACGCCGGCTCGCTATTGGGGGTCAGCCAGGCGCCGGCGCCGTGGGCGCAGTTTGGGGTCTCCGCGGCGGCGCGGGCATTGCAGCCGAACTGGTTGCTGGGCTCTGCGGTGGGGTCGACATTTTCAACCGGTCCGGCCCTGCAGATGACGGAGGAACTGCGAAAAATACGACGGACGTCGTATGCCGCCGGCAACCCGGCCTGAGGTTTGGGGACTTACCGGAGGGGCGTGAACACCGGGCCGGCTGGCCCGACCCAGTCGTTGCTAAAGGTCCGGCCCGGCTGATGCCACTGCCGTTCTTCTCCCCCTCGCAACGCAGTTCGCCGGTCCGACGAGACGAGGCGGACGAGCTGGCGAAAGCCCCGCTGCCGCTGGCGCGGCGCTGACTCGGGCTGTGCCTTTCGTCTGACGGCGCCGGCGAGGGGGCGGATCAAATGGCGGCGGACAGCCGGAGGATCCCGGGCTTCAGGGTTCGCGCTGAACGGTGAAAAACCTCCGATGGCCAGCATCCGGTGTCGGCGTTTCATTGTGATCCCATCACTGGCTTTCGCTGACTTTTGCGCGAGGTCCAAGCAGGAGCTGCTGCGGCCGCTCCCATAGCCTTAAAACTGGCGCCGTTCCCAACCAAAAGGTGACGGACCGGCAGACGACGGACGTCGTCTTGGTGGGACTCTCCTCCGGCAAGCGCGTCAATTCCCTGGTGAACAGGTGGCGGCATCTGATCTGTCATTCACAGATCCCCTTCCACTGGCCCCCGATCCCCACGAATGCCGGTTCTGCGACATCACGGTCGAGACTGGCCGGGCCGCGTGGACGACATCTACTACAACGATGACGGAACGACCGACGATTTTTGAAGCGCCACATCTCCCATCGCGGGCGTTCACGGCCCAAAACGCACGTGGTCGTAGGTTGAGAGGACGTCGATGCCCTTCGAGTCTTCCTGCACGCGATCGCCGCCCTGTTCCCAGACCCGGTGCAGCTCAGCGACGGCCGCTCTGTCCGCATCCAGCTCTCTGATGTAATAGGCCGGCATCTCAGGAGATCGCCAACGTCCGGCCCGCATGATGAGCACCATGCCGAATCCGGCCAGTGCCAGTTCCTGCGCCATACCGATTCGGAAGCTGTGCGTGCCGAACCGGCCCTCGAGACCCGCAGCCTTACAGGCTTCACTAACATGAGTCCGCATTCTACTCGTACCGATCTGGAAGATCCGGTCATCCTTTGCCTTCGCGCCGCCCTTTTTTCGCCTCACTTCCCTCAGATCATCCAGCGCCTTCATGCTCCGCCGGGAGAGGAAGACGTATTCGCCCTCTCCATCCTGGTCGGTCTTTGAGAACGGCACATAGAGCCGGCCGCTCCCGTCCGGGTGACGGGACACATCCCCCCACCGCGCCTCCTCCGCTTCCCCCGCCCGTAGCATCCCATCGAACATGACGCTGAAGAGGGCGACCACCAGCGCAGCACGCAACTCCGCCCGACCTGACCTTTCACCCGCCAGCGGCTTCCTCACGCTCGCCATCACCGCCTGGTAGTGCTCCTCGCGTATCGGGTCCATCTGCGCCGCCCGCTCCCGACGACGACGCTGCAGCTTGTCCAGATAACTGTCCGCCAGGCCGGTCAGCGCCGGATTTTCCCGGAGACCCCAAACATCTCCCATCTTTTCGAAGACCATCGCGATCCCGGCCGCAATGCCCCGTAGGGTGTTGACCTTGTTGGTAACGCTCTTATGCTTGAGGTAAGCCCCTTGTCCCGCGTCAACCATTCTTGCCGATTTATCGTCGATTAGTTTTGCCGGTTCACCTCCTCGGCCGCGGCAGTCTCGCCGCGTTGCTGGGCTGCGTCAGTCCGGTAGCTGGGGACGTCAAACTCCAG
>MKWU01004562.1_pt1 | contig 16142 bp, 11 predicted proteins | sample 809101 | NCBI WGS metagenome assembly MKWU01 (sample SAMN05860141, study PRJNA318959) | sponge metagenome | host: Aplysina aerophoba | place: Slovenia: Piran, Adriatic Sea, Gulf of Piran | collected 2013-05-07 | reverse complement strand
ACGGGCGCGACGACGCGGAGGATGTTCCACCCGCCCTGTTTTCCAGGCCGTTTATGGAGGTGATCGGGCTTGCGATCGACCAGGGCCATGTCTCGGTACGACGTATCGCAGGGCTGTTCGATCTCAGTATCGAAGACCTGGCGGATCTCTTCAAAACGCATGACATCCCATGCGCAATCGATTTGTGAGGCGTCATGGTTCGACACCGCGGCGTCTTGCTGCTTGATACGAATGTCATTCTGGAGGCGCACCGAACCGGCTCGTGGCGGGCGCTCGTCGGCGGTTACCGGGTAGAGACCGTGGAGGACTGCGTGACTGAAACGCAGACGGGCTTTCAGCGGCGCAGGCCGGAACAGCAAATCGATGGGGCCGGTTTGCGCGCCTCGCTGGGAGCGGTCCATTCCGTCGGGGACCTCGAACGCGCCGAGTTGAAGATCAGAACACCTGACATTGAGTTGGACATCGGCGAGGCTTCGCTTTGGGCTCACGCGTTGAGCCGGACCGATGAATGGGTCTTGTGCGGGCCGGACAAAGCCAGTCTTCGCTGCGGCATCCGGCTCGGGTTCCGGGAGCGGCTGGCGCCGTTGGAAGGACTTCTCGATGATGTCGGCCACCGGCCTGGAACTGCTCTGCGTACGCAATACACAAGGCGCTGGCATGAGAGGGAGCTCGGCAAATTGATCCTAATGGAAATGGAAGGAGACGAGTTCGCATGATGATGTCCAAGGAGACACCGGGCCTTAATGCTGGATTGGAAGTCGCCGGAGTTGACGATACTGATCTCATGGAGGAGACGGTTTCTGAAACGATTACGACCATGAAACAAGGGGCCCAGGAAATTGCTCAAGGTGTTCTTTACCACCAAGGTTGGGTGGAGGAGAGGCGACGTTCTGCGTCGCGCATAAGCGAGTAATCGTACTGAATGTTCATCCCATCACATGAAACACTTCAAAATGGAGGAAGGCATGCCAGGAAAGAAACTCCTAAGTATCTCGGTAGAAGAATCCGCGAAGACGAGACACTATTGGGCTAGCAGGCCGTCCCTGCAAGAAAGTACGATCAGGAAGATCCTCTCGTCAGAGGTTTTGATCGTTCCATGGGAGAACCGATCGGGAACTGGAGACACTTTTCCCGAAGGTACAAGTGATTTTACCCACCGTCTTTCAAAAACTCTCGGACAGGGCAAGGTAGCCTTGGCAATAGAGCAAGCGGACTATCAGGAACTCTCTCTTCACGCTGATCGCGTCTACTGGCCTACAATGGCAATAGCATCGATCATGTTTGGTGTCTTCGCTGGTGTCATTGCCAATGAGATCACAGCCCTCATTCGCCAGCCCAAACCGCCAGAAACCCTGGAAATGAAACTCATTGTGGAAAATGCATCCGGCGTGTGTATTTCAATCGATTACCAGGGACCGCCGTTACGGGCGTTGGAGACAATTGTTGCGGAAGCCAAAACTTGTTTTCCAGAAGAGATTGAGTACGAACCAGAATTGGAGGCAATGGTTGATGATGACAAACATGACGCCGGTGAGAGAAAATAGTATGGATATGCCTGACGCCATTGCTGCGCTGAAAAATCAACTGTCTTCGAATTTGAACAGTCCCGATCCTTCCTTCTGGTCGAACCTATCTGATGAAATCGGGAAAGAGTTGAAGGCATACCAAGCCCGAGAAGATGAATTTTATGCGAATATATGTTGGGTCTTGAAGTCTGTTTGTGAAATCCGCGGTCGTTTCGTTCGTAGTATCAGTGCCATCAAAGATGGTGATTTTTTCGACGCTTGGTGTGAACTAGAGCGTGTCGAGATTAGCTTGATTGGCTTGTGGAGAAATCCTTTTCTGGATGTGGACGAATTTGAGGTCCCCGACCTGCTTGAACTAATTCAAGCTTGGCAGAAAACCTATCCCTATAAACTGTTCATCAGCCCTGAGTTTCTACACAAAGCTGTTCAGTGCGGAATCTGTTCTGCCGATGTCACGCCATGGGAACGGTGCGAGCACGAGCCCGGGGTCGTTTACTGCGGGGTCTATTGCCACCATGTCGTTATTGATGCTGAACTCGTTAGTATATCTATTGTTCCAGACCCGGTCCAAAAGTACTCGGCAATACATACCCGTAAGGATGAGAGCGGAGAGGAAATTGATATCTTCGACTATGACACTGTCCGATTTGTTGCGGAAAGAGTGGCATCTCCCTTTGATCGCATCCAGATTAACTGGACAAAAGCGTTTCACCCCCACGAGCTCTTTTCCGACAGGAAAAAAGACGGGCCTTGCCCCTGTGAAAGTGGACGAATGTATGCTGATTGTTGTTGGCAACAACAAGGCGTCTTAAGACCCCATATGCAAGTATTATTCGAGAAAGAGTTCATTGGTGATCTATCAAATGCGGAGGTTGTCGGCTACGGAGATAAGAGCGGAACTGCAACGCTTACCAGAGCCGCGACTTCTGACCGTCAACTAAATTGAGGCTGAGCATCCCTCCTGCTCTCATCAGTTCTGACCTTCACCGCTCTACACTATTCGAAAAGGGAACGTCGTCTCAGTGATGTTGATAGAAAGGGATATCCCTGTTCGAATTGCAAACATCCAGAATAGATCTCACTGCCATAAGAACAGGACGCTGATTGAACAATCAGATCCTTTCGACGGTAGTATCTCCGTTTGGATATGATTTGCTCGAGTGTATGATGTTTGTTGTTTATGAAAATTCCCCCTCCTCAGATTAGGCAGTTCAGGCCAAAGAATATCTAAATTTCTCCCATTCCGCATGGCATAGTTTTAAGGGAGAAGATCAGGACGCGCACAGAACACAGAAGAAGTTTTTGGCTAGCAATTTCATTTGCTCGGCGTTGCGGGAGGATTTCGGGCCGGAGAGGCACATCGACGTACAGATCGAGTTCGCTCTCGATCGCATTCCGGGGTTATAGTGTATTTTGCAAATGTTCAAGTACGGGGTGCCCAAGAGGCGGATCGTCAACTCGTCCCGTCGCTGGCAAAGGATTTTGAGACTGGCGGCTAAGCTACGACACAACCGCCAGGCGGAAGTCATGATTGTGAACACCAAAGGAAAGTCGTCTTGATTTTGACCCGGATACTTGCCAATTTTGCTATATTTTCCAGGCGATCTTTGCAGACTGGACCGAAATGTTGCACGAGCGATGATCGATCAATGACCGAATCGAACGCGATTGATCCGGATAACTCAAGAGAGCGGGTGGAGCGAAAACAATGACGGTCCCTACGATTTTCAAGACCTGCCGACCGCGCGCCGATGTTCTTGAGGGGAGCGTCTCCGAGGCCGACTTCGCGGCGGATCTGGCCCAGGTCATCGTCGGTTCGGGAAACGAGGAGTACCTCGATCCGGCCCGATTCTTCGCCAACACCTATCCCACCAGAGGCCTCAAGAACCTGCTCGCCAATGTGTGTCGGCGGTTGACCGGCGCGGGCGGAGAGGCCGCTGCGATTTTCCGGCTCGACACGTCCTACGGTGCTGGCAAGACGCACGGACTGATCGCGTTGACCCATGCCGCCCGGGGCATGAACGGCGTATCGAACGCCCAGGAGTTCGTCGACCCCTCCCTGCTGCCGAAAGGCCATGTCCGCATCGCCGCTTTCGATGGAGAGAATGCCGATCCGGCCAATGGCCGGGCCATGGGCGGCGGCGTGCTTGCCCATACGCCCTGGGGAGAGATCGCTTATGCCCTTGCCGGCAAGGACGGATACGCCCGCGTCCGCAACAGCGACGAGAGCCGCGTCGCCCCCGGCGCCGAGACCCTGCGCGAGTTGTTCGGTGGCGAGCCGGTACTGATTCTGCTGGACGAATTGTCGGTATACCTGCGCAAGGTGCGCAATCTCGATGATGCCCGCGATCAGCTGACGGCATTTCTGACCTCACTGTTCAAGGCCGTGGAAAGCACGCCCAACGCCGCCCTGGTCTATACCCTGGCGATCGGCAAGGACGGCCGGGCGACCGACGCCTACAACACGGAGAACCAGTTCATCGCTGATAACATGGCGGAAGCGGAGAGCGTCTCCGCGCGCAAGGCGACGCTGTTGAATCCCACAGAGGAGGACGAGACGGTCCAGGTGCTGCGCCGCCGCCTGTTCGAAACCATCGACGATACAAGTGCCGCGACAGCAGTCGAGGCCTACCGGGAGCTATGGGCGGCCAACAAGGACTCGCTTGCCGGAGACGCCGCACGCTCCGAGACTACCGAAACCTTCCGGTTGAGCTACCCGCTGCATCCGGAAGTGCTGGAAACCCTGACCGGCAAGATGGCGACGCTCGGTAATTTCCAGCGGGTGCGCGGCATGCTGCGGCTGCTGGCGCGCACGATATCGCATCTGTGGGAAGAGCGGCCTCCCGACGCGGCCGCGATCCATCTCCACCATATCGATCCGGGCCATGAGCCGAGCCGCCAGGAGATCGTCACCCGACTTGGACAATCGGCCTACACGCCGGCGATCTCCAACGATATAGCCACTAGCGAGACGGGAAAAAAGGCCCTGGCCCAGGAGATCGACGCAGAGCATTACGGCGGCATGCCGCCCTTCACCGTCTACGTCGCTCGTACCGTTTTTCTGCACACGCTGGCCTTCAACGATCCGCTCAAGGGTCTTCCGCCGGAACAGTTGCGGTATTCCGTACTTTGTCCCGCGGCGGATATCGCCTTCATTGAAGAGGCGCGCAAGAAGTTCATCGCCGAGTCCGCCTATCTCGACGACCGGCCCGGAGCGCCGATGCGCTTTCTCGCCGAAGCCAATCTGCGTCAGATCATCCGGCGCGAGGAACAGCACGTGGACGCGGGTGACGCCCGTGCCGAGCTCAACGACCGTATCAAACAGATATTCGGTGGCAAGACCTTCGACGCGATATGCTTCCCCGGCGGACCGTTCGATGTCCCTGACGAGGTCGGCGACGGTCGGCCGAAGCTGGTCGTTCTAGCATATGACGGGGTGACCGTCGGCGGAACCGTCGAGAGCGTTCCCGAACTGATCGAGCACATCTATTCGCGCAAGGGCTCGGAGGGTTCCGCTCTGAGGACGTTGCGCAACAATCTGGTATTCGCGGTCGCCGACGATGCTCGCAAGGACGAGATGCGGCGCAAGGCATATCATCGTCTGGCCTTGCGGGAGTTGAAGAAGCCCGAGCGCCTTGTTGACCTCGCCGAGCACCAGCAAGCCAAGGTGCGCGAGTTGGAAGCGCGGTCGGAGCAGGAACTCGCGATCGCGATCCAGCAATGCTATCGACACATCTTCTATCCGTCCCGCGACCGCATCGACGCGAGCGGCGTCGATCTGGCGCACTCGGCGATCGACATGCACTCGACCTCGGATCAGCCTGGCGCTGGTCAGAGGCAGATCGAGCGAGCGCTACGCGATCTGAGGAAGCTGCGGCTTCCAGAGGACGAGCCGGACTCGCCGGCCTACGTGCGCGACCGCACGCCGCTCAAGAAGGGTGAGATTACGACGATGGCGCTGCGCGACGAATTCCGGCGCGATCCCGCGCTGCCCATCCTGATCGGCGATGACATCTTCGTACGAGGCGTGCGGCGGGGCATCGAGCAGGGCGAATACGTTTACCGGCGCGGCGAGTTGCTGTTCGGCCCCGGCGACCCGTCGGCCAACATCGTGATCGACGAGCAGTCCGTGATATTCACCATGGTTTATGCGAAGAATGCCGGCATCTGGCCCCGAACGACACGAGGTGAACAGTCGCCACCGAAGCCGGACAACCGGGAACCAACCAGACCGGTTGGAGGCCATCCTCTAGAAGTCATGCCCGGATCGTTTATCGCCGAGGGCGTTCTCAAAGAGGCTCTCGTGCGACTGTGGGAACAGGCCCGGACAAAGGAAGTCGAGACAATCGACGCCCTTGCCATCCGCATGTTTGAGGCAAGCGACGCCTTCAGACTTCTCGGCGCGGTTGGCGCGATATCCGGAGCGGAGAAGATCGTCACCCTGACGGGCGGCTATGAAACCCGTGACGGCGGATCGTTCGAGTTGGAGTTCCGGGGTCCGGTGTCTGATGCACAGCCGCTCAAGGAGTTTCTTGAGCCGCAACTGCGCGATGCCAGTAACACAACTCTGCAGGCGGGTTTCGAGTTGACCTTCGCCGAGGGTCTTTCGATGCAGGACGATGCACCGGAGAAACTGACAGAACGACTTGCCCGGTTCGCGAGCGGCGCCGCGTATGTGTCGGCTAAGGCGGAGGTAAGGACGTAGATGGCGCAGTTGGAGAGGATAACTCAGATCGAGACTCCGGATTCCGCCCCCCGGTTCGAGTTGCGCGTACGCCGGCATGGATCAGCCGATACCGAATTCGAAATCTGGCAGATGCCCGCGGTCGCCACGCCGCGGTTGACGTCGGCGCTGCGAGTCGCGGGCCTTCGCGGCCGCAATCTCGAACTGGTCGAACATCGGGTTCTGAAGAAGCTCTCGCAATCCGGCATCAAGCTTGGTCGGAACGCAGATGCCAGAAAACGTGGCTATACTCTCAACGAAGAACTGGCTCTGACTCTGGGACTTTTGTTCCGCACGCTCGCGCCCATGCGAAGTCGCAACAATATGCGGGCGGTGGCCGAGGGGATTGAAGCCATGGGGTGCGAGGAGGCTGCATATTGGCTCGGCATGGCAATGCATCGCAAGCACCCGCGCCGTGTGCTGATGGCCCTGCGCTTCCTTTTGACGGATCCCCGGCGATGACGGGAAACAATGACGCTACGACCGACATCCGTCTGATCGAACGCTGGCTGCCGATCGCCGCTCTTGGCGAGGAGAGCGCCCGTGAGCGGCGTTCATTGCAAGCGCTTCCCCCCACTTATTATCTCCACGTCTGGTGGGCACGGCGGCCACTGGTGGCCTCTCGGGCGGCAGTTCTTGCTTCCTTATTGCCCGCCGATGCCGACCGCGAGAGATTTCTTCATGTACTTGGGATCCATGGGGACCCGGTCGCTACACGGCGCAGAATCGATACCGCCCGTCGTCGAGGTGAACGATTTGAAGGGAAAGCTTACAGCTATCCCAGAGCATTTGGTTACGTTCCCAATCCGGATGACAGGAACTGGTTGAAGACCAATCTGGATGATTTATTGAACAACTTCACCATCCTCGATCCAACCGCTGGAGGAGGAAGTATTCCATTCGAGGCGGCACGGCTTGGTACCGCGGCTACCGCAAACGATCTCAATCCGGTGTCCGCGCTTATAATGCGAGCGACGGTGGAATGGCCTTCAAAATACCTGGCCAACATCAAGCCTGAATTCGAACATTTGTCGGAACGCTTCATTCGTACGAGAGAAGAACGCTTGGCGCCATATTTTCCGCCGGAAGAAAATCCTGATGCCATATCCACAAACTTCATCTGGGCGCGCACGATCACCTGTCCTTATTGCAACGGTCTTGTCCCGCTATCACCTAACTGGCGTCTCGCGCCCGACGGGACCGGCGTCAAATTAAGGCCCGATCTCGGTTCCGGTCCGGGGTCGCATGGCCGCATCTGCTCTTTCGAGATCGTCAACTCCGTCAAGGAGCAATCGGACGGTACAGTGGCGCGCGGAGACGGAACCTGCCCCTATTCCGATTGCGGCCGCGTGATCGACGGCGATGAGATCAAACGCCAGGCCCAGGCCAGTCAAATGGGTGAGCAACTTTTTACGGTCGTATACAAGAAACGCGTCATAAGGACCTTGAAATCCGGAAAGCGCGGAAAAGACAAATGGGTCAGGGGTTATCGGGCACCGAGGCCCGAAGACGACAACAGCGCCGAGGTTCAGGCGAGGCTCGACGAAAAGATGCCCGAGTGGGAAGCGCTCGACATAGTGCCCAGCGAGACAATCCCCATCGGTAACAAGACGATGGAACCGCAACGCTATGGAATGCTTACATGGCGCGATCTGTTTTCATCGCGCCAACTCCTTTGTCACGGCACGGCCGTGGAAGTCTTCCGCGAAATGCTCGAAGCCGACCGGGTAGACGGCATGCTGAGTGAGGTACGACGAACGGCGTACGGGTATTTAGCGTTCTCTATAGATAAAACGATTAACTGGAATGCGCGAATCTCAAGCTGGAATGTTCAGCTCCAGGGTATGAGGTCCGTGTTTGACCGTCATGACTTCGCATTCAAATGGTCATATGCCGAAATGGTTCCGCTCATCGTTGGCCTCGGCTATGACTGGACCATCGGACAAACCGCTAAATGCATCGACGAACTCGTCGCGCTGGTTCGCCCCGAAGCGAATGGTGCCACCGGTGATCTGTTCCACGAGGTCGGGACGACGGACTGTACGCCGCCGTCGGTCACCATCACCTGCAAGCCGGCTGACAGCTTAGACCATATCGAAGATGACAGCGTCGACGCGGTCATCATGGATCCGCCCTATTACGACAACGTCATGTATGCGGAGTTGTCGGACTTCTTTTATGTATGGCTTAAACGCACCGCTGGTCATGTCTTTCCCGAGTTGTTCCGCCGACACCTGACCGACAAGGACAACGAAGCCGTGGCCAACCCAGCGAGATTCTATGGCCAAAAGGGCGCGCGAGCGCTCGCCGGGCGGGACTATCAGGAGCGGATGGCTTCGATCTTCGCCGAGTGCCGCCGGACACTCAAACCGAATGGCGTGATGACCCTGATGTTCACGCACAAGGCGACCGGAGCCTGGGATGCGCTCACCAAGGGGCTGATGGAAGCGGGTTTCGCCATCACCGCGTCATGGCCGATCAACACCGAAGCCGAAGGGAGCCTGCACATCAAGAACAAAGCGGCGGCCAAAAGCACCATCTTTCTGGTCTGCCGTCCTCGTGCGGATGAATCGCAAGCCGATCAAGACCTTTATTGGGAAGACGTCGAACCGCGGGTCGCACTAGCCGTCCGCGAGCGGGTCGAGACGTTTCAGGACGCCGGTATCGCCGGGGTCGATCTCTATCTCGCCTCCTTCGGTCCGGCGCTCGAGGAATTTTCTCGCCACTGGCCGCTGAAGCGCGGCACGCCGCGCCAGGTTCCGGAGGAACGGAGGCGCCGGCGCCAGCAGGTCCTCTTTGAGGAGGAATGGGACCCTTATGCCGTAATCCCGGAGGACGCCCTCGACGCGGCCAGGCGCGAGGTCAAGCGTTGGCGCCTGGAGCAGTTGACGCATCTGAAGGCCAATGCCGATCTCGACCCGGCCACCGCGTTTTTCGTGCTGGCGTGGGACGCCTTCCGGGCGCCGGCCTTCGCCTATGACGAAGCGCTCATGCTCGCTCGCGCGGTGGGCGCCGACCTGGACGGCGATATCGTGGGACGCCTCGCGGAAAAGAAGGGCAGCGACATCCACCTCTGGGATAGCGTGCAGCGCGGGGCGAAGGGAGTGCTCGGACCGGTCGACGGCTCGCGCGGGATGATCGACGCCGTTCACCATGCCGCCAACATGGCGCGCATCCGATCCCTTGCCGCGGCGCGCGAGATGCTCGAAGGTGCGCTGGTAGGAGATGATCCACGGTTCTTCGCGGCGCTCGAAGCCGTTCTGGAAGTGCTCCCGATTTCCAAGACCTGGACGGGAATCGATCTGGAAGGCGAGGCCGAATCCGCCGCCAACGACTTCGATGCGCTCTACGATCTCACCCGCCTCGCCTACCGTGATGAGATCGGCGAGCCTGAGCAACTCAAGCTGTGGCAGGAAGAAAACGCCTGACCATGCTCGCCGACCGATCATGGAAGCTGAAATACACGCCCGAGGACGGTGATCTCGTCAAGCTCTTCTATATCCCCGCACTTGAAGACGCCGAGCGCTACGATCGGCTGACCGGGTATTTCAATGCCGGCGCGCTCGCGCTCGCGGCGCGCGGCATCGAGGGTCTGGTGCGCAATGGCGGCCACATGCGTCTGGTCGTCGGTTGCACGCTGGAGCCACCCGAGATCCAGGCCATCGAGGCGGGTGAAGATCTCCGCGAGCGGGTTGACAAATACTTGGCCGTCCTGCCGTTGGCGCCGCCTGACGCCGACGCCTCAAATGCGCTTGAACTACTCGCCTGGATGGTCGCCTGCGGCTATCTCGATGTGAAGGTCGCGGTACCCTGCGACGCCGTCGGCAAGCCGGTCCATGACAGCGGCATCTTTCATGAGAAGGCTGGAATCATAGAGGACCGCGGTGGTGACAAGATCGCCTGGAACGGCAGCCTCAACGAGACCGCCGCCGGGTGGCAGCGCAATTGGGAAAGCATCAACGTCTATACGAGTTGGGGTCCTGATCCTGGGCGTGTTGACGGCGAGGAAGCCAACTTCGCGCGTATTTGGGCGAACAAGGCACAGCGCGTGATAGTCCTCGACGTGCCGGATGCTGCGCGTCGGGACCTGATGCGCTTCTTGCCGGCGAGCGACATGCCCGTCCGCCTCAAGGAACCCGAGGGGAAACCGGCTAAGCGCTCTACGAAAAAACCGGATCGCCCGGCGACTGAAGCCGAAAAACCGGTGGAAGATGGGCTGGCCGATCGGAGAAGCCGCGTCTGGTCTTTCATCCGGCATGCGCCTTCCTTAACCGAAGGAGGAGAAAGTGTAGGCGAAGCAACGTCGACAATCGAGCCATGGCCGCACCAGTTAAAGGCCTTTGAACGCCTTTACCGCGACTGGCCCCCCAAGATATTGATCGCCGATGAGGTGGGGTTGGGGAAAACCATCCAGGCGGGGATGCTGTTGCGCCAAGCTTGGCTTGCGGGGAGGGCGAAGCGGATCCTGATCCTGGCGCCTAAGGCTGTTCTCGGGCAATGGCAGATCGAACTTCGCGAGAAGTTCAATCTCAACTGGCCGATCTATGACGGGCACAAGATGGTCCGGTACCCCTCGCCAGCGCTGCGCGGGAAGCATGAGCGTGAGATGGATCGAGACGGGTGGCTCAACGAACCGGTCGTGATCGCGTCGAGCCAGTTGATGCGTCGGCGCGATCGGGCGGCGGTACTGTTGGACGTAGCCGATCCCTGGGACCTGGTGGTGCTGGATGAAGCCCATCATGCACGCCGCAGTGCGGCGGGGGCGGCCAGTGAAGGTGGGCCGAACGCTTTACTCCGGCTGATGCAGGGCCTGAAAGAGCGCACTCGGGGGCTGGTCCTCCTGACGGCGACGCCGATGCAGGTCCATCCGATCGAAGTCTGGGACTTGTTGAATCTGCTCGATCTGCCGCCCGAATGGTCATCCAATGCGTTTCTCGACTTCTTCGACGATATCGATCAACCGAACCCGTCGTCCGATGCCATCGACCGGATGGCGCGGCTATTTCAGTCGGTCGAACGCCATTTCGGAGAAGTCAAGTCCGTGGACGCGCAACACTTGGCGAGCCTGTCCCGCTTGAAGGCCAACAAGGTGCTACGCGCCCTGCGCGATGACGCCGGTATTCCGCGCCGTCAACTGGAGAACGCTGAGCGGAGGGCGGCGATCGACATCATGCGGGCGCACACGCCAATCCGCCGGCTGGTCTCACGCCACACCCGCGAACTGTTGCGCCGTTATTTCAAGGAGGGAATGTTGAGTACGCCGATTGCCGACCGCCGAGTCGAGGATCAATTCATCGAGATGACGCCGGACGAGCGGGCGCTCTATGACGCGGTAGAGGAATACATCGCCAGCACCTACAACCAAGCCGACGCCAACGAACGCACGGCAGTGGGCTTCGTCATGACCATCTACAGGCGTCGCCTGGCCAGCAGTTTCAGTGCGCTACGCAATACGCTTCAGCGCCATCTCGATGCCATGTCCGATAGCGGCCAAACCCAAACGATAGGTCTGGACGAAGACGTGCCGGATGATGAAACTTCTGATGAGATATTGGATGCCGACGATGTAGTGAAGTTCGAGATCGAGGCCCTAGCCGCTGAGGAGGAAGCCGATATCGGGAGCCTTCTCGACCGCATCGGCGAGTTGCCTCCCGACAGCAAGCTTGCAAGCCTGAAAAGCGTTCTCGCTGACCTGCGCCGGGACGGCTATGACCAAGCCATGGTCTTTACCCAATACACTGACACCATGGATTTTCTGCGTGAAGAACTCCGAAAAGATGCCAGTCTAGGACTTATGTGCTTCTCGGGACGAGGTGGAGAAATTCCCTCTACCGACGGCGTCTGGCGCCGGATCGGCCGCGACGACGCCAAACGTCGCTTCCGTGAAGGTGAGGCTGACGTTCTGCTGTGCACCGATGCCGCCGCTGAGGGCTTGAACTTCCAGTTCTGCGGCGCTCTGATCAACTACGACATGCCGTGGAATCCGATGCGGGTGGAGCAGCGCATCGGCCGTATCGACCGTCTTGGCCAGGAGCACAAGGAGATTCGAATCGTCAATTTGCATTACGAAGGTACTGTCGAATCCGATGTTTATCGAGCGCTCCGGAACCGCATCGGCCTGTTCGAGACCGTTGTCGGACGCCTGCAGCCGATCCTCGCTCGCTTGCCGCGGGTGATTTCGGAGGCGGTACTGTCCAGAGAGGATCAGAAGCAGGTCAACGTGGTGGACGACATTGAGCAGCAAGCTCGGGACGTCGAAGCGCGGGGTTTCGATATCGACGCGGTGACCGATGAAGATCTCGTCATGCCCTACCGACCGTTATCGCCGGTCACCATGAACGATCTCGACAGGATCGTCGGTTCATCCGATTTGATGCCGCCGGGTACGGACATCCAGCCCATGGGGCGTCGCGAATACGGATTGCGGGCACCCGGTATGTCAGAGTACCTGCGGGTGACCACTGATCCCGAATATTTCGAGGAGCACGCGGAGAGCCTCGAACTCTGGTCGCCGGGCAATCCGCTGTTTAACCCGCCCGAATTCCTGGCGTCTTCCGACGAGTTGCCGTCTGGCGGGACACTAAAGGATATCCTGGACGATTGACCCGCCGACCTGGACGTCGGTGGTAAGTCTATTCGCGATGATTCGATATAACATTGCTGCTTCGATGAACGTGAGGATATACGATCCTTATACGGGCCGGTCCTTTGTCAGTAGGCGCAAAACCAAAATTGAACACATCATCACCGCCTCGGGAACCCATGATAGCGGTCTTTGCGTCGCCTGTTGATGAGCGGCAGGGCCCTCTTCGGATAAGACGGCCCGACAGGGACTTCGCAAAACTCAGGTCGGAATGTTTGTGAATTTTTTCCGAGGCGCCGGGCTTATTTCGTTCGCAGCACACGAGTTCACCCCGAAACCCACGCATATTCGTTGGTCGCGTCTTACGGTTAAGGCCGATCCTGCTCGGGTTTTACCGACTCTTCCGGCAATTTGGGCGCGATTTCGGAGATGCAAGAGGGTATTATCTCATTCTGAAATTTCGTCCAGAAACGCAGCCTGCGAGTCACGGGCGTCTTTCATGGTCCGTTCGATCTCTTCCTGGCGTCCTTCGCGGAGCATTTCGTCCCGTTTGAGGGTCGAGAGAAGGTATACGCCGCGATAGATGCGCTCGATTTGGGCTGAAATTTCAGGCGGAAACGGCAGAGAATTTGCGGGCCGCTTGCCCTTGGCGATACTAACCGCGGCATGGCGCACGAGTTCGGCGGCCGTCATTCCGCGCTCTGCGGCCTCCTGTTCGATGCGCGTCCACTCGGAATCGGAGAACCGGATCGAGCGCGGTGAACGCGATTCGGCAAGTTTCTCGTCGGAATTCTCGCCGGTTTTGGAATGGTTTTCGGTCATGGTTTTGTCTCCAAAGGCTCGATTTTTTTTTCACAGGGACATCGCTGGTTCCGGTTCTTTTTCGGAGCAATCCCGGTCGTTCAGAACACAGATTCATACGTATGCTCATAGCATACATGTTGGGGAGATACTATTCCCAGCGTATTTCAATGAGCATACGCTCCATGTGAGGTTCAATGATTTCAATGGGATACGGACGTATGCCGAGAGCATACACTTGTCCCAACAAAAACGGGGCGGTACTTGACGGCGCTTGAGCAAAGAACTGCATGCCGGGCGCACGATTGACCTGCACCCTGCAGCCCGCTGCGTGGGGTGTGCTGAAAGAAGCGCCGAAGGGCGGCTAGTGCAGAGATCTTCGGGGATGCGAGTCGGGGGAATTTTGCCGGTGAACGAGGCGAGCGGGAGCTGCCGCGGCGATTGAGCGGACAGAGCGAGAGGCCAGGGAGTGTGAGGGCGCTGGAACTTGTACTTCCCATCACAAGCGAGAGGCGTACGGAGACGCGGGGCTTGCGCATCGAATCACAAGCGGCTGGCGAGCAGGTCGCTTCAGCTTGTGCTTTTTTCACAAGCAGACGGACGACACGGGAGGCGAAGGGCCGCGCCACAGCCGGGTGGGATGCGACGCGACCCGAGGAGTGTTCGTATCAGGCGACGATTTTCTGGACGGGGATGCCGAGGGTTTTAGCTTTGTCGACGAGGTTGTCGGTGATGCCCGAACCCGGGAACGCGATCACGCCCTTGGGCAGGAGTGCCAGGAGTTCGTCGTTTCTGCGGAAGGGAGCGGCCCTGCCGTGGGCATCCCAATCGGGCTTGCAGACGACCTGGTGGACGCCGTTCCGCTCCGCCCATCCCGCCGCTATCTTCTCGGCGCCCGGTCCGCCGCCGTGGACGAGGACGACGTCGGCGTACTTGGCCTTGACCTTGTCGAGGTGGCCGATGATTTTCCCCGCATCGTTCGCCTCCTTGCCACCCGCGACGGCGACGAGGGTTCCCTGGGGAAGATGAGCCGTGTTCTCGCGGTCCTTTCTGGCTCGCTGGAAGTCGCGCGCCTCGATGACGGCGGAGGTCAGTTTGCCGGTCTGCGAGACGTGGGAACCTCGCCTCGGCCGCCATACCTCGCCGGTCTCGATGCGGTAGGCTTCTGCTGCCGTGTCCCTGAGCCCCTCGAACGCATCGCGCCTGTCGTTCAGGTTCTGGGCGCGGTCGGTCTTGAGTTCGAGTTCGCGGGAGCGGATCTCGGAGCCGTCCTGCTCGCGCTGGAGTTCACGGACCCCGGGGATGAGTCTGTCGGCGGCGCGGTCGAGTCGCTGCACCTGGGCGTCGAGGGTGTTGACGAATCCCCAGAGGAGGCTCGCCCGCTCGTCTGCCAGCTGCGTGCCGTCGGGTGCTGCCTCGGCGAGCAGCTGGAAGGCTTTAACGACGGCGGCGGTCGCCTCGCCCTCGTCCCACACGGGACGGTTGTCGAACTCGTCCGGCCCGGGCGTGGCGCCGAAGAGGGCGGCCTGCTCGCAGACCATGGCGGTGAAGGATTCGTGCTGGGCATCGTTGTGATCGTTCTCGTACATGGTGCTCTCCTTGTGGTCGTGAGTCGCGGTGGCAGTCATGGTTCACTCCTTTCAGTGATTGGGTTTTTCAGCCGGTTGTCCTCAAGCGAGGGGATGGTTGAATTCGGGAAGAGCGTAGCCACGCTCGTTGCGCCCCACTTCCCTGGGCATCTCGTCGAGATATCTGGCTGCCCACTCGGCGGCGCGGGCGAGGACGTCGCCGTGACACGGAAGGGGCCGGCAGTGGCAGCCGAGCTCGCAGCCCTGGAGGTCGGCGAGTTCGTGGAGGTCCAGTTCCTGGCGCCGGATTTTTTCCCACAGCCAACGCCGGTATTTCTCGATCACGTCGGGGCCGACGCGGAAGGGGTTTCCCCACTTCGTCCTGCGGTCGATCCTTACCAGTAAACCGCTGCCGGGTTCATCGACATAGTCGTTCAGGTTCACCACGGTGGTTTCCATGCCTTTCTCCTTTCCAGAGAGTTAACGGATGCGCTTCTTAGCGCCCCATTTTCAGCACGTAAGGGCATCGGGCGGTGTTGCCGATGCCCGTAGGCGGGCGAATCAAGGGCTCGTCATTTTCCGGGGGGTTCCCGAAAAACACGGTTCATCGTTTTTTGGGGGGTACCGGTAAATGATGGCCGCTTGCGGCCACCCTTTATTCGCTCGGCGTTCGTGCTAAAATGAGGACGCTAAGAGAGAGACACTAGTACCGCCACCGGGACACAAGAGCCTCTGGTGTTTCACGATGAAGGCGAAGCTCATCGGGAAACATCCCTTCATGCTGCGGAAAGGGTCATTTCGGGCCGTTATTCGGCCCGAAATTCCCGCAGCGGGGGGGGGGCCCGAGCCACTGTCCTGAGCATGGAGTCATTGCAGGCGCAAGCCGATCTTCCGGGAACACGGTTTATCGTTCACGGAATAGGAGATTTACCGGGAGTTCC
>MKWU01004561.1_pt1 | contig 16143 bp, 16 predicted proteins | sample 809101 | NCBI WGS metagenome assembly MKWU01 (sample SAMN05860141, study PRJNA318959) | sponge metagenome | host: Aplysina aerophoba | place: Slovenia: Piran, Adriatic Sea, Gulf of Piran | collected 2013-05-07 | reverse complement strand
CGCACGACCTCCTCGGCGGTGCGCAGGTCGAGACCCGCCGCGACGAGTTCCTCGCTCCCGGCGAGCCACGCCTCCTCCAAGGAGTCGAACGCGGCCTCGAGGAGCGCGAAGCGCGCGGCGCCGAGGCGGCTGATGCGGTGCAGCCCGACCCAGTAGGGAAGCTCATGTGTTCGTATCTCAGTCACGGCCACAAGCGTACCAGCCGGACGCAAGGGGGCAAGACCCTAGGCGTTCAGGCTGGCTCCTCGCGCACGACCGTTGTGACCTTGTCGAGACCGCGGTCGAATGAGGCCACCACACCGACGCCCGAGCGCTCCGCGCTGGCCACAATGTACGCGTCAGCGAAGCCGAGCCGGTGCAGTTCGTATAGTTCGATGGTGCGCATCAGCAACGTACGATCGACAACGCGGATAGCTCGAAACGTGAGGATCGCACGCAGAGCCTCAGCGACCTCAGGGCGGTCAACTTCGTAGAACGACTGCAGTACATACGCAACTTCAGCCACGATCATATCCGGCAAGAGTAATTCGTCGGCCTGCTCGAGATACCGCGTCGCGAGCCGCGCCTGCGCGGGGGGATCCCCGGTGAGGTGGCGGACCAGCACATTGGTATCGACGACCGCGGTCACTTCCGTGCGGCGGCCCGCGCCCTACGCGTCTGACGCATCACCTCATCCCACGGCACGCCCCGCTTGGAAGCTGGCACCTCGACCGAGCCCGCGAGGTCCAGCAGGTCCGGGGTGCGAGCGAGGAGCGCGCGGCCATCCTCAACCCGGAACACTATTGAGTCGCCTTCACGGATTGCCAGCGCATCGCGCACCGCCCGAGGAATCGTGACCTGGCCCTTCGAACTCACACGCGCTGCAACGTCCATTGAAAGGAGTCCTTACTCTTTGGATGAGGTAAGGATACACCGCCGGAGACGGCGCTCGCAGCCTCAGACCGCAGCTGCCTCGCTCGCCGCGTGGCGGCTCGAGATGCGCACGCGGCGGATGCGGCGGCCCTGCACGGACAGGACTTGCAACGCCAGCCCGTGCTCCTCGCTCTCGACGCGGTCGCCCGGCGTCGCGAGGCGGCCGAGCAGCGAGAACACGAGCCCGCCGACGGTGTCGAAGTCTTCATTCTCGATGTCGGTCTCGAACATCTCGTTCAGATCGTCGATGGCGAGCCGTGCGTCGACGATGGCCTCGTCGTCCGAGATGCGCTCGACCTCCACCTCATCGGTGTCGTACTCGTCGACGATCTCGCCGACGATCTCCTCGATCACGTCCTCGACGGTGACGAGTCCGGCGGTCCCCCCGTACTCGTCCACGACGATGGCGACGTGCGTCTGGTCGCGGCGCAGGTCGGCCAGCAGTTGGTCGGCGCGCTTCGTCTCCGGGACGAAGTACGGCGGGCGAGCGATGTTCTGCAGGCTCGGCGTCGATGCGCCGGTCTGCAGGTAGGCGAGCAGGTCCTTGGCGTAGAGCACGCCGACGATCTTGTCGATGGAGTCCTCGTAGAGCGGGATGCGGCTGAAGCCGGAGCTGATGATCAGCTTGAGCACGTCGCCGATCGAGGCATCGACCGAGACTGCGACGATGTCGATACGTGGTGACATCACCTCGCGCACGGTCTGGTCGGACATGTCGAGGATGCCGCGCATCATGCGGCGCTCCTCGGACAGTGACTCCTGCGCCTCCGGGTCGGCAGGCGCCTCGAGGACGCCGAGCAGCTCGCTCGCCGGGTCCTCATCGCCGGGCTCGGCGCTGCGGCCGACCAGTCGCAGCAGGCCCCGCGAGGGCGTGCTCAGCAGCCACGCGAGGGGTTCGAGCGCCAGGTGCAGCAGGGCGATGATGCTGGCGAGGCGCAGCCCCGTGGTCTCGGGGCTCACAAGCGCGATCGCGCGCGCATTCTCGCGCAGGATGCCGGCCACGATGAGCACGAGGAACGCGACGAGCGCGGCCGCCACGATGCCGATCTCGCGGCCGTTGAGGAACAGCACCGTGAGACCGAGCGTGAGCGAGACGGTGGCGAACGTGGCCGCGGCGCTCAGGGCGCGCAGCAGCCGCTGGCGCTGGCGGATGTAGCTGTCCAGCAGCCCCGCGACCCCGTTCCCGGCGCGGACGCGCGCGCGACGGCGACTGATGGCCGTCACGCCCGCCTCCGCTGCCGAGACGAGCAGGAGCAGGACGCCGGCGGCGACAACAACGACCAGGCCGATGATGGTGTCGGTACTCAAACCTGCAGGGCCCGGCGGCCCTATTGCTCCCCTCGTTGTGATGACTCTTCGATGTGTTCCGGGGCAGGCGCGCCGCGCTCTCGGATGCGCGCGGGTGAGCCGATGACCTGTGCCCCGTCCGGCACGTCGTGCGTGACGACGGCGCCCGCGGCGGTGTGGGCTCCCGCACCGACGCGGACCGGCGCGATCAGCATCGTGTCACTCCCGATGAACGCCCCGTCGCCGATCTCGGTGCGGTGTTTGGATGTTCCGTCGTAGTTCGCCGTGATCGCGCCCGCGCCAATGTTCACGTCCTCGCCCACGTCGGCGTCGCCGGTGTACGAGAAGTGGCCGATCTGCGTGCGGGCGCCAATGCGCGACGCCTTCACTTCGGCGTACGTCCCGAGGTGTACGTCCGCCTCGATCGTCGAGCCGGGGCGCACACGGCAGTACGGGCCGATGTCGACGCCGTCGGCGACCGTCGACCCCTCGAGGGTGGAGCCGCCGATGGTGCAGCGGTCGCCGACGCGCATGTCGCGAAGGACCGCGTTGGGGCCGAGCTCGCACTCACTGCCGATCACGGTGTCGCCCATGAGATGGGTGCCGGGCAGCAGCGTGGTGTCCGTGCCGACCTCGACACCTGCGTCGACATAAATCGATTCGGGGCCGACGAGCGTGACTCCGCTCGCCATGAGGCCCGCACGGATGCGGTCGCGCATCGCGGAGTCGGCAGTGGCGAGCTCGGCGCGGGTGTTGACCTGCTGTGCCTCGGTGGCGTCCGTGAGGCGCTGGGCGTGTACCCCGCAGCCCGATGCGACAGCGGCCCGGACCGCGTCGGTGAGATAGATCTCGCCGCTGGGCGAGGGCGGCAGGGAGTCGAGGACGCCCCACAGCCAGGACGCCTCGGCGGCGTACACGCCGGCGTTGACCTCGCGGATGGCGCGTGTCTCCTCGTCGGCGTCAGACTCCTCGACGATACCGGCGACTGGGCCGTCCGGCGTGCCGGATCGCACGACGCGTCCGTACCCCGCGGGGTCGTCGACGTCGACGGTGAGGAAGGAGAGCGCGGCCTGCCGCGCACAGTGCGCGTCGGCGAGGGTCGCGAGGGCGCCGGGTGTCAGCAGCGGCAGGTCACCGTTCACGATCAGGACGCGCTCGGCGTCACCGGCAGCCCGCCGGGCGGCGAGGACAGCGTGGCCGGTGCCGAGCGGCGCGTTCTGCACGGCGATTGCGGCGCGGGGCGCTGCCGCCTCCGCGACCTCGTCGTCTGCGCCGGCCACGACGACGACCTGCCGGTCGAAGCCCGCGACGGCGAGGGCGTCGCACACGAGGTGCAGCATCGGGCGTCCCGCCACGCGGTGCAGCACCTTCGGGGTGCGCGAGCGCATGCGGGTGCCGCGGCCGGCGGCGAGGACCACCGCGGTCCAGCCGTCGGCGGAGCGTTCGGGCGTGGTCGGGGTGGCGCGCACGCGTGTCGTGCGCGCCGGCCTATGCCGGCTGGGCGACGGAGGTTGGTCGCTTTCCGCGGACGGCTGAGCGTCGGATGTCTCGATCGTGGCGCTCCAAGGCGGCAGCCCGGCGGGCGTCAGCCCGTTCGGCGCATGTTCAGAGGCTCTGAAATTGACCCCCTGCCAACGCTCATTCTACACTCGCCATCGGCCCTGTCTCCACTGGAAGGCCCTCGATCCACAGCGGCCAGACTCCGCAGCAAGGGCGTCAGATTGACCGTCGAAGAACTCCGCGCCGCGTTCCTCCAGTACTTCGAGGAGCGTCGGCATCGCCGCATTCCGTCGTCGTCGCTGATCCCGTACGGCGACCCGTCGCTGCTGTTCACCTCGGCCGGGATGGTGCAGTTCAAGCCGTACTTCCTCGGCCTTGACCAGCCGCCGGCCAGCCGGCTGACCTCTGTCCAGAAGTGCTTCCGCGCCACGGACATCGAGGAGGTGGGCGACGAGTCACACCTCACGTTCTTCGAGATGCTCGGCAACTTCTCGCTCGGCGACTACTTCAAGGCCGACGCCATCGAGTGGGCCTGGGCGTTCCTCACCGGTGAGCTCGGCATCGACCCCGACCGGCTGTGGATCACCGTCTACACCGACGACGACGAGGCGTACGACCTCTGGCTCGATCGCGGCGTGCCGGACGAGCGCATCCTGCGCTACACCTCGGACCAGGGGAACTTCTGGTACTCCGGCGAGACCGGGCCGTGCGGCCCCTGCTCCGAGCTGCACTACTACTTCGGCGAGGACATCTCGAGCGAGCCGCTCCTGCCCGACGGCCAGATCGACCTGGATGCGCCGAACTTCCTCGAGATCTGGAACCTGGTGTTCATGGCGTTCGACCTCAAGCCCGACGGCGCCATGGAGCCGCTGCCCGCACAGAACATCGACACCGGCGCCGGCCTCGAGCGCGTCGCCTGGGTGCTGCAAGGCGCGCGCTCGGCCTACGAGACCGACCAGCTCCGAGGCATCCTCGCGGCCGCCGAGGAGGCCACCAGCCGCGCCTACGACCCGGACGGCTCGCCGGAGGAAGCTCGCGCGCTGCGCGTGATCACCGAGCACACGCGCGCCGCCGTGTTCCTGATCGAGGATGGCGTGCTGCCCGGCAACGAGGGACGCGGCTACGTGCTGCGTCGCGTGCTGCGGCGCGCCGTCTACTTCGGCCACATGCTGGGGGTGCGCGAGGCGTTCCTGAGCGGCGTCGTGGACGCGGCGATCGCGTCCGCGCAGAGCGCGCACCCGGCGCTCGCCGAGCACCACGACTTCATCGCCGGCGTCATCGCGGAGGAGGAGCGGCGCTTCCAGGGCACGCTCGCGCGCGGCCTCGAGCTGCTGGAGCAGGTCATCGACCGTGAGGCGTCGGGCCGCCGCGTCCCGGGCCGCGACATGTTCGTGCTCTACGACACCCACGGCCTCCCGCCCGAACTCACCATCGAGGTGGCCGCGGCACGCGGCTACGAGGTCGACCAGGACGGCTTCGACGCCGAGATGGCGGCCCAGCGCGAGCGCTCCAAGGGCGAGGGCACATTCGCCGTCTACGGCGACGAGGAGGCCGGCCGCTACGCCGAGCTCGGGCTGTCCAGCGAGTTCGTCGGCTACGACGCGCTCACGGCCGACTCCGCCGTGGCGGCGATCGTCAGCGACGCCGTCGCTGTCGAGCGACTCGAGGCGGGTCAGGGTGGCGAGGTGGTGCTGCCGCGTACGTCGTTCTACGCCGAGAGCGGCGGGCAGCTCGGCGACCGCGGCGAGATCGTCACGCCCTCGGGGCGCTTCGTCGTCGAGGACACGCAGGAGCTGGGCGGGGCCATCGTGCATCGCGGCGAGGTGGCCGACGGCGTCATCGCCGTGGGCGAGGCCGCCGAGGCGCGCGTGGACGCGGCGTGGCGCGCGGGGTGCCGCCGCAACCACACGGCGACGCACCTGCTGCACGCCGCGCTGCGCCAGGTGCTCGGCCAGCACGTGCGGCAGGCCGGGTCGCTGGTCGCGCCGGACCGGCTGCGCTTCGACTACTCGCACCCGCAGGCGCCCTCGGCAGACGAGCTGCGCGAAGCGCAGCGCATCGTCAACGCGAAGGTGCGCGAGGACATCACGCAGGAGACGTTCATCCTCCCGTACGAGGAGGCGATCGGGCGCGGCGCGATCGCGTTCTTCGAGGACCGCTACTCGGCCGACGTGCGCATGGTGGAGTACTGCGAGGCGCGCGGGCACGGCCACGAGCACACCCCGGAGTGCTTCAGCCGCGAGCTCTGCGGGGGTACGCACCTCCACTCCACGGGCGGCCTCGGCAACTTCGTGATCGTCGCCGACTCGAGCATCGGCGCCGGGCTGCGGCGCATCGAGGGGCTGAGCGGGCCGGAGGCCGAGCGCTACATCGAGGAGCGGCTGGACCTGGTCACAGAGCTATCGCAACGCTTCAAGGCGCCGCCCGAGGAGCTGTCGGGACGCATCGACGCGCTGGAGGAGCAGCTGGCCGATGAGCGCCGCCGCGCGCGCCAGCAGTCCGCGAGCCGGGCGCGGGGCGCGCCGCCGCGCGGCCGGCGGGCGGCGGGGGAGCCGCTCGCTCGGCGCGGCCGACGCCCTCGCCGGGCAAGCCGAGGAGATTGCCGGAGTGAGCGTCGTCGTGGCGCGCGTGGAGGCGGAGTCCCAAGACGCGCTGCGCGGGATGGGCGACCGCCTCCGCGAGCGACTGGACAGCGCGTTCGTGTTGCTCGGCGCGGCGATCAACGACCGGCCGATGCTGCTCGCCCTGGCGACGGATGACGTGGTGGAGCGCGGCCTGCGCGCCGATGAGGTCGTGCGCGAGGCGGGCGCGGTCGTCGGGGGCGGAGGTGGCGGCAGGCCGGTGATGGCGCAGGCCGGCGGGCGCGATGCGTCGCGGCTGGATGAGGCACTGGATGTGGCGCGCGCGGCGGCACGGGAGCGCCTGGGCGAGGCCTAGCCGGCAGTGACGCCCCGCGAACCAGACAACAGCACGCGCGAAGCGGAATCCGACCGCGGTCGCCCCGACGGATCAGTCGGCGATGCGCTCCCCCGCCGCTGGGCGGCGTCGGTGCGGGCGTTCCCCGGCCGTGTGCGCGACGAGTGGCGGCAGTTCCTCGCCGACCGCCGCGCCACCCGCGCCGAGGAGCGCCGGCTCGTCGAGTCCGGCGAGGCGCCTCCGCGACGGCGCAGGCGGAGACGGCCTCGCAACGTCCCGCGCAGCGTGCCGTACATGCCGGGCGCGGCCACCGTCGTCGCGCGGCGCGAGGACGACGCCAACTCGGTCGTCGGCCGTATCGAGACCGCGAGCGAGGTCGAGGTGCTGCTCGTGGTGCCGCGACGCGCACGTGGGCTGCGCGACGCCATGGCGTGGCCGCGGATCGCCGCCTACGCGCGCCAGCGCGGACTCACCGTGCACGTCCTCGCGAGCCGTCGCGACGTGCGTGAGCACGCGCTGAACGCTGGACTCAGCACCGCGCGCACGCCGCGAGGGCTGCGTCCCACGCCCACGCTACGGCTGCCACTCGGGCCGCGCGAGCTGTCACTGCGCGTGCCGTCCGTGACGCCGCTGCTGCGGCTGGCGGCCTTCGCGGCGATCCCGGTCCTCGTCTTCGGCGCGATTGCGTACTACGTGCCCTCGGCGGACATCTTCATCGCGCCGCCGGGTGAACCGCTGTCCAGCACCGCCCGTGTACACCTCAACCCCGTCGAGGAGACCGATATCGGCGCGGGCGTCGTGGCGGCCTCTTCGATCAGCGAGACCATCGTCGCGGTGGTCTCGACGATTTCGACCGGTACCACGACGGTGGGAGACGTGCCCGCGACGACCGAGCTGGAGTTCACGAACACGGGGGCTGCCGACATCCGGTTGCCCGTCGGCACCGCCGTCGACGACGAGTCCGGGCTCACCTTCACCACCGACGAACCGGTGACGATCCCGGCCGGCGAGGCCGCGTACATTGGGGCCACCTCGATCCGGCCGGGCACGTCTGGCAACCTCGGCCCCGGCGAGCTGCGGTTCCTGCTCGGCTTCCCGCCGACGCTCACGGTCACCAACCCGGTGGCCGCGACGGGCGGCGAGGACATCGAGGTGCCGGCAGCCACGGCCGAGGACGCGGTGCGCGTCGGTGAGATCGCCGAGGATGTGCTGCGCCGCGCCGGCACACGCGCGCTGGTGCGTCTCGTCCAGGAGGGCACGGTGTTCCCGGAGACCGTGTCGGTCGCGATCCTCAGCCAGGAGCCGCTCATTGAGCCGGGCGAGCAGGCCGAGGCGTTCCTGATGGAGTACACCGCCATCGTGTCCGGCCTCGTGCTCACCGACGAGGCGGCGCGCCACGCCGGCGAGCAGATCCTCGTGAGCGTCCTGGAGGAGGGCACCGCATTGCTTCCCGGCACCACCGAGGTGGTAGCCGACGAGGCCGCTTACGATGGCAGCCGCCTGGTGGCGACGCTGCGCGCGACGGGGCTCGTGACTCCGCTGTTCGACCCCGTGCAGCTGCGGGGCATACTCACGGGCATCGCCCCCGCCGAGGCGGCAACGCGGCTGCGCGACCAACTCGGGCTCGAAGTCGAGCCGTTGATCCGCGTGCATCCCGGCTGGCTCCCAGCCATTCGCACCCCGCAGCGCGAGGACCGCATCTCGGTCGTCTTCCTGAGCGCGGAAGACCTCGCCGCCGAGATCGCCGGCCTGCCGGAGGACGAGGACGCCGAGGCCGATGGCGGCGATGATGCCGACAGTGAGTGAAGCGGGAACGGAACCGATGCGCTGGCTCGGCGTGGACCCGGGCAGCGTCCGCGTCGGCGTCGCCGCGTGCGACCCGGAGGAGCGCGTGGCGGTGCCGATCGAGATCGTGCCCGCATCCGCGGCGTTCCCTGCGATCCGCGCCATCGCCAGGCGCGAGGAGATCGGCGGCATCGTGATCGGACTGCCGCGCACCCTCGAGGGCGCCGAGGGCGAGGCAGCCCGGGCGGCACGGAAACTCGGTGACCGCCTCATGCGCCTCGGACTGCCCATCGAGTACGAGGACGAGCGCCTCACGTCAGTGGCGGCGGAGCGGGGGATGCCGCGCGGCGAGTCCGCCGACGACGTCGCGGCGGCGCTGCTGCTCCAGCAGTTCATCGACCGCCGCCGGAGCTTGCGGGCGGGCGGCCCGATCGGGGAGACGCACGATGCGGTTTCTTGACCCGATCGCCATCGTCTACCTGCTCCTCGCCGCCTGGGTGCTCTTCGTGGCTTCGACGGTGTCATCGAGGCTCGAGGGTACGCAGGCCGTCGTCGCGGCGGACGCCAGCGGGGCAGGCCGCGACGCAGTCATCGTGAGCGCGGCGGCTGTCGAGCGTGACGGGCCCGTTGTGGTCGAGGTCATACCGGGATCGGGTGCGGAGGCCATCGCGACGCTGCTGCTCGCGCGCGGCGTACTCACCGAGACCGGGCGCTTCCGCACGCTGCTGGACTACACCGGAGTGGGGGCGCAGTTGCGGGCCGGACGCTACGAGTTCGCGGCCGACACGCCCCCTGCCGAGGTCATCCGCAAGATGCGACTGGGGCTGACACGGGAGGTGGTCCTGGTCGTGCCCGAAGGGCTGCGCGTCGAGGAGGTTGGCGAGCTCGTCGTCGGACTCGGCGTCGCGAGCGCTGAGGAGTGGGAGGAGGCACTGGAGGTGCGGCGCTGGGAGCCGTTGCTGCGGTCGCGCCCGCGCGACGCCGACCTGACGGGCTACCTGTTCCCTGCCACGTACCCGCTCAGCGAGGACACCACGGCCGCGAGCCTCGTCGAGGCGATGGTCGACGCGTTCGGCGAAGCCGTGAGCCCGGCAGTGCGGTCGCAGATCGAGGCAAGCAACATGACGCTGCACGAGGTGCTCACGCTCGCCTCGATCATCGAGCGCGAAGCCTTGCTCGCCGATGAACTCCCACTGATCGCATCGGTGTTCGTGAACCGGCTCGAGGCGGGCATCGCGCTTTACGCCGACCCCACGGTGCAGTTCGCCATCACGGAGGGGCTCGACGAGCGCCCCGCCGACGGGTGGTGGAAGCGCGAACTGACCGTCGAGGACCTCGCGTTCGACTCGTCGTACAACACCTACATCGTCGCCGGGCTGCCGCCGGGTCCGATCGCGAGCCCCGGCCTCCCCGCCATCCTCGCCGTGCTGCGCCCGGCGAGCACGGACTACCTGTACTTCGTGGCGAAGGGCGACGGCTCGCACGCCTTCGCCGAGACGCTCGCCGAGCACGAGGCGAACGTTGAGCGTTACCGACAGCCGTGAACCGCCCGGCCGCACCGTGACTCTCACGATCGCGCTGCTCGGGCATCCCGTGGCGCACTCCATCTCGCCGCCGATGCAGCAGGCGGCGCTCGACGCGCTCGGCGTCGACGCGCGCTACGAGGCGTGGGATGTCCCACCCGGCGAGGTTGCGCAGGCCGTCGAGCGTCTCCGCGCGGCGGAGGTGATCGGCGCGAACGTGACCGTGCCGCACAAGGTCGAGCTGCTCAGCCGCGCCGACGAGGTCGACCACCTCGCGGCGCAGGTCGGTGCGGTGAACACGATCGTGCCGCGCGAGGGACGGCTGCACGGCGCGAACACCGATGTGGCGGGCGTGCTGCGCACCCTCGCGGACGCGGGCGTGGGTGTGGCAGGCGGCGAGGTGGTGCTCATCGGCGCCGGGGGCGCGGCGCGCGCCGTCGTCGTGGCGATGCGCGCGGAGGGCGCGACGCGTCTCACGATCGCGAATCGCACACTCGCCAACGCCGAGGCGCTCACCGGCCTCGGCGGCGACGATCTGGCGGTGCGGATCGCGCCGCTCGACGCCGCCTCACCACTGTTACGCGGGGCGATGGAGCGGGCGCGGCTGGTGATACACTCGACGACACTGGGGATGCGGCACGGCCCGGACGAGTCGGCGACGCCCATCCCGGCCGAACTGTTCGTTGCGGGGCAGGCCGCTCTGGACCTGGTCTACATCCCGGAGCGCACGCCCTTCCTGCGGGCAGCCGAGGCCGCGGGCGCGCAGCCCATCGGCGGGCTCGGGATGCTGGTGCACCAGGGCGCCGAGTCGTTCCGCCTGTGGACGGGCCTCGAACCGCCCGTCGAGGCGATGTTCGCGGCCGCTCGAGCCACGCTCGCGCGCAGGACCGCGGAGGAGACAGCGTCGTGATCGAGCTCGGCTTGCTGCTGATGCTACCCATCGCCGCCTTCCTCGGATTCATCATCACGCAGTCGTTCTTCTCGCAGCGTCACTGGCGACGCATCATCGCGGAGGGCGACCTCGACGCGCTGCGCGCCTCGGTGCTCGAGGCGTTCGAGACCTGGCGGCGGGTACGGCCGCCACCGGACGTGCCGCCCGCCGACTGGCGCGCGCTCATGTCGGCGGAGCTGATCGCCGCGGACACCGAGCGCTGCCGCGTCTCGATGCTCGCTGAGCCCGACATCCGCGTCGTCGACGGCGTGCGGGAACAAGTCGGTCCCCCGGGCGACGTGGCGCGACGCGCGGCGGTGCGCATGGCCGAGCGGCTGCTCTACGACATCCCGCTCGCGCGTTTCGAGGCGGTGCAGGTCGATGTCTACGCCGAGTACCGCAGCGCCGCGGGCGACGTCGAGTCGGAGTGCCTGCTGACCACGCAGGTCAGTCGCGGCCAGGCCGTGATCACGGACTGGGACGATGACGCCGCACCTGCGATCCTGAAGTCGTGGTCGACGCGCGAGGCGGCGAGCGGTGACCTCGACCCCGGTGTTGGGGCGCTGATCACAACGGCCGAAGCGGAGGCCGCGACGCACAACGGCGCGACCCCCGGTGGAGAGGCAGGACAGTGAGCAACTTCCGGTTCCTGACCGCGGGCGAGTCGCACGGCAAGGGCCTCACCACGGTGGTCGAGGGCGTCCCGGCCGGCCTGGAGCTGAGCGAAGACTGGATCGCCGCGGACCTCGTACGCCGCCAGGGCGGCTACGGACGCGGCAAGCGACAGCAGATCGAGAAGGACCGCGCCGAGATCACCTCGGGCGTGCGCCACGGGCTGACCATCGGGTCGCCGATCGCGCTGTGGCTGGAGAACAAGGACCACAACAACGCCAACTGGCGCGTCCGCATGGCCGTCGAACCTGTCGACCAGGAGGTCGAGCGCGTCACGCTGCTGCGCCCCGGCCACGCCGACCTCGCCGGCACGCAGAAGTACGGGCTCGACGACGTGCGCCAGATCCTCGAGCGCTCGAGCGCTCGGGAGACCGCCGCGCGCGTGGCCGCGGGAGCGGTGGCGCGCGCGCTGCTCGCCGAGATCGGCGTCGAGGTCCACTCGCACACCGTCGCCATCGGCGATGTCGTCGCCGAATCGATCGAGGGCTCGGGCGAGATCGACTGGGAAGCGGTCGAGCGTTCGCCCGTCCGTGTTGCCGACCTGGACGCCGAGGCGCACATGATTGCCGCCATCGACGCGGCGAAGGAGGCGCTCGACAGCCTCGGCGGGATCTTCGAGGTGCGCGCGAGCGGGCTGCCGATCGGGCTCGGTGCGCACGTACAGTGGGACCGCCGCCTCGATGCGAAGATTGCCGCGGCCATCCTCGGCATCAACGCCGTGAAGGGCGTCGAGATCGGCCCGGCGTTCGAAAACGCGCACAAGGCCGGCTCCGAGGTCCACGACGCGCTGCTGCCCGCCAGCGAGTGGCAGGAGCGCAAGTGGGAGCGTCCCACCAACCGCGCGGGCGGCATCGAGGCGGGTATGAGCAACGGCGAGGACATCGTGGTGCGCGCCGCGCTCAAGCCCATCTCCACGCTGCCGCGCCGCCTGCCGACCGCCGACTTGCTCACGGGCGAGGCCGCCGAGGCGTTCTACGAGCGCGCCGATGCATGCGTCGTGCCCGCCGCGGGCGTGATCGGTGAGGCCGTGCTGTGCATCGTCCTGGCCGACTCCGCGCTCGAGAAGTTCGGCGGCGACCACATCGACGAGTTCCGACGCAACGCGGCCGCATACGCCGAGACCGTTGGCCCGCGGGAGCCCGAAGCATGAGCCCAGCCAACGAGTCGGGAGGCGCCGCCGTGCGCCAGATCGTGCTCGTCGGGCTGAGCGGCGTCGGGAAGTCCTCGACCGGCGCGATCCTCGCCGACCGGCTCGGCTGGCCGCTGATCGACACCGACGACCTCGTGGCCGAGTCCGAGGGTCGCACGCCCGCCGAGCTGATCACCGAGGACGGCGAGCCGGCGTTCCGCAAGATCGAGGAGCGCGTGGTCGCCGAGGCGGCGAAGCGCGTGCCGGCCGTGATCGCGACGGGCGGAGGCGCGTTCCTGAGCGCCCGCGCGCGCCGCGTGCTCGGCGAACGCGGGCTGCTGTGCTGGCTCGACGCCACCCCGACCGAGATCGCTCGCCGCGTCCGCGAAGCGGTCGACGGCAGCGAGCGCCCGCTGCTTGCGGGCGACCTCGAAGCTCGCCTGCAGGAGCTCGACGACGAGCGCCGGGTCGCCTACTCGCACGCCGACCTGTGGGTGCCGACGCAGGGCCTGACGCCCGCCGAGGTCGCGGAGCGCATCCTGCGCGCGTGGTCCGGAGGCGCGTCCGTCCTCGCAGGCGGCGACCGGCGCCTCGAACGCCTCGGCATGCACCCGCCGGCCGTCGGGCCGGCCGCCATCGTCGACACCGGCGAGGACCGCTACCCGATCTGGGTCGGAGCGGGCGAGCTCGCGCGCGTCCCGGACCGCCTGCACCAGCTCGGCCTCGACGGCACCGTCTACCTCATCGCCGACGAGAACGTCATGAATGCGCACGGCGAGGGCCTCGTCGAGGCGCTCGACGCGGGCGGGTTCCGTGGGGCCTCGTACGTCGTCCCCTCGGGTGAGCCCTCGAAGCGACTGGGCGTCGTACAGGAGTTGTACGCGTGGCTCGCCGAGTCGCGCGCGGAGCGCCGCGACACGGTCGTGGCGTTCGGCGGCGGCGTCGTGGGCGACCTCGCCGGTCACGTCGCTGCGACGTACCTGCGCGGCATGCCGTTCGTGCAGGTGCCGACCACCGTGCTCGCGATGAACGACGCCGCCATCGGCGGCAAGGTCGCCGTCGACCTGCCCGCGGGCAAGAACCTCGTCGGCGCGTTCCACCAGCCGCGCGCCGTGATCTCGGACGTCGAACTCCTGCACACGCTGCCTCGACGCGCGCTCGCCGAAGGCCTCGCCGAGGTGGTCAAGCACGCGCTCATCCTCGACCCGGGCCTGATGGACGAGATCGAGCGCCACGCCGGCGCGCTCGTTGCGCCGCCGCTTGACACCGAGCTGCTGACGCGCGTGACCGCACGGTCGGCACGCCTCAAGTCGCTGGTCGTCTCCGCGGACCCGCGCGAGCAGGGGCTGCGCGCCATCCTCAACTACGGCCACACCATCGGACACGGCATCGAGGCCGCCACGGGCTACACGGACTTCCTCCACGGCGAGGCGGTCTCCGCCGGCATGATGGGCCCCGCCCGCGGACTACACGACCTGCCTCCGCGGCGCGGCTGTCTGCGCCGGCATGATGGGCGCTGCCCGCATCGGCGAGCGCCTCGGGCTCCACGACCGCGAGATCGTCGCGCGCCAGGCCGACGTGCTGCGCGCGCTCGGCCTGCCGCTGTCGGCGCCCGGCGTCGACCCCGAGGCCGTGCTCGGGGCGATGCGACTCGATAAGAAGGTCGAACGCGGGCGGCTGCGTTTCGTGCTGCTCGAGGAGATCGGCCGCCCCGTGGTCCGTAACGACGTGCCCGAGGACCTCGTGCGCGAGATCGTGCGCGGCCTCGCCACCTCGTGACGGTCTACGACGACGGAGCCGCCGAGGAGCCTCGCGCCGTCGTCGACCCGCGCCGTCCGAGGAGGCTCGTCGCGAAGGCGGCCGGCCGGGTGCAGGGCGTGAGCTATCGTGCGTTCTGCGTCTACGAGGCGCAGCGCCTCCAGGTCGACGGCTACGCGCGCAACCTGCCCGACGGCCGCACCGTCGAGGTACAGGCCGAGGCAGACGAGCCGACGCTGCGCCGCTTCATCGAGCGCCTGCGCGAGGGTCCGCCGCTGGCGATGGTGCACAACCTCGACTACCGCTGGGAGGAGCCCACCGGCGAGTTCCTCGGCTTCGAGGCGGTGATTTAGGAGCGTGAGGCAATGACTACAGCAGAGCCGTTCGAGGTACGTGAGCCTCTGATTCTTTTCTCAGTAAGGAGGACGTTCCGCCCCGGAGTAGACCCGTACGAGGCTACGCGGTTCGCCTGGAAAATCAGAGTCGATCGTGCCCGAAGGTACGGCCTCGTACTGGCCCGCGTTGGCGAAACGGTCGTCGGAGCGTTCCGCCCGGACGAGTGGCTCGAAGCCACAAGTGAGAACTTTCCGGGGCGCGAGTCTGAACCTGACCGATGGGGGTTTGTGGGCAATCGTGCCGAACCTGAGGTCTGGGACTACTACGTTCAGAGACGAGTGCCAGAAGACCTTATCAGCTACAGCCCCTTCCGATACTGCAACATGGGGTAGCGATCTGGGCTCTGCCAGTCTCTCCCCCGGTGACGGGCCGCGATTGACGCGCTGATCGCCCGGAAGCGCGGCTCAAGGCGCTCGTATTCCGCGCGCAGTTCCGGATCGGCGCATGTGCTGCTTGAAGCGCTCCATGAACCGGGCCATCGGCCGCTCGCCCTCCTGCGGCGTTCAGTAGTCGCTGATCCAGCAGAACTCGCTACCCCCGCCGCCGCAACCACTCCCGCACCCTCGCCCACAACCCACGCCCCGAGGACTTCTCGCCACCACCGACGTCGGCCGGCGCTTCGCCCCCGAGCACGCGCTCGTCGAGGAGCGATGCGAGGCGTTCGACGACGGGGGAAGGGCCGCCGGTCTGCAGGCTGAGCGTGAGCTCGTCGGCGTCAACGGTGGCGAGGTGGGCGCCGCCTGACATCAGCACGATGGCCGTGGGTGGGGGCGTCGAGGGGTCTTCGAAGCCGAAGGCGAGGACGAGGTCGGCGCGGGGGTCGAGGGTGGCGACGAAGGCTCCGAGGTCGGCCTCGGCTACCTCGCGCTCGACGCCGACGCGGCCGCCGCTCGGCAGCGTCACGGCCAGCCGGCCGCCGGGGCGGCGCTCAGCGCTCGCCGTGCGGTACCCGCGCTCGCGCAGCGCTTCGACGAGCGTCGCGGTCAGGAGTGAGGCGGCAGAGTCGGCCGGTGCGTCGAGGCGCACGACCGGCGGGATCGAGGGCTCCACGGAGGGCCCGCCAGCGGGCTCCTCGGACGGTGCCGTCACGCCTCGACGTCGGGGACGCGGCCGATCAGCATGACGTCGCACTCGTCGCCGGGCTCGACCGGACCGCCGTCCTCCGGCACCACGACGATGCCGTTCGCGAGCGCCATCGAGGTCAGCACGCCGGAGCCCTGCGGGCCGGTCAGCCGCGCGTGGTAGCGGCCGTCGCGACGCTCGACGATGGCGCGGGCGTAGAAGCGGCGGTCGTCGGGGCGCGCGATGCGCTCCTCGGAGACCGCGCGCACGCG
>MKWU01004560.1_pt1 | contig 16144 bp, 15 predicted proteins | sample 809101 | NCBI WGS metagenome assembly MKWU01 (sample SAMN05860141, study PRJNA318959) | sponge metagenome | host: Aplysina aerophoba | place: Slovenia: Piran, Adriatic Sea, Gulf of Piran | collected 2013-05-07 | reverse complement strand
TGTGGTCGGTGCGGTGGTTGTGGTCGGTGCGGTCGTTGTGGTCGGTGCGGTGGTTGTGGTCGGTGCGGTGGTTGTGGTCGGTGCGGTGGTTGTGGTCGGTGCGGTGGTTGTGGTCGGTGCGGTGGTTGTGGTCGGTGCGGTCGTCGTGGGCGCGGTGGTGGTTGTGGGTTCGGTGGTTGTTGTCGTTGGTGCGGTCGTCGTCGGTGCGGTCGTCGTCGGCGCGGTGGTGGGTGCGGTGGTGGTTGCGGCGGTGGTTGCGGGGGCACGGGCCACGGTCGTGGTTGGCGCCGTGGTCGTGGTTGTCGTCGATGTGGTGGTCGTGGCTGGAGTCGGTGCGGGAGGCGCGGGATCGTTCTGCAGGGCGTAATACCCGATCAACATTCCCGTCGCGAGCATTACCGGTAACCACCACTCAAGTCGCATCGGCTGAGATGTTATCGCGTGACCCGCTCGGGTGGTGGCATATGCCCATATGCACGCGTCGCATTAGGATCCTCTCGTGCCGTTCACGCTTCGTCGTCCCGCTGCCCGCTGTGTTCTCCTGGATCGAACGGGACGCATCTTTCTGATCCGAGCCGAGGATCCGATCGATCCTCACAAACCCGAGTGGTTGGAGATTCCAGGTGGAGGAATCGGTTGGGGCGAGGATTCCGCTGCCGCCGCGTTGCGGGAACTGCATGAAGAGACCGGGATACCCAATGTCGAAATGGGTCCCTGCGTCTGGGTGCAGCAGACCGAGTACGACTTCGGCGGATACCATTTCGAGTCCGACGACTATATCCATGTGGCCTGGTGTGACGGCGGAGAGTACCGCCCCAAGGGGCTCGAGGCGCTCGAGGTTGCGGCTTTCCTCGGTGCCCGGTGGTGGGCACTTGAAGACATTCTCGATAACGGCATGCCGACCGTTCCTGCCCGTCTGCGCGAGTTCCTTCCCGCGATCGTCGCCGGTGATCTACCTGCTGAACCGTTAGACATCACCCCGACCGCCGAGCAGGGCGGACGCATCTGAGTCGGTCTCCGCTCGACTCCCGCTCTTGTTCGCTGCGCTCACGGGCCACCCGGCCGCGGGCGGGCCGCTCGGGCCCCTGCCTCGTTCCACCCGGGCGCGGGCGGGCCGCTCGGGCCCCTGCCTCGTTCCACCCGGGCGCGGGCGGGATCAGTCCGCTCGGCTTCTAGACGGGCCGGCCGTGCTCGATGTCGTCACGGACGGCGGCCTTGACCGCGTAGCCGGCGATGATCGCAGGGGCCAGAACAACTGAGCCTGCTATGACTCCAAAGATCACGATTCGTGAGACGGTGTCGCTGAAGCCGACGATCAACCCGAAGATGAACACCACGATGGAGCACGCGAAGAGGAGGTAGCCGAGGCGCTGGCCCAAGGCGGCCCAACGCTGTGCACGGGCACGCTGCACGAGTACGGGATCCGGCGTCGGCTCAGCAGCCATGACGCTTCACGGTAGCCAGCCGGCGTCGTCGAGCAGCGCGGCGATCCCAGAGGTCATCACCGACAGCGAGAAGTGTCTGAGCGCAACCTGACGGTTCCGCTCGATTCGGTCGCGGTCGCCGTCGCGCAGCGCCGCACGGAGCGGTTCGGGATCGTCGGTGGGGTACCACTCGAAGCCCAGGGCCCGAAGTTCAGCTGCCACCGGATAGTCGGCGACCGCGGCCGGCACTCGATGGATCGACGCCTCGACCGGCGGGTTGCCGAAGCCCTCCCAAGTCGACGGAAACACCACAGCGTCGGCGGCCTGGTAGAGGTCGACTGCAGCTTCGTGGTTAGTGCCGTGAACCACACGGCAGCGGGCCCCGGCGAGAAGTCGCTCGAGCTCGTCGTCGTAGCCGTCCTCGGCGGGACCCCACAGCCAGTACACGCCGTCGAGGGCTTCGCACAGGGCAATGGCACGGGCGACGTTCTTTCGAGGAATGGCCCGAACCGGGTGCGCAATCACGCGGTCGTCTGCTGCTAGGCCGAGTCGCCGACGCACACCGGGGCGGTCGCCGACTCCCGTGGTGGCAGAGAATCCGTTGTAAATGCAGGTCGCCTCGATACCCCTAGCCTGCATCTGCTTGCGCGTCAGTTGGTTGATTGTGACGTGACGCCAGGCGCCGTCGTCGACCGGCAGTTCGGTGATATGGGCGAAGCGCTCCCGCTGCCATGGCGGGTCGTGGTGGTGCATGATTGTCGGCCGTCCCCGCAGGACCGTTGCGGTTGTCCGGGCGGCCTCCAGGTTGAGCGGAATGGTGCAGAGATTCTCCACGACGACCAGGTCGGCACCTCCCAGCGCATCAGCGAGCTCGGTCGGCGATGGGGAGTCTGTTGCAGTGATCGCCAGTGCAGGTACTGTCCGGTCCACGGGTCCCTCGCCGGCGACGGTGAAGACCTCGAACCCCAACTGCTCGAACGCTCGCTGCCAGTTGCGGGCCACGACCGACACCCCGTCGGCCGTTCCCAACCGAAATGAGACGAATGCACACACGGCCATGCCCGACACGATGCCCGCTCAAGCGACGATCCGCACCCGAGGATTGAAAGCGCCTTGAGCAGAGAGCGCCTTGAGTGGAGAGCGCCTTGAGCAGAGAGCGCCTTGAGCAGAGAGCGCCTTGAGCAGAGAGCGCCTTGAGTAGAGAGCGCCTTGCGTTGAACACCTCCCAGGAGCTTCGACAAGCAGTCGCGTCGGCCATGGACCAGGCGTGGGTGCCTCTCGGTTACACCGCCCCCAACCCGGCGACCTACCCGTGGATGTGGCTGTGGGACAGCTGCTTCCACAGCCTGGTCTGGCACGCCCTCGGCGACGATGAGCGCGCCCTTGTCGAGCTCACGTCTGCTCTGTGGTCCATCGACAGCACGGGGTTCGTGCCGCACATGGGCTATCAGCTCGACCCGGAACGCTCCGTCGAACTGTGGGGTCGCCGCGCCACGTCGTCGATCACCCAACCGCCGATGTACGGGCATGCGATCGCCGAGCTGAGCAGGGCCGGGGTTGCCGTTCCCGAGGAATTGTCGGATCGAGCCCGCAGGGGGCTCGAGTTCCTGCTGCAGCGGCGTGTCCGTGATCGGCGATCAGAGTTGATCGAAGTGGTGCATCCCTGGGAGACCGGTTGCGACGACTCGCCCCGCTGGGACGACCTTGCCGGTCCAGGGAGTTTCGAGCTCGACCGCTGGCGCAGACGCAAGAACGACCTGCTCAGAGACGTTGAGAGAGGTTCGCGCGGAGAGCCCCTGTCGAATCCCCACTTCGGTGTTGCGCCGTGTGGTTTCAATGCGCTGGTGGCGTTCAACGCGGCGGAGCTGGCGACGGTCACTTCTGATCGGGACTTGGCTGCGGCGGCCGGCGAGTTGGCTGAAGCGTTGGATCAGCGGTTCAACCCGCAACTCGGCACTTGGGTCGACGCCGGTGCCAACAGCGGCGGTTCGGGACGGATTCGGACCGCGGACGGTCTGCTGCCGCTGCTGGTGAGTCGCAGCGATTCGGCCCGGCGGCAGGTGATGGAGGAACTGGCGGACCCGGGGGCCTACTGCGCCCGTTATGGTTCGCGTGGGGTCCATGCCGCAGAGCCGAGCCACGACCCGACTGCATATTGGCGCGGGCCTGTGTGGCCTCAGCTCAGCTACCTGCTCTGGTTGGCGGCCGGGGGAGGCTCAGAGCAGCCGTCGGCTACCGCAGCGCTGCTCGCGCAGCACACGACGAATGGAGCGATGAGTTCGGGTCTCGCCGAATATTGGGACGGCGACAGCGGCACAGGACTCGGTGCAATCCCCCAATCCTGGACGGGACTGGCCTTGCTGCTCGACCACGGCCGCTGACGCTGCCGCGAAATCAGTTGGGTCTCAGGTTGTGGGGTTCCATGGAGGCTCGGACCACGGATCCTCCGGATTCTTCGTTTCGTCCGGCTCTTCGGGTTCGTCGGGCTCGTCGGGCTCTTCGGACTGCTGGGGTTGCGGAACGGTCGGCACCGACTGCGGATAAACGGTCGGGGACTCGGAATACTCGTCGTACGACTGCGGGTAGACGGTCGGGGACTCGGAATACTCGTCGTAGGACTCTGGGTAGACGGTTGCCGGCGCCGAGTAACCGGGTTCCGAGTCCGAATATTCGCCCGCTGCACCCGGATAGCCGGTGGCTGGGTCGGGGTATTGGCCTGCTGCACCCGGGTAGACGGTGGTTGGGTCCGGGTAACCGGTGGCTGGGTCCGGGTGTTCGCCTGCTGCATCCAGATAGACGGTGGTTGGGTCCGGGTGTTCGCCCGCCGCACCCCCATAGCCGGTTTCCGACTCCGAATATTCGGTCGCCTGATCCACGAAATACGCGGTCGCCTGCCCCGAATATTCGGTCGTCGGCTCTGAATGGACGCCAGCCGGTTCCGGAGTCTCAAGATCCAGCTCGATGGGGATCTCGGCCGCTTCGCCCCCGAGCGCGGTTCCCGCCGACTCATCGGCCTGCCAGAACTGGTCGTATGCGTACCTTCGCCGCTGGTTGCCGAGCATCAGGTTGCCTGTGACGTTGGCCAAGCCGACAAGGAAGATCAGGTCGCCGATTGAGACGACATTCCCGCCGAGACGAATCGGGAAGGTGTCGCCGAGGAAGTCGAGCACTGAGTCGTTGTCGGCAAGCTCCATGTGCCCTGGCATGCTCCTCACCCCCCGTTCGAGTCCTTCGGCCGTGACGATCTCCGCCTCCACCAGGGCATTCGGTCGGACCGGCGTGGCGAAGTTGAGAATGAAGACGAACAGGTTGAGGGCCAGGCCGACCGAGATGACGACCATGCCGACCAGATGGAGGTTGACGAGCGTGAAGGCGAAGGCGCCGAGCAGGGCGACGAAGGCGATGACGCCGCCTGAATCTATGTCGGTCGCGCTGACGACGAATGCACAGACGATCGACGAGGCGAGGAACTCTGGATGGTAGATCCGAGCACTGAGGATTGTGCGGAAGTCGCCTCCGCGGACAACACCGGCGATAAGACCAATGACCACGGCCAACAACAGGATCCAGATTGTCATGTCCATTCTCCCGACTGCACACACTTCCGAGCTGGTGTTACAACACTAGCCGTGTCGAATGTGCAACCTGTACATACTGGGGACTCGCTGCAGAAACCTGGCGGACTGCTGATCACCAGCCTGATTGGCGGGCGTCGCCGACGAGGGGCGTGCCGTCGAATCGTTCGACCCAGCAGTGGATCGAGCGGTAGCGGGCGGCATCGTCCTCAAAGTTCTCCTGGGGTGGTGTGATCACGCCGATGTCGAGTTCCGACGTCTCGTAGTCGTTGCCCACCCACTGTGCGAACTCGCGGTAGCAGGACTGGACGGCGAACTCGTTCATGACCTTGTCGCCGGGATAGATCGACGGGTGCGGGGCCGGATAGTCGAGCATGTTGTAGATCTGGTGGTCGTGGGGCAGGTCGCAGTCGATGAGGCTGGTGATGACTGCGGATCGCCCGATGCCGGGGTTCTCCGTGCGGTTGAAGCAGTCGCCGACGCGCAGCGAGAACTGGTCGATCACCGAGCCTTGTGTCTGGGTGGGGACTGTCGTTGTCTGGGAGGGGTCTGCTGTGGAACCTGCCTCGGGGGCAGGGGGTTCTGCGTCGGTGGCATCGAGCCTCTCCGACGCGAACTCTGCGGGGTCTTCCAATGTGAACGGCTCTGCGGTCTCGCTGGAGCACGCGCCAGCGAACAGAGCCGCGCCGACCACGATGCAGAGCCAGACTCTCATTGCCCGAAGGCTAGAGCCTGCACACCGCGCGCGGGCTGGCGCGACTCCGGTTGTGCCCGGCGCTGGCCGCGGGCCCGACTGCTGGGGGTATCAGGCGGTAGCGTCTTGTTGTGTCCATCGTTGTGTTGCGTGATGCGGTCGTGCTGCTCGGCCGTTTTCCGGCCCTTTCGGGAGTCGACCTGGAGATCGGCGCCGCTGAGGTCGTGCTGCTCCAAGGTCCGAACGGGGCCGGAAAATCGACGCTGCTGCGGCTGTGCGCAGGGCTCCTGCGTCCGCACTCGGGCACTTCGGTGGTGCTCGGCCACGATCTGAGCAAGTCTCGGGCTGTGGTCCGGCGCTCGGTCGGGCTGCTGGGTCACGACACAGCCCTCTACGATGACTTGACAGTGACCGAGAATCTCCAGTTCTTGGCAAGGGCAGCGCGAATCGAACTCGAAGAGGTGGGCTCAGCGCTTGACCGTCTAGGCGTCGCTGCACGTCTGCACGACGTGGTCGTGGGCCGGCTCTCGGCGGGTCAGCGGCGGCGGGTCGCGCTGGCAGGGGTGGCTCTTCGTCGCCCCGAACTGTGGCTGCTCGATGAACCCCACGCGGGGCTCGACCAAGGCGGTCGGGACCTTGTCGACGGACTCGTCTCGGAGGCCGCCGCGGGTGGGGCCACGGTCCTGGTGGCATCGCACGAGCTCGATCGCACGCTCGCCCTCAAGACCCGCCGAGTCACGGTTGCCGGAGGAACGATCACCGCCGATGTCGTCGACGCCTGCGCTGTCGATACCGACTCTGTCGATACCGATTCTGCCGACACCGATTCTGTCGACACCGATTCTGTCGATACCGATGTCGTCGACGCCTGCGCTGTCGATACCGATGTCGTCGACGCCTGCGCTGTCGATACCGACTCTGCCGACACCGACTCTGTCGAAGCAGACGTGACTGGCGTGGCCGGTGGACGGGGAAGCTGATGCTTGCTGACGTCTGGCTGGTGACCGACAAGGACCTTCGAATTGAATGGCGCTCGCGTGTCACCTTGAGTCAGGTCGTGCCCTTCGCGTTGACCGTTCTCGTGCTCTTCGGGTTCGCGCTCGATGCCAACCGTGGAGTGCTCAACGCCGCCACCTCGGGCCTGTTCTGGTTGACGGTCCTGTTCGTCACCGTCGTTGCCGTGGCACGGTCGACCGCCATCGAGACCGCCGACGGTGCCCGCCGCGCCCTGCTGCTCGCCGGCATCGAGCCTGCCGCGGTGTTCTTCGGCAAGACTCTCGCTGTGGCACTGCAGCTTCTCGGGGTCGAGATTCTGATGGTGGGCGGCGTGCTGGTGTTCTACGGCACCACGGTCGAGTCGCTGCCGCTGCTGCTTGCGACCTGCGCGGTAGCGACCGTCGGTATCGCGGCGAGCGGCACCCTCCTCGGCGCGCTGGTGGCCGGTGTCAGGGCCCGCGAGACGGTGTTGCCGATTCTGTTGCTGCCGCTGCTGGCGCCGGTGCTGATCGCCGCTTCGAGAGCGTTCGACGATGCGCTCGGGGTCCTCGCCGTCGACGGCTGGGCCTGGCTCGGTCTCTTGGGCGGTTTCGGGGTCGTCAATGCCGCGTTGGGAACGTTGGCATACGGCCGGTTGTTGGAGGAAGCATGAACCCGGCACAGACACGATGAGCGCAGGCACGGCCGGCACCGGTACCGGCGCGGCTGGTACCGGCGCGGCTGGTACCGGCACAGGCACGATGAGCACAGGCGACCGCCGTGATGAAGCTGCGACCACAGGCAGCCGAGGCACGCGCCTGTTGGGTCTCGGCGTGCTCGTCGGGGTTGTGGCGCTGATCCTGCTCGGCTTCTTCGCTGCGCCCGCCGATGACGAGCAGCGCGACGCGGTGCGGATGATCTTCGTTCATGTGCCTTCGGCTTTCCTCACCTACACGGCGTTGCTGACGACAGCGGTCGGCTCGGTGATGTGGTTGTGGAAGCGTTCGCGCTGGTGGGACATCGTGGCCCACTCGGCTGCGGAGATGGGCGTGATCTTCTGCGGCCTGACTCTGTTCACCGGCTCGGTCTGGGGTCGCCCGACCTGGAACACGTACTGGGACTGGGGCGACGTGCGCCTCGTCACCACTCTGATCCTCTTGTTGATGATGGTCGGCTATCTGGCTCTTCGCGCTGCGGGGGGCGATGAGAATGCGGTGGCGACCCGTGCCGCGGTGGTGGGCCTGCTGGCGGCGGTGAACCTGCCGATAATCAATCGATCCGTGGAGTGGTGGGCCAACCGCACGCTGCACCAGAAGTCGTCGTTGACCGACGGCAACCTCGAGGACCTGACCCTGTTCACGCTCTTCGTCGGGATCGTCGTCTGGGCCTTGTTCTTCGTCTGGGCGATGGTTCACCGCTTCCGGATAGGTTGGCTCGAGCATCAACTTGCCTCCGTTGAGCTGGAGGCGGCACTGGTCCAGCGCCGTGCCGAGGCATCCGCAGGATCGGCTGAGGAGGCGAGCCTGTGACTCATCTCGGATATCTGCTGGCGGGTTGGGGTGTCAGCCTCGGTTGCGGGGCGCTCTACGCGGTCCGCTTGGTGCTGCGCGGCCGCAGGCTGTCGGCCGCGGTCCCCGCAGGGCAGCGTCGTTGGATGACCAGCGACACGGCATCGGTTGAGGAGGCAGGCACATGACCGGGGAGATGACTCCCCGGGCACCGCGGCCGCTGCGTGCTCGCCCCGCACCGTGGATCGGGGCGGTGATTGCCCTAGCGCTCGCGGCGGCCGTGGTTGTGCTGGTCCTCAACCTCTTGGCGGACTCGCTGTATTTCTACAACGCGGACGAAGCTGTCGAGCAGCGCGAAGAAATCGGCAGCAAGCGTTTCACCTTGCAGGGTGCGCCGATCGGTTGTTCCATAGTCGAGGGTTTCAACGGCGACGAACCGGTCGTTGCGTTCAGTCTGTCCTTCGGCGGCGCGGCGATTGACGTGGTGCATCACGGCGACCCTGCTGAGCTGTTCCAGCCGGATGTGCCGGTTGTGCTCGACGGCGCCTGGGTCGCCGAAGCACCGCTGGTCGAGGGGTTCGGCGGCATCGCCAACGACGGCTGGCACTTCTCGTCGGATCGGATGCGTGTCAAGCACGACAACGATTACATCAACGACGAAGAATACGACGAGCGGTCGACCCTCGCAGATGATGGTGCGGACTTGACCGGGGTGGTCTGCGAGGCGTGAGCAACACCACCCTGGGGTCGCTGTTCGTTGCTCTGGGGGCGGCAGGAGCGCTGGCCGGCGTGGTGGTGACGGTCCTCGGGCTGGCCGGGCGGCGCCGCGGCTGGTGGCGTGACTCGGCGATGTTGGCAGGGCTGATGATGGCCGCGGCGGCCGGCGCGTTCCTGGTCATGGAGCGGGCGTTGATCACCCGTGACTTCACGGTCTCGTTCGTAGCCGCCCACGGTTCGTCGCGCACGCCGACACTGTTCAACTTCGCCACCCTCTGGTCTGCGCTGGAGGGTTCGATCCTGCTGTGGACGCTGGTGCTCTGCGGTTACGTCGCAGCGGTCGTGATCAAGTTCCGCGGCCGCGGCGGCGACCCGATGATGGCCTGGGTGATGCTGACCCTCTTCGTCGTGTGCGCCTTCTTCTTCCTGCTGATGGTCGGCCCGGCGAGGCCGTTCGTCGCGTTCGACCCGCAGCCGTTAGCCAACGGGCAGCCGTTCGACGGGCCGGGCCCCAATCCACTGCTGCAGAACCACATCCTGATGGCGTTCCATCCACCGATCCTCTATCTCGGCTATGTCGGGTTCACGGTTCCCTTCGCCTTCGCGATTGCTGCTCTGGCGACGGGCAGGGTGGGGGAGGGATGGCTGGTTGCCACGCGGCGCTGGACGGTAATGGCCTGGGGTTTTCTGACGCTGGGGGTGATGCTCGGCGCCTGGTGGAGTTACGAGACTCTGGGCTGGGGCGGCTACTGGGGCTGGGACCCCGTGGAGAACGTCTCGCTGCTTCCCTGGCTCACCGGCACGGCCTTCATTCATTCGGTGATGGTGCAAGAACGGCGCGGCATGCTGGGGGTCTGGAACCTGTCGCTGGTCGTCGCGACTTTCTCGCTCACCATTCTGGGCACGTTCGTAACACGGTCTGGCGTGCTCGAATCGGTGCATGCGTTCGTGGAGTCGGGTATCGGACCGTGGTTCTTGACGTTCTTCGGGTTGATCGTGGTGGTCTCTCTGGGTTTGATCGCCTGGCGCGGCGATGAGCTCCGGGCGCCGGGGCGGATCGACTCTCCGCTGTCGCGGGAGGGCGCGTTCTTGATGAACAATGTGGTCTTCGCGGCGTTCGCCTTCGTGGTGCTGCTGGGGACGATCTTCCCGTTGATCGTCGAGGCCTTCGACGGGCGCACCCTCACGGTGGGCAGCCCCTACTTCGAGCGCATGACCATGCCGATCGGTTTCGTGCTGCTCTTCTTGATGGCTGTGGCGCCGGTGCTGCCGTGGCGCAAGACCTCGGCGGGCGTCTTGAGTGAGAGGCTCATCTGGCCTGCTTGGGCGGGGGTCGGGGTGATCGTGTTGAGCGTGTTGTTGGGGGCCCGTGGTTGGGCACCTCTGCTGGCGTTCGGGCTCGGGGGTTTCGCCGGCGGGGCAGCGCTGCGTCAGATCATTCTGGCTGTGCGCCGCCAGGGTTGGCGCGGGGTGGTGGGCCGCACCAACGGCGGCATGATCGTGCATCTTGGTGTGGTGCTGATCGCGGTCGCGTTGGCTGCCAGCAACGCTTATGTGCGTCAGGAGATTTTTGAGATGACGCCTGGTGAGACCGTGGAATTGTCGGGTCACACCTTCACGTTCCTGGGCACTGAGGTGGTCGAGTTTGCCAACAGGGTGGAACGTCAGGCCGCGGTGCGTATCGACGGTGAGCAGGTGTACGAACCGGCCATCGCCGTCTACGACTTCGCTGGTCGGCTGATCGGCATTCCCTCGGTTCGGTCCACTCTGACCGACGATGTGGCCCTGTCGATCACGGAGTTGTCCGACGACGGTCAGACGATTTTCTTGCGGGTGACGATTCAGCCGTTGATCGTATGGCTGTGGATCGGCGGGGTCGTCATGGCCGCGGGCACGATGCTGGCGATTGCGCCGGGCAACCGCCGCTCACCCACCGCGCCGGTCTCGGCCCGCCTCCGCAGTGCTTCTGGCGGCGGGGCACGGCGTTCAAGGCAGCTTGTGCCATGACTGCTGAGACGCCGAAGCGTGCGGTTTGGATCGTCGCGCCGGTCTCGGCCCATCTCCGCAGTGCTTCTGGCAGCGGGACACGACGTTCAAAGCAGCTTGTGCCATGACTGCTGAGACGCCGAAGCGTGCGGTTTGGATCGTCGCGCCGGTCGCGGTGGTGTTGTTGCTGCTGCTCTTGTTGTTCGCGACCCGCGAGCGGGGGCCGAACCGCAATACCGGCGTGGTCGACAGGGGCGGGCTGGCACCGTCGATAGTCGGTGAGACGGTTGACGGCGGCGTGTTCGACCTCGACGATCAACGGGGCCGTTTCGTGGTGGTCAACTTCTTCTCGACGACCTGCGTGCCCTGCATCCGCGAACACCCGGAGCTGGTGAGTTTCCACGAAGCCTACGCGCCGAGCGGATTCGCCGAGGTCGTGTCGGTGGCCTTCGACGACAGTGCTTCCAACGTGGCCGGGTTCTTCGAGGCCAACGGGGGAGACTGGCCCGTCATTGCGCGTGACACGGGTGCGATCGCGGTGGCCTACGGCGTGGCGCTGGTGCCGGAGAGCGTCATTGTTGCCGACAACGGCGAGGTCGTCGACAAGCTGATCGGTGGTGTCACCCGAGCCCAGATCGAGAATGTGATCGGCGCCTACATCGAGGAGTCCAGAGCATGACCCGCGGCGCCGGCTCGGCGCTGGGCTCGGGGATCACCCGCCGTCTGTTGGCCTGGTTGGGCGTTGTCGTGGTCGGTGGTTCGGCGTTCCTCTTCGGCGCTGTTGACGAAGGCCCTCCTCGCACCGACGCTGACCGTGTGCATTCCTTGGCGCAGAACTTCGGCTGCCCGGTGTGCGACGGCCAGTCGGTCGCTGAATCGGACGCGGTCGTGGCCCGCAACATCCGTCAGCAGATCGCCCGACGGGTGGACGAGGGCCGCAGTGACGAATCGATCATCGCCGAGCTCGAAGCGGCTTTCCCCGGCAACGACTACACGCCCGCCGCCTCCGGGTTGTCGAGTCTGGTGTGGATACTCCCTGTGGTTGCGGCTGCGGGCGCGCTCGCCGGCCTCGTTGTGGTCTTCAGGCGTTGGCGGCGCGAGATCGAGGCAACAGCGCCGCCCGAAGACGAGCGAATGGTCGCCGGGCTGCCCTGGGCCAGGATCGTGCTGTGGGCGCTGGGCATAGGGTTGCTGGCAACTGTCGCAGGCGTGGTGTTGGCCGACTTCTCCGGCAGTCGCGGAGCCAACGATCAGATCACCGGCAATATTCGAGAGTCGCTGCGCTCCCGCCTGTTCGCTGCGCGCGAGGCAATGGGAGAGCAGGACCTGGCACAGGCGATCGAGATCTACGACGACGTGTTGGTCGATGAGCCCTCGAACGCGGAGGCGCTGACCTATCGCGGCTGGCTCACGAATCTGAGCGGCGACCCGGTGGCGGCCCGCGACTTCGTCTCCGAGGCGGTCGCGGCCGATCCGAGCTTCCCCGACGCACGGGTCTTCGCGGCCTCTTTGGCTCTGGCGGCAGGCGAGCCGCTGGTTGCCAGCGATCATCTTGAGGCTCTGGACCGGATAGACAGCCCGGCCTTCGTCTCACAGCTCGTGGCGGCTCAACAACTCGACGTGAACGTGGCGACCGCTGCGGGCACCGCAGCCGTCTCGCTGGCTGCGCCGGTGCTCGAAGGGGCCGCCTACGACCGCGCCGAGGTGCCGGTGCGCTACCTGGTCCTCGCCGCTGAACACCTGGCCGCATCGGATCGGCTCAGTGAGGGCCTGGTGCTGTTCGAGGCGATGCTGGCGAGCGCTGGCGACGATCCCGACGTGCTGGTCGCGTTCGCCTGGTTCGTCGCCCGCGCCTCGGTGGGGCTCAACGAGGGCATGGCCACGGCGCTCGGCTACCTCGATGCGGTCCTCGAAGCCGACCCGGCCCGCGCCGACGCACTGGTCTACCGCGCCCTGGTCCGTCTCCAAGCAGAGGACCTCGAGGGTGCTGCGGCCGACCTCGACGCCTACGACGAGCTTGGAGTGCTGCGGCGCGACCTCGACCGGTTGATCGCAGACACAGAACTGCGTGACGTGCTCGCCTGACCGGCAGGTTACGCTGCACCTGACGCTATGAATCGCTTGCGAACCCTCGATCTCGGCCGTGTGGCGATCCTGCTGGTGGTGGTTGTCGGCGCCGTGACGCTGCTGAGCCGGAACCAGTGGGACTGGTTCTTCGGCGCCGACGACCCCCAGACCCAATACGTCACCGCTGAGCAGATTGAGATTGAGGAGGTTGATCCGGTCACCGAGCGTCTGTATCGGATCAGCCCCAACAACGGCTCGGCAGTCAGCTATCGGGTGCAGGAGCGGCTCGGGGGCGTCTCGCGCACGGCTGTGGGCACGTCGACGGTCGTGGCGGGCGACGTCAAGGTCAATCTGGTCGACCCGAGCCTCTCGGAGGTTGGCGAGATCGTCGTCAACGTCGAGATGTTCGAGTCCGGCTCGAACCTGCGCGACAAGCGGATCCGCCACGATTTCCTGGAGTCGACCCACTGGCCCTTCGCCCGTTTCGTGCCGACGTCGATCGACGGTCTCGACGCCGCCTTCGCAGACGGTGACAGCGCAGACGGCGGCAGCGTGGACGGCGGCAGCGCAGACGGTGACAGCGCAGCCGGTGACAGCGTGGACGGCAGCAGCTACGAGGTGTCGATCACCGGTGACCTGACGGTCAAGGAGACGACCTTGGAGCAGACTTTCCGCGGAACTGTGACGGTCGGCCCCGATCAGCTCACCGCGTCGATGACCGCGACCGTGCTGAGCAGCGACTACGACGTAGGTCCCATCAACATCGCCCGACTGACCCATACCAGCGACGAAGTCGAGTTGGTCTTCGAGTTGGTTGCCGACCGGGTGGACGTCGATTCGGGCACCCGGCCCGACCTGAACCGTGAACTGCCTGCGGTCGAGGTTGCCTCGGGCGCCTTCGCCGACCATGTCCAGCCGATTCTCGAGACCAGGTGTGTGTCGTGCCACACCGCCGGGGGTCCGGGTTGGAGCACACTGGCCTTCGACACGGCGGGGCAGGCCGCCGAGGTTGCCGAGGACATCGCGCTGGTCACGGAGATTCGTTTCATGCCTCCCTGGCTGCCCTCGGACCTGGGCCCGGCCTTCGAGCACGACTGGTCGCTGAGCGATGAGGAGGTCACGGCGATCAGAGACTGGGCGAATGCCGGTGGCGGCCTCGACGTGGCTGTCGACACTCCCCTGGTGGCGCGGGTCGAGGCGGTGCTGCCGATCGAGGAGGACCAGAAGATCCCACCTCGTGACGGGCTCTACACGGGCTACTCCGATGCCGACGGCAACCCCGTGAAAGCCGATGACTACCGCTGCCAGGTCCACGAGGTGGCCGATCCGGAGGGCGACGGCAACTGGGTCAAAGGGTTCGAGTTCCGACCCGACCAGACCTCGGTCGTGCACCATGCGATCGTCTACAGGGTGCCCGCCTCCGCGGCCGCCGAAGTGAGGGCCAAGATCGCCGCGGAAGACAAGATCGAGGCCGACTCGGGCTTCTCCGATGAGCCGGGCTGGACCTGCTTCGGCTTGTCGGGCCTGTCGTCGGAGGGGGTCTATTCGATCCAGGGTTGGGCGCCGGGGCAGTCGCCGACCATCTATCCCGACGGCTACGGCATCTACCTGTACCCCGGCGACATGATCGTCAACCAGATCCACTATCACTACGACCACGACACGCTGGCGGACGGTTCCTGGATCATCCTCGACACGGCCACTCCATCTGAGGTCGCTGCGGGGATCACCCACATCACCGGGTCCACGTATCTGACTCCGGCTGAGGTGCCCTGCACACCTGAGGAGACGGCGGTCGCGCAACAACGGGCCGCGACCATCGAGGGATACTCCAACCTGTGCATCCGCGAGAACGTGCTGAAAGACATCGGCGAGAAGTACGACCTGTTCGCGACCTTCATCCCCGATGCCCTGCTGCGCGGCTGTGGTGGAACTGTCGACGACTACGACGATCTCGTCGGGTCGGTCGGTTACAGCTCGTGCGACATGAGAATTCGGGACGCGGGCACGATCCACACGGTGCTGGGGCACATGCACGAGTTCGGGGCGGCATATCGGATGACCTTGAATCCCGACACGCCCGAAGAGAAGATCCTGCTCGACATCCCGGTCTGGGACTTCGAGTGGCAGCTCAACTACGCCCCGGTGGAGGACATTCGCATCGATCGGTCCGACACGGTGCGGTTGGAGTGTTGGTGGGACCGCTCGCTCAAGTACCTGCCCGAGCCCCGCTACATCACCTGGAACGAGGGAACGGTCGACGAGATGTGCTTCTCGTCGATCTCGGTCTTGCCCGACTAGCGTCGCGGCCCGCTCCGTTTCGCTGGTCGGCCCCTCGGTTCAGGTGGGTGCATAGTTCAGGTGTGTTCGCAGTTTAGATGGGTGCGCGGTTGAGGTGGGTGCATAGTTCAGGTGTGTGCAGTTTAGGTGTGTGCGCAGTTCAGGCGGGTGCGCAGTTCATGCGGGTGAGCCCTGCCTTGAAGAAGTCGAGGGCGGTCTGCACGGCGTTGTCGGTGCCTGCGAGCTTGGCGTAGGGGAGCGAGGCGCCGTTGAAGCTGGTCTCGTTCCAGTAGGGGTCGGAGCGGTCCACGTCGCCCCAGGCGCCCACGTACAGGTAGGGCTCGTCGTGGGCTTCGTCGCCGGGGGAGCATCCGTAAGCGGCCCGCCGGCCTCCTTCGGCGCTGCCGATTTCCGCGGCCGGGTCGAAGTGGCCGGGCCAGAGCTGGGTGCGCTCCGCGTCCACGGCCCCGGGGCTGACCCGCAACTCTTCGAGCACCGCCCAGGAGAACCCGAACCAGTCGCCGAGGAAGGTGCCGGTCTCGGCGGAGGCCCCGAGGTCTGAGTCGATGTCGCCGAGGGGTGGAGAATCGTGTTCGGCTGCTGCGGTGCCGGGTTCGACACCGACGAATTCCGCGGCGGCCCGCAGGCTGGTGATCTCGCTGGACATAACCGCTGCGCCCCGTTGCACGACGAGCCGGCCGTCCTGTACCCGGACCTGCTCGTCGTCGCCGAAGAAGGGTGTGCCGAAGCCGCCTCTCGTGTAGCGCAGGCCGAACTTGGTGTTGGCGCACCGACGGGCTTCGGCGACCACGGCGTAGGCGAGCCGGTGGTAGGCATTGCGAGCGTCGGGGTAGCCGGCGGGCACCGGTATCAGTGGCCGGTACGCGGCCAGCCAGCGTTCGGCTGCCCAACTCGACA
>MKWU01004557.1_pt1 | contig 16159 bp, 15 predicted proteins | sample 809101 | NCBI WGS metagenome assembly MKWU01 (sample SAMN05860141, study PRJNA318959) | sponge metagenome | host: Aplysina aerophoba | place: Slovenia: Piran, Adriatic Sea, Gulf of Piran | collected 2013-05-07 | reverse complement strand
CACTAAGTATTTGTTACATACGTATGCCTCCTGCATCACTTACCCACAGTCCCTTCTGAATTGCAGCAGCAGCTTAGATTCACGAAAGCGGCCACCACCTGATATTCCTCCTCGCCGCTTACCAAGAAAGAGCACAGAAGCAGCCACAGAGATTTAGTTAATTTCATCGTAGTTCTAATGTCAAGATGACCATATTCCCAAGTAGCGGAGAGTAGACATAGTGTTATGGTATACAAAAGTAGGATGCATTCGTGGTTACTAAGGGTTTTTGGGATACTCTGGCACACAGGGTAGAGCGTGTGTTGGTCCGGGTACCATCCTGGGATTGTCATAGTTACTACGGCATACCAGTATACTCTGACACACAGGGTAGAGTGTGTGCTGGTCCTGGTACCATCCTGGAACTGTCAGAGTTACTATGGGATCCTGGGATAAGAGTGGATAGTTCAAGGCACCATTGGACATGTATGCAATTCTATACAGAATTTCAGCACGTACTTTGGTCTAAAACTAGGTCACTTAATCTTTTCGGCCACTGGACAGCTGTCCTTGACCCTACAAGCAAAGGACTCCATGGATCAGGAAGCTATACAGTCCTCAAACCTCCCATTACAATACACACAAAGGCAAAGATCTGATGAAGCCTTTGATTAATACGGAGTTTTTGTAGGTGTGCAAGGCATTGTCGTCATGTGGAGACACTACGGACATCAAGCCAACATCTTCACTAGCCACTACTTTTGTCAGCTATTTTTCGAGGCATTGGACACAGTTCCAGCGAATTCCAGCAGGATAGGGGCCTTTCTGTGGCTGCTGCTTTGGGGAATCTCTTCCTGTGTGCTACTGAATCATCTGTGGCTGACATCCCTCATCCTAGTAAGTTAGAATGCATAACCAAGATGTTGACTTGCCTAAGCTGAAAGTTCAGCTCAAGATGGTACGAAGCCTCATATGGACATTCAATGCAGCCCTTCCCGATTGCTCACTAAAAGAAGTTACAACTCTCAGAACATTTCATGACATTCTGAATGCTACGCCAAGCACCAAAGTGATATTTGATGAGGTCTCCCATTTCCTGCAAATTGTCCATAACATCCTAGTTACCACGCTAGAACAGAAAGGACCTTATTTGTGCTTCGGCGTCTAAACAATTTCTTCTGGTCCAGCATGTCACAGCCTCAACTGAATCATGTAACAATCCTTCACATACATAAAGAAAGGACAGATCAATTGGACATATTACACGTCAGTTTGAAAGTGTTCCTATGCCTATATGTATGTAATGTTTCAGTGAAGGGTGTTCAGATTGAGTAAGTGAAACTAATGAGCAATTGTTCAATGAGGAGAGTTCATGTAAGGATGAAGATGAGAGCAGAATTAAGGCAACATGCAAAACCATGAGGGTACTGAGGAAGGAAGTTGTGGAACGTGAGGAGCTAAGCAAGACCACCAAGCTGAGAGTTAATAATGCTATTCAACATGCATAGTAGACAGTGCCACATAAGGTTGACAGGCCCGCACCAAAAGATGATCAATTGAGAGATACTCAATGGTAGTGGCCTGTTTCCATAAAGTAATAGCTATCCACTCCTCAACAGATAAGGTCATTCATGCCGACAGAAAAGTGTAAAGAAAAATATAGTCCTGCTGATTCAAGTGTGTTCCTTCAGGAAGTTGTATGCATGTTCACACTAAGTGTAGGCCTACAATGCCTCAGAGAGGTAGATCATTTAGAATGAGCAGCTGGAGGGACCCCAATGTACATTTGAAGGTACTAATTGCTATTGTGCAGCTGGTGAAACTCAGAGCCGTGTTCTTCGGTTCACTTGAACTGAAGTCTCACCAACTGCATGCATTGGTTTGCCTTGTGCCTGGTCAAGGCCATCCATCAGCTTTGTCCTTACGTATTTTATGAATGATGCCAGCTGACCACTTCGCCTTTCGTTGCCAATGTCACCTCCATGGCTCCTCAGCAATTTGTAGCTTGACTAGTAGAGGAAGCCTGCTTCTGGCAATGATTTGTCCAATGACCGTAACTGATGGAGTGCACCTTCTGATTATGCCGAGTCAGCAGAAAGTTGGCACATACAGATGGCATTAGGTGATATGCAAGATATATGGATGTGCGCATTGCACTTTGAGAAATAGCAATGATTACTGATGCCGATAACATGTACGTAGATTCACAGTAAGTACGTAGCTAGCTATTGTCAACTTCTTTGAATTTAGCTAGTTTGCAGTCACCAGGGAGGCACTTTAGGTGTTTGGATGGAGGCAATCTATGGCAAAGCTAACCCTCACAGGTAACAGTACGAATATTCTACATGAACCTCTGGTAGCTACGTAGATACGTGATTCAAAAGGGTTTGCACACTTGCCAGGTCACAGGTACAAAATTTTCAACGCAGTTGGTGAAACACATGCAATGGATGGTAAATAAGTGGGTTACACGATGCACTGTCTTTCTGCTTCCGATCTCTATTACGATGTCTTTTGGTAGCAACGCACATCTGTTGTGTGGCCAGCAAGCAAGCGCAATCACCCACAAAGCGAACAAAGTTTGGAATCTCACATTTGCTATTCATAAAGTTACAAAAAACATGCCGTCCCCGTCGTAAAAGAGGGAATCCGTGCGGCAATCTCAGGTGCAATGAATTGTCATCCGTTCACCCACTTATGACACTCTTTGCGTGGTGCCTTGTAATAAGGCCAATTTTCACGCTATAGTGCGCATACTGCAAGACGGGTTTGCAAACAGAGGGTTGAGCCTCAACGGAATGGTATATATATACATATATATCTGTAAAGTGACTTTCCAGTGAAATATGTAAAGAAAATCGATGGCAGGTGACAATTAACATTGCGAATGAAGCTTCACGGCCTACGGCCTAAGCATATACTTAAAAAAGACAACATTTATCGCTGTGCTACTCAAACTTCTCGCTCACCTTCAATGTATCATGGAAGACTGGCTGACCAGGATGGTACTGACAGGCAGCTACACATATGAAAGAGAGAGAAAGAGAGAAGGAAGGAGGGAGTGGGTAGGAAAGAGAGGGAAAGGCAAAACGTAGTAAAACGGGTATACAGTTAGCGGGAGGGAGGGAGTTTAAGATACTGCTACTCGTTTTTTGCTCAGATATAAAACAAATCACACTAGGAACACATTGCGTGTAGATGTGTTCCTGTGCCTAGACTGAACACGAGCGGTCTCCTAAATGATACACACGACAAAAGAAATAAAAGGAACTTACAGTCATTATTATCTTCGTCTTGAAATCTCTTGCCACATCCTTTATTATAACAAATGCGCTCGTTCGAGCCCTGGCGTGGACCACTCGCTTCAGACATTTTTCTGGTTACGCTATATTGTCACGTGGATTCACGTGACACAACCTGCGAGCAGGGAACCCCCTCTGTCTGGGACCGTATGGAATGCAACCTTTGAAAGCAACCTGGACATCCACATGCAGGTAATAATTTATTGCGACCAGTAATGCTTACCTACTTCCAGAGACCAAAGAATATTATGTAGCTAGCCACATTTCTTGATTCCTCATCATGCATAAACTCAATGAAGTGGGATATATGCCTCCTTTATATCTTGAATGACAAGAGCCTGGCCTCTCATTAAACAGATGTACATAAAGAGGATGTAAATTAGAGAGAATCGTGAGCAAAATCACAGCTGCCCAATGGCGGGACTCCAATTCATCTGTCCAAGGACTGATTGACGAGGTCTAATAAAGACCTAGTCATATGCTATTGCAGTCTGTGAACCTTTTTTGAAATAGCAAAAGAGTAGGAGAGAAAGGCGGAGCTGCCAGGAGTTGAACCCAGGGCCTTTGGCTTACCGTGTCAGTGCTCTGCCACTGAGCTACAGCTCCCACCAGCTCCCACCCTGGAATCCTGCTCTAATGCAGCTTACTCTAGCGTCTATTGATTACAGAGGGTGGCTGTGTAATATTGTTGATTAGAGTGAATTATGAGGTAATCACAGCTGTTCAATGGGCAGGACTCTAATTTATCTGTCCAAAGACTGATTAATTAATAACCAGGTCTAATTTGAAGACCTGATTATATGCCATTACAGTCTGTGGATCTTTTTAAAATGGCGCAAGAGCAGGAAGGAAAGGTGGAGCTTCCGGAGTTCAACCCGATGCCTATGGCTTACCATGCCAGTGCTCTGCCACTGAGCTACAGTTCCATCAGCTGAGCACTGGCACGGTACTTCATAGGCCCCAGTTTCGACTCCCGGCAGCTTCAACTTTCTTTCCAGCTCTTCTACCATTTTAAAGAAGGCCCACAGACCATAATGGCATATGATCAGGTCTTTAATTAGACCTGGCCAATCATTCCTCAGACAAATTACTTGGAAGCCCGCCCATCGGACAGCTGTGATTCGGCTTCAGATTTGAATGCAAAGAAGCTAACTCATTTGAGAGATAGCTGGACATGTCTGGTTGGCAGGTCTAGCACATTTTCATCATTATCTGATGCAGAAGCCAAGTCATTCCACAGGAACACCTACAACAGTCAGTACCAGCAACATTTTCAGACATTATCACACTGAATAATGCCATGTGAGTTGCTGTCAACATATAATAGTGATGTTTTCGTGGCTATAATGCACTGTTGCCCATTGATGCATATGCTTGAATAACCTGATCAGTTTGCCCCGGCCAATTCACACTGTCGCTATGTAATAATGGGCCTTAATATTATAATATCATGTCATGCACGAAGAATGGTTGATATACGTAGGCCAATCATGCATGTATATAGAATGGAAGCACTTATTGGCTTGCAAATTGATACCTATATCATAGATGTCAGCGTGAATGTAGCCAACGCTGTATTTAGTATCATCAAGAAAGTGGTTCATAATTATGCCAGTATATATCCTTGTGCACTGAATATTTAATATATGCCACACATGCATACAGTAAACAACTGTCTATGTATAATATATTAATCATGTGAAGTATCATTTACTATGCTTATACCGCACACATTATCTTGCAGTATGCTTCTCATTCTTCTACTCATGCAATGTTAGTTTTGTGTTTATGTCACATACATGGCTGTACACGTGCATACTCTTGCATGAACATTTTCCTGGATAGTAATTTATAATATAATATGTTGTAGTATTATTTGGTAGCTAATTGTTTAAACCTGTGATAGTGTCCTGAAAGCTGCAAAGGGCTGTTTGCCTTGACTTGTTATCTTTTCTAATTGCATGGCTGGGAAAGAGATCACTAGTATTGATCAATAGGGTAGAGTGACTGTCCCCAGGCTGTTCAGCACTGTTCCAGCATAGCAAGCTAGCATTGCCAAAAGCACAAGATTTTTCTTAGGTGCACATAGCACTCATTCATCTGTGGCTAACAACGGAGACGTCACAATGAACCAAGAAAGTGGTCTATATGGACTGAAAAAGGGCTAATGCCAGATACAGGATTATCTTTATTTTTTGTATGCAGTGAAAGTGTACACTGCTATGTGACAGGCAGTAAACAATCTCAGTTTCAACTGCATGTGTCGGTATACATCACACAGTACTAGGAATTGGTCTTGTTGGTCAGCAGTTTACATGGAAACCATTGCAGTACTGTGATCAACCACCATTTGCCTGCTATGGAACGAAGACAATCAATAGAATAAATACTGAGTATTTTAATCACTGCGCCTTTTGCTTGCTATTGTAATGACCATTGCGTTTCAGCCAAATCTGACATATTTTACCCTTTCCTTAGTAAGGGATACATTACAATTGAGCATATAAGAGGTATACAGTATGTTAGCTACCACTTAACCTCTCCCCACCTGCAGCATATATAGATAACCATTCTTTTGTTTCGTTGCCAAATCTAATGTGACCAATGGACGTTTTAGTAAAGACTTCTGCACTTACTTAAACTGTTATTCAACAGAATCACAAAATGCCATTTTCTGATGATGCTGAGAGTCAGTGATACATATGGATAGCTTTGGAGGTGAATTCACTGAGAGATTCAATTATTTATAACCCAGGACAATTTGGCCACATAGGCCTCCATCTGTTGATGAAGTGTACATTCCTTGCTAGCTGATGAAAGGCCAATATGCACGTCCAAAATAGCCTGAATCTGCTATTTGAGTCCATCTCAAATGATACAATTGATCCATGTACCATTAGTGATACATCTTCAACAGCTATCATAAAGTACCATTGTAGCACAAATGATAGACAAGGTAAAGAACTGCAAATGGATAAAAAATAAGAAATGAAAGCAGCTGCCAAAAGCCTGACTAGAATCAACAACCTTCAGATCTATAGACAAACCTTTAGCAGCTAACCCAAGCATCTTCATGCTTGCCAGCACCCAGCACACAATAGTCAAATACTCCTGAATTGTTTACGAGTCTGCTCTCGGTGGAGTGAGGCTGTGTAAATTAGTAATCATTTAGTGTCGTCTGAGTAATGCAGTGTATGTAGGTTGGAAACACAAGCTAAGCCAGGTATACACCTGTATGGCTTGCAGGGCCAGGCTATGTGCATGTGTACAGTCCTTGCAATTGGTTCACCAAGTGGATGCTGGTGAAGACAATGGATCTGTTACAAATGGTACTGGATTATACACCAAGCTGACCATGTCAGTAAACTGAACCATGGCCAGGGGGACCGAAGTCCTATCTGCGGCAACCAGTGATTGCCTCCCCAGTCATCCAGGAAAAGATGAAATGCCATAGACAGCTGTTTTTCCCTTTTTGGGGCTCATCAGTGTGATGTCGTGATGGTTGATGCTGGATAACTGGCTGCTTCTATGTCCACTCCAAGTGAAACACTTGTGGTATTGAAACAGGTAGAGGCCGGTGACGCCAGGTCAGTAAAACCAGTTCAATTTACTGACCTGGTCAGGTTGGTGTAAACTCTTGTGATTACTACCATTTGTCACTAATCTCTACACTGGGCAATGTATACAAATTCCCCATCTGGCCTATAGAGCGCTCAGTCACGCTTTGTCTGTTAGCCTCTACCTGTTTCTATTCAAATCACAAGTGCTTCACAAAGGGTTGGATCTGGCATTTGTTGACCACACACGTGGTATATACTGGCATCACTAACATCAAGCATAGTGGCTTTACTGCAAACATCAACATCAATGCAGATGTTCTGCAGAACATTTGTATGGTAGGCATAACCGGGATATTTTTATGACCATATTTGTGCAACTACCATCAGTAACAGTGGTGAGACTTATACTGCAACCTGTAGCACAGGTTGCAATATTTGTTTATATTTTTATTTGTTGCACTATTTTCTATATAATCACCTATGCATTACTTCTAATACTAATTCTAACATGTGTGTCTCACCTTTTGGCCCTGCTCTTCATTTATTACAGCCTCAGCTTACACCCCTCAACACCACAGACAAACACATGGCATCGATAGACACATTGATCTCAGAGCTTTGGTGTTGATTCCGCTTCTGATAGCTGTCATTTCACTGTAATTATACTTAACTTCCCCAGACTTGTTTATTGCTTACCATGGTAACACATCTTCACTACACAACACATCCTGCTAGCTATATATTATGTAGTCACAGCAACACATCCCTGATGATGATGCCTGTATAGGCATCAAAGTGTTGGAGTAATAAATTGACAATGATTGACTGCATGGATGTACGTAGCAATTATAATCCACTTCTGAGTGCTGCATGCAGGCAAGCATGCAATATAAGGCTGAGGCAAAGCTGAGGAAGTGGCGTATAACTAATTAATTTGCACCCCCCTCTTGCAATGGCAGTGGAACAGAACTTGTTCCAGTTAACAAATACAACATCCTGTTGTGCTATTGCTTATTGCCCCTGCTGTAGTCTGGCTCATTATAGAAACATCCTGTGTAAGCACCCAAAGGCATACAAAGTGACGTGAGTTCCTCCCTTAACGAGCCTTTGGGCGCTTATGCAGGGTGGTCTAGCGAGCCAGTCTACCCTGCTCAAACAGCTGCCTTCTTTGCAATAATGATGCCAGAAATTAGACTGACAGGTATACTTGAATGATAGTTCTTGACTAGCAAAGAACTATGAGTAGCCATTTTCCTACATGTGCTTGACACTTGTGTATCTGTGGTCAACAGTGAATTATATGCACTGAAAATGGCTAACAGATATATACAGGTGATTATCTTGATTATATGTATGCAGTGAAAGTGTAAAAAAAGTGGAAGGCAGTAAACAATCTCAGTTTCAATGATGTGATGTCTGTATGCATAACACAAAATGCTATTGGTCGCAATGCTGAGTATGTACCTTACATGGACAGCATGGTAGTACTGAGTTTGATTGCTAAGAGCATATATAGACATTTATTCATGCTGAGAAATACTGGATGGATGGATGGATGAATTATTTGAAACAGGAATGCTGCATCCACAAGAGTGGGTTTTCAAGGAGGTCCTGAACAGTACAGGCACAAGCACATATACACACATAGGCAGATAAATGCTGAATAATAGGTAAATAACAATGAGTTCAGGGTCCAGATAAGTAAAACATAGCTATAGAGTTAAATTAGAGATTCAAGATTGCATGTTTAAAGGATTTCAAACTTGATAAATGTCTAATACTCTGAGGTAGTTGATTGTACTGTAAGGCACCTTGGAATTCAAAAGATTGTCTGTATGTTTCTGTGCGAGGTTGTGGAAGGTGGAGTTTGTCGACTCCTCTGGTGGACGAATAGGTACACGAGTTCTTGACAAACTTTTGCGCTAGATAACTGGGAGCCTGCTTGAGGACACACCAGTGTGTTTACTGTGTTTATATACTGTGTTTTATATGCTTACCTTTTGCTAGCTAGGGACCATTGCTTTCAGTCAGTACTTATATAGGTTATGTTTCTTGTTATACTGCATATGTTTTCCAATTGAGTACACAAGGAGACCTGCATGCTCTGAATCCAGCAGTGTGAAGAACTAGTGACAAATGGTAGTATCCACTGAACTAAGTCAATTTGATTAATCCATGGCCATTGCGGCCAAAGTTGTTTCAGACACTCTCTACTTCTAATCTGCTATGTGAATCTGTCTTGGAAGACCTTGGATTCATATACCCTGTATACTATACATCACTATCCAAGCCTTTAACAGCTGAGTCATACATGGTCATGTACAAAGCTTACAGGCGTGTATACATAATACATATCAAATGATAGCCTTAACCTGTTTCAACTGTTACTAATGTTGTGCGAGTAATGCAGTGTATTTATATGACTTACAACTTGCATTGTATAAAAACACACTGGCTTAGCCAGCTAAACATGCTTGTATGGCTTGCAGGCCAGGCTATATATGTAGGTGCATACAACCCCTATAATTGCTTCATCCAAGTGGACACACAGTATCTACTATACACGGAAGGCAATGGATATGTTACGAGTGCTTTTTGTCTCCATTCTGTGGAATGTGGTCTCTTCAGCCAAGTCTGACTGCGTGGATGACTACTTACACTTTGAGAAGCTGACCTTCAGCAACAACAGTGAGAACAGGCTGAAGCTGTACCAAGCTTTCTATCCTATCAATAAGCACTTGCCTTACTCCGTGGTAGTTACGTATCAGACTGGTTCTTCAAATGGAACTCGAAGGAACATTTCCACTGATTCTAGCTGTCCAAACGAACAGGTCTGGATGTGGCTATCATCCCCAGTATTTCTCTTTGCAGAGCCAACATTTGCAAACAGGCTGACTCTCTATGCTCTCAACTATTTTGAGGACTGGCACCCACAACAACTTCTCATAAACATACCTACTCCATGTGAAGGAAATGCAGAGGAGCTCCTTAAACAGATGACTCGCTCGGTAGGTGCTAGCTATCATAATAGACACGTATCTGTAACAGCTACAGCACACAGACAGAACACTACACAAAATCAATACCACCACATACAACCACCACCACACAGTGCAATATTTGCTAATGTGTACGTGTGTACATTTGTGAAAGCCTGGTTGGTCTAGGAAAACACAACCAGTGCATGGTTGCAAGTTTTGTGTGCACATTGGTAACTGCGCTAGTTTGTACTGTACAAGTATAACACCATCAGTATAAGTTCAAGATGTTGTCAACTGAAGGATTATATATGGTGCTAGTGAAGTATTTGCGTTAGTTATTGGAAGGAAATACCATTATCAGTGCAAGTTCAGAGGGTCGAGGCCATCCTTGACACTAGCAAGTATTGTTCGTTCAAGGGGATATGTAATTAATGAACATGCAGGGCCTTATATTTGGTCAAATGTAGTGAGCCAGATCTAAGTCACTGACAGAGGACCACCCTCTCTTGCATTACATGCAGCTGTGCATGCAGTATACACAAGTCCACATATCGATCAGCAACAACATATAGCCAACTCTCCACCAGGCTGTATGACGTGTTGCTCCTTTCACGGTAAACGGAGGCCAGCAGGTGTGATGGAACTGTTGTGGGAACTATCAATAACAATACCATATTAATACAAAGTGATCATTGAAGGGTACTTTAGACTGTCAATGCTGATATTCTGTGTGTGGTGATTAATATAACCATGCAGAGTTCAATGTTCATCGCCTGATGAACTCTCCTCTCCCTGATGAACTCCCTCCATCTCCTGTACCTTGATCAATGCTACAAATGCTAGCTGATTATAATGGTTCTTTACATTTTATCTCCTTAACTTCTGTGGTGGCCTTAAGAACCTCATAGATCTTCTACAAATTGACTGGTGGAAAACCGTCACACCTCTTTCTTCAACATGTGGGCCTTTGTACCCCATGACAGTGGGCATGAAAGTGATAATGTCTGGAGTAGTTATGGAAAGTTCTATTTCCAGGTAGATCATGACTTTGTGCATCACAACAGTAGTCTGCTTGGGAATGGTGCACACCTTGGCTGAAGTCCCTTTGCCAGCTTCAATCTAACTATATATGTACGTATTTATGTAACCCTTTCACAAACTACTTGTGGCAAATGCATTGCTCAGGTGACAAGAGCCAGTTGAGGTTATCTGAACACCATGCAGCTATATATTCGTGAGCACTGTAAATGTGCACTTATAGTACTATAGCAATGCCATTGTGCATACATTAAGTTGTTTCTGGGTCAGTGTGAATGCAGTGCACAATTCAATCAAGTACACATTACAGTTCTGGGCGTATGGTACCTCATAAATTTATATAGATGGTGTCATGGTACACGTAAATCTGCAGTTGAAATAGTGTAGTCATGCAAGTGATTAAGGTGCATGTGCAATTAATGCTAGACCCTTAAGCAACATTACCTATAACAGTATGACAATAATTTATAATATTTTGTGCACATATATATGCAAAATTACTTTGAGACTGGAGCATCTAAGCAACACATGTACATTGTTGCACTGAACTAGCATATAGCTCTATTGTTTTTACTGCTCTAACTTCCTGTTCACTTTTCTGCTCTAACTTCACAGCTTCAAGCATGTGCTTTGAATGAGCACATGAATGGACAGGATCTAGCATATGTTGACCATGGATGTGGTACTGACATCACTAACGTCAAGCTTACAGCTAATGCAGACATTGAGTTCAACGCAAAGGTTATAGTGGCCATGGTTGGGCTCTTTATCATGAACATATTTGTGCAACTGTCATCAATAACAATGGTGAGAGTTATACTGCAACCTGTAGCACAACAGACTCTGCAGTACTCCTACGAACATTATGGCAACTTCTGGGGAGCTACAACCACACTATGTGCTTCAGGATTTGTAGCAGCAATCTTTGATTTGAGGACACTGGCAATACAAATCATTGGTGGCAAGCTGGGTGTACATATGTACTATATGTATGTATGGGTACTTATCCCCACTATCACATTGGTATTTAATGTTCCAGTGGCAATTTATGTGGCACTAAAGGTTACGTTTGCTGCCCCATCCATCTACCTCCTATCTGCTAAGCTTCTCTGCTGCTGCAGCAAGAAACGTGCTCAGGTGTTGCTGACGGCATTGCTGACATGGGCCTGTCTGTGCTCAATCCAGCTGCTTCTTTCACATGTTGTTGCGGGTTTACTGTTCTTGCCAGTTGCGCCATTTGCTATTGTCACCTATGCACTACTTATCATACTGATCTTAACATGCGTGTCTCACCTTTTGGCCCTGCTCTTCACTATTGCAGCCTCAGCTTGCACCCCTCAACAACAGAGACATACCTTATGCATCTCATTCATTCCTAGAGCTTTGGTGTTGATTCCGCTTCTGATAGCTGTCATTTGCTTCGGTGTGCTTCTTGCATTCAGTGGAACGTTCGTCAACACATCTACAAAACAAGATAGCTTCCTAGTGTCATTCAAGAGCATTTTTGTTCCTGTGTTCCTTGCAAGCATGAGCTTTGGCTTAAAGGCATTCATTGCTGGGTGGCTAAAGTGGTCCCCTGAGGCTCCTGAAATCATAGACTCCCCTTTGGAAAGTCTTCCAGATGACTTAATGATCCATCCATGATATAATAATCCTAAGGCTGTACAGCTTAGGATACTCTAGCTATAACTATAATACATCGTGCATACAACAGGCTTGGACTGTGGCATTACTGACTTGCACCATACACTCATGTGTACATGACAAAGCTTTATATATAGTGAAGGCCCCACATTACTGAGTGAGTGAGGATATGATCATCATTAATTAATTAATTTGCTTGTATTCACAGTAATGTCTAATGATTCACAACAAGAATAATTAATATTTGTATTTCATCATCTAACCATCAAATGTCTGTATCATAATTAATTCATCTGGCAGTTGTGGACTATGTGATATATACATTATGGTGAGCTGTAATGATTCAAATTATTCCTGGTGTGTTCACAGTGGTGGAACATTGAAGTGATTTGCCATCTAAACAAGTTGGACTTTATAATGTACAGCCTATGCGTGTGCATTGTTGGTAGCATTATGTATGACGTTGGCAGATGGCACATGTTGTGATCAGCCAGGGAAAGGTCTGTACAGCAGACTCATACGGTATGACAGTCATTTGGTACTAATGTTGGTATACAGCAGCAAATGAAATGTGGAGATACAATATCGAAAATGTGAAATACCCAGTCTCGCTATATAATGGCAGAATTAAAGGCTATATAGTAGGAGATACTAGTCTCCAGCATAAGACATACACAGTACAAATAGTAATCCTACCTACACAGCAGAATGCATGATAGCACACTGATTGATAAGGATGCCACATAACCCTGAGTGTATATCTGAGTAAAGCACTAGCAGTCACGCTACAATGTGTAAAATATGTAACTACTCATTGTCCTGACTCATCCTTAGAGGGCCTGTTGATCCTGTCCCTGCTGGTAGGTCTGTCAGAGAGGAGTTTGACGTCTGGTGAATGCTTGCCTTGAGGGTGGATTGGAAGCCTCGTCTCATAAGCAGATTGGGTTAGGATTAGTACAGTGGAAGTCAAGGAGTAATGACAATGGCTGTGTGTAACAATACTATACCACTGTAATGATCCAAATCAAGTATCTAGTCTTGTCCCCAGTCCACTTCTGGCTACAATTTTTAACAGGGCAACCACCTTTCCTGTCCCATTAAAAATCGCAGACAGAAGTGGGCTGGGGACAAGACTAACAGCTGCTTCTAATAATTATGGTACGTAGTTATGCAGGCACTGTGGTCAATGCTATATAGCGGGCAGAGCAATAAAGCAATAGCACATCACACCCACTATTACATTTCTCAACTCAGTGATATACACAAGAGTATACATACTTTGAAATATGTATACTCTTGTGTATATCACTGAGTTGAGAAATGTAATAGTGGGTGTGATGTGCTATTGCATTTCTCAACTCAGTGATATACACAAGAGTATACATACTTTGAAATATGTACGAAGACATATGTTGGTCAGAATTACAGTACAAGACATACAATATGGTGCATGCACACATACACATAGCATACAAAAAGTTGGTAGTATACTAATTTGTATTACAACCTGCAATTTTGTATCATGAAAACTTACAGTGTTCTACCATGTACAGTATTGAGATAGCGCTCTTGCCATACTTGGCTGTGACATGTGAAGCACAATGCTAGCAAAATATTCTCGTTGCCAGGAAGTTCAGTTAATAACGTGAACTAAGTAGTACAAAATGTGTATCTGTTGATATTCATTTTCATATTCATTTAATGTGCACTGTGTGCAGAACACACTAAGGCCAAATTGTCCCAACTGTACTTACGGGGGTGGTGATGGAAGTGCAAGTCATAATAGTGTACCAATAGATGTGTCACCTACTGAATCAGAAAACATGTATATGACTTCGTATTGTTTATGTGAGTAAAGGTTGGTACGTTTCCATTTGGTTGAGAACTACATGGAATGCGAACGGTAAAGGTTTCTTTTGTACCAGCTACGTACATGTGCGCTGAAAACCTTGCCGATGCTTCCTATTACTGTTCATACAACAGCCAGCTGAGAAACCCCCACTTCACTCGTAGCTTGGAATGTTTAAGTAGTGTGTTTGTAGTGCTGCTTACACACAGCCACACTCGAAGCCAAAACAGGAGTATTAACATCACATATATCACACAAGCACTCGTCAATTAATTTAATCCCCAAATCAACTGAATACATCAACCAAATTTCATGCATAGAAACTATCTGTGGGAGGATATTAGCTGTAATTGGTAGGTGAAGGATGCTGGTCTCAGTGACCATCTCCAGAACATGGCGGATGGCACCAACACTGCTCTCCCCTACAGCTCCCACTGCCATGGCATATATCTCCACATCAAACATACTCTTCATGCCAGCAGCCAGCTAAAAACAGAACACGAATGTCAACAAGTGTAAAATAATGTACAATTACTGTTGTATCATCTTCTGAGTCTTGCATTGGCAGACTACATACGTATGTACAGTTACGGTAAATGACACAAAAAACTTAACTTTTTCCGCAGACTATCGTGCGAGTGAACCGCAAATAGACACGCAGCCGTCCGTGCATGTCCGTACGGACAATTAGCGGATTCCGTGCAGAACATTTAGTGGATTCCATGCAAGAGAGAGTTGGGAGCAACTGCAGGGGTGCCTGTGGAAAATTAAACTCAACACCCTCAAAGTGCAAGCAGAATACTCCTGTTGAGTTGCCAACTACCCCCTTAAGCATCTGGAGACAAACACCACAGCCGAGAAAAAGATGAGGAACTCCATTGATGAAGTTTGCCTGCTTCTTTCATATTTCAGTATTGAGTTGTTCATATTTCGTGTCTAGATAAGTTCCAGATAAGTTCTATTCCTACAATGATAATTCGAACGATCCTTGTGACGTGTTTCTCAAACCTTTAGCGTTGTTGCGCATGAAGTTCACCTTCTGGTTTCCTTCATTTTCAACCTGCATTCACACAGAAGATCCGCGTCCGCCCGCGTGGAAGATCCGCGTCGTTCCGCACATCTATCTACGGGTGTCTGTGTGGAACCACGGAATTCCTTGGAAAAAAGTTTTCTGTGTCATGTACCGTATGTGATGCGTCACAGCCCTGCAAGTACACGTAAATAGGTATGCTCCTAAATTGAGGAAAATATGCAGGGATGTGATCGTGAAACATAATCAATTCTGTTCATAATACAGTGAAAAGTGTGAATTCTAAACAACTTACTGGTCCTGGCGTATACCTTGCCTTCAGGCCTGTGGATGGTGGGGGCTGCTTGATCTTGAAGCGACAGCTGTCAATGCCAACATTTTTTATGGTAACAGAACAGGAGTAGGTGCAGCCCTCTTTGAGAACACCAAATGCGACCTCTTTAGGGTACAGCTCAAACCCCCTCATTTCAGGCATGGTCCTGACACCAGTGGCCAGGGGCTTGGCCACAGAGGAAGTCATGACCCTGCGTCGAACTGGCTCTTCAACATTAGTAAACTGGAGAAGATGGAGAATGGGAGAACAAGCACACTGTACAAGACATATCAGATTTGGGCATGTTAGGAGCAAATGTCCTTACATTTGCTGCCATGCTGTGCAAAAGAGTCAGAACAATTTAGCTGATAAACATGTTAGTCATATGTTTATATCCCATGTGAACATGTAGGTAGTAGTCCTAGCTCACAGCTCAAGCATTTACTATCAAATGGAGTTATCG
>MKWU01004556.1_pt1 | contig 16163 bp, 9 predicted proteins | sample 809101 | NCBI WGS metagenome assembly MKWU01 (sample SAMN05860141, study PRJNA318959) | sponge metagenome | host: Aplysina aerophoba | place: Slovenia: Piran, Adriatic Sea, Gulf of Piran | collected 2013-05-07 | reverse complement strand
ACTTCCGCTCTCGCGGACACCTCGAGTACGCCGGAGAGCGATACCTGAGGTTCGCCGGAGACGGCAAGTACTTTCTCAAGGGCGGTGCCGACAGTCCGGAGAACCTGCTGGCTTACACGGACTTTGATGGGACGCGCGATCAAGACGCCGAGTCGGGACGCCGGGAAGCCTTCCTGCACAGCTACGGGCCGCACATCCAGGACTGGCGCGAGGGCGACCCGTCGTGGCAAGACGGCAAGGGCAAGGGGTTAATCGGAGCTCTCAACTACCTGGCCTCGGAGGGCGTGAATTCGATCTACTTCCTGCCGCAAAACGTCGGCGGAGACGGCGACGACACTTGGCCTTGGATCGCCCCCGCGACTTTTGATCGCTTCGACGTGAGCAAGCTCGGGCAATGGGAAATTGCCTTTTCGCATGCCGATCGGCTGGGAATCCTGCTGCATGTCGTCACGGCCGAGACGGAGAACGACCACTTGCTCGACGATGGCGAGTTGGGACCCGATCGCAAGCTCTACTACCGAGAACTCGTCGCGCGATTCGCCCACCATTCCGCACTGATTTGGAACCTCGGGGAAGAAAACACCAACTCCACCGAGCAGCGCAAGGCCCATGCCTCTGGTCTCCGGCGGCTCGATCCGTACGACCACCCCGTTGTCATGCATACTCACGCGACCGCCGATCACCACGAAAGGCACTACACACCCTTGCTTGGGTTCGAAGATTTCGAAGGTGCGTCCATGCAGATCCGCGATGACTCGATCGTCCACAGCGCGCTCATCGAGTGGATGCGCAGGTCGCGCGAGGCGGGCCGGCCATGGATCGTGTCCTTCGACGAGCAGCGCACTGGCCGCGATGGCATCGCGCCCGATGCCCTGGACGAGTCGCGACACGACGAGCGTCGCGACCACCTCTGGGCGACTCTCATGGCGGGGAGTTGGGGGATCGAATGGTACTTCGGGTACATGTATCCGCACAATGATCTCGACCTCGAAGACTTTCGCTCCCGCTCTCAGATCTGGTCGATGACCCGCCATGCGCTGGACTTCTTCCACGAGCATCTGGCGTTTCACGAGATGACCCCGGCCGATCACCTCGCATCGAACAGCGGCGCCTACGTGCTCGCCAAGCTCGGTCAGGTCTACGCCGTCTACGTCCCGTCGGGCGGGAGCGCAAGCCTGGACCTAGAAAGCAACGCGGGCGAGTTCGAGGTCTCTTGGTTTAACCCGGCCGAAGGGGGTGCTCTATCCGATGGCACCGCCGTGTCCGGCCCGGGAATCGTTCAGCTCGGACCGGCACCGGGCGAGCCCGCCCAAGATTGGGTTGCGCTCGTCCGTCTCGCCGGAGACTGACCGCCCACGCTTCGCCGGGGGCTAATCCAGCGTCACCTCGAACACAAAAGCGTGCTTTCCCGCCTCCTCTCCGGGGCTGCGGACCGCGAGCGCGTCCTCCCGCTGGGACCATTCGAGGTCTTTCTCGTAGCCGAGCAAGCGGACCGCTGAAACGACACGCCCTTCGAGCAGCTCAGACCCGGTTCGCAGCGACTCGATCGTCCATTCCTGCTCGGCGGGGCCAAGCGCGGTCGCATACAGCGCATCGCCTTGGGTGGTGAATCGAATGTCCTCGGGCCCCATTTGCTTGTTCCTCTGTTCACTGAGGTGTCCCTCGACCGTCTCTGTTGGTCCTTCGCCGTAAAGCTTCCACGGGCGCGAGCCGTAGATAGCTTCGCCGTTGATCTCGAGCCAAGCGCCTATCTCGCGTAGCATCTCGGCCTCTCTCTCGGGGATCGTACCGTCGGCTTTGGGCCCGACATTGAGCAGGAGGCATCCGTTCTTCGATACGACATCGACGAACTCGGTCAGGATCAGACTCACGTCCTTGTAGCGGTGATTCTCCACATAACCCCAAGAATTGGAGCCAACCGAGGTGTCCGTCTGCCAGAACAAGTCGCGCATTCCAGCGAGCCGGGCGCGCTCGAGATCAAGCACCGCGACATCCTCAGGCATCGCAGTGAACTTGTAGTTGACGACGCCCGTCTTTCCCCAGGCCCGGGCGCGGTTGTAGTAGTAGGCCATGAACCGCTTGAGGTGCGGCGCAAAGGGATTCTCCTCCCAGATCGGGACTTGCTGCCTGGGGCCGATCCCGAAATCGAACCAGACCAGGTCGGCCTTGAACTTTTCCGCCATTTCGGCCGTGCGCCCCAACCAGTCGTCGCGGAACGCCTCGCTCTGCGGGAACCAGTCGAAGTTCTGCCCCGAAGTGAACTCGAGGTCTTCGCGGGGATCGCCGTACAGCCCAAACGCCTGCTCGTCGACCGTGTCATAAGATTCGTCGCGGACGTAGTAGCCGTAGTTGAAGGCGCGATGGCTGCTGACGCCGAACTTCATCCCGCGGGCGCGGACCGCGTCTTCGAGATCGGCGATGACGTCTCGCTTGGGCCCCATCTGGGAGGCATCCCACTTGGTATAGCTCGATGCATAAAGCGGGAAGCCGTCATGGTGCTCGCCGACGGGCACCACGTACCTCGCTCCGGCCTCTTCAAATAGCGCCGCCCAGGCTTCCGGGTCGTAGTTCTCGGCCTTGAACATCGGAATGAAGTCCTTGTAGCCGAAGGTCTTGTGCGTGCCCCAAGTCTCGCGGTGATGCTCGAAAAAGTTGAGACTTCGGCGGCGGTCGAACTCGTTGAGATACATGCGTCGCGGGTACCACTCGTGGCCAGTCGCCGGCACGGCATAGACACCCCAATGGATGAAGATGCCGAGCTTTGCGTCTAGGTACCAGTCCGCGACACCGTTCCCGGCCAACGAGTCCCAATCGGCCGTAAACGGGCCGGTGGCAATCGCCGCGTCGATCAAACGATGGTCGGCTTCAACCGCGCCGGTGAATATGATTTCATCGAACGCCGCATGCTCCCGCGGTGACTGCGCTCCGCACCCGATCAAGCCAGCTACTGCGAGGGTGCCTTTCAGAGCGTACAAGGCTATCTTCAACATGAGTCTCTATTGTGGGCCGCAATTCAATCTCGGCTAGAACGCTCCCGCTGAGATGACATCACGCGTGCAGCGCAGAGCTTCAATCAAGGTACTCGTTCGTTGCAGCCCGTCTTAGCCGTCGTCGAGGGCTGGTGGCGCAGGAGTTCGCAGAGTGATTCCTCGGACTGGGCAGCGCCAGCGATGAACAGGTCGAAGATTACCTGGTGCCGAGTCGAGTTCATATGCCGGACTTCTGCCCTCTCAATCCCCCGCAAATGTTTCCGCGACTTAGGCAGCATAGTGACTATTGGCCACTCAATAACGACCTCGGCCAGAGGAGCCAGCTTGGCACCGAGCGGGGGTTTGGGATAACTTTGGCGAGCGGACTGCGAGTCCGTTCGCCCGGTACGAGACATGTCCGGGCCGAGGCTGGCCCTACTCGGGATTGGAGGCGATCTCGTGAGCTGGCTTCCACAGTGAGCTGCATAGGGTACTCTTTCAGGCAGGCGGAACCGTCATCGGAGACATCGCCGCCGAAGGCACCAAAGGCATGACCAGAAGACAATTGATGAGACTGGGCGCGAGCGCAGCTGTGGCTAGCAATGTGCTGGCTTCCGAGCAGCGTTTCGGACCTGTGATGGCTTTCGCGAAGCATCTACAGTGGCTCTCCTTTGACGAGGTGGCCGAGTTTCTCGTGGAGGCCGATCTCGACGGCATCGAGGCCACTGTCCGCAAGGGCGGTCAGGTCGAGCCAGAAGACGTCGAACGCGATCTGCCACTGCTGGTCCGGGCTCTCGAGAAGCGCGGGCGAAGAGTCGTCATGATCACGACCGACATCAACGACGCAGACGACCCGGTCTCCAAGCGCGTGATCAATACCGCAAACGGCCTCGGCATCAAGTGGTTCCGCATGGCGTACTACCGCTACGATTTCGAACGGCCCATCCTCGCCCAACTCGAGGAGCACCGGCAGACTGTGATGCGCCTAGCCGACTACTTGAGCGGATTCCAGATCGCGGGACTGTATCAAAACCACGCGGGTAGGAATCTGGTGGGGGGACCGATCTGGGACATCCATCGGCTGCTGGAAGGAGTTCCTGCGGACCAGGTGTCGGCAATCTACGATCTTCGACACGCCACGGTCGAAGGTGGACTAGCCTGGCCGGTGACTTGGCGACTGATCCGCGATCGCGTGCGCGTGATCTACATGAAGGACTTCCGCTGGCAAGGCCGGAAGGCCGTCAACGTGCCACTGGGCACCGGGCAAGTCGACCCGGCGTTGTTCAAGATGGTGAGCGCCGAGATTAGCGAGGGGACACCCCTCTCGCTGCATATGGAGTACATCGACCATCGTGACCCCGCGAAACAGCGCGAATGCATGGAAGCGATCGCCCGTGACCGCCAAGCGCTGCGAGATCTAACCGGCGCCTGATCGCTGGGGACGGGCGCGCCGTATTCAAGCAGTCTGTCCCGTAACTTGGCCGCAAAGAGCTGATTGCCCGTCTGGAACGTTGCGCAGGATGCCGTGGTTGGCGTTCCCGCTCAAGCCGCAAGTGCTTCAGATCTGAGTTCTGCAGTCAATGGCCTTAAGGGCTGGATGGGGTGTCTCTCCAGCCCACTACAAGTACGCCAAAGATCCGGAATGCTATCGCCGTCCCAACTCGGAGGGTCGTTGCAAGGCCCAGCCCCTGAAGACAATCCGTCGGAGTGTGGCGGAAACCGCAGTTGGCAAATCAGCGCGTGATGACCCGCCGAGAACCGGGGCGTTGTGGCTAAGAGCGGGGCCGTGCGAGGTACGAGAACAGCAGCGGTCGGGAGAGCACCTTGGACCAGCCTCGGCGACTCGGCGCGAGGAGCCAACGTTGTGCGGCAGCAGATGCGGCGGTGCTCCGCATGAGGCTAGCAAGGCACAGGCTGCGCGTCGCCCGTCCGTCAGCCGGGCTCGCGTACGCAGCGCCCAAGCTTAATGCGGGAACTCGGTGCCGGACCGGCGACGGATTCGTCCCGTGTCTATCTCCTCCTGCTCCTCCTCAGGCGTCGGCGTGAATTCCTGTTCCTGTCCACGGCCTGACCGCACATTCTCGTGATGGCTCGCGACTTCTTGACATCTCGGGATGGGATTCGAGATTCCAAGAGCTTGGATTCGCTGGCCGCGGATTGGTGGCCCGCGGCCGCGGCCAACGAGGAGTAGATGTGTGCAAGGAAAGGAACGTGAGCGGTCTCGTCGGCCTGTGAGACGAGGATTCTTGCATATAGCCGCAAGCCGTCGGCAGTTGACAGTTCAGTTAGCCGCCGAAACCACTTCGCAGCCTCCTCAAGATTCTCCCCGCACGGGCCGCCGGTAGCGTATGCTTCCGCGATGGCGCTGATCTTCTTGAGGTCGCCTGGCTTGGCACGTCCGGTCAGCAAACGGGTGAGCTCATCCACATCTGCCTTGAGGTCAATTCCATAGCAAGACTTCCGATCCAACCTCGCCCGTGCATCGGGGTGCCCGCTGGAGGCGGCTCTCCGCAACCAAGTCATGGCCTTCGCCGCATCGGCCTTCGCTCCCTTACCGGCCTCGTATCTGAGGCTTAGTTGGAACTGTGCATCCAAGTTACCTTGCTCGGCCGAGAGTCGATACAATCGGGTGGATTCGACTTGGTCAGGTTCGACGCCGAGACCCTTCCTGTATATTCCCGCAAGGGCTAGCTGAGCAGTGGGATTCCCTGTGTCGACAGCGCGGATGTACCATTTCGCGACATCTTCATTGGTTCCGGGAACGCCGCCTTCGTTGCCACACATTGCCCCAATCTCCAACCACGCAGGCTCGTGGCCCTGATAGGCGGCATGCCGGAAATAGTTCATCGCCTTGAGTTCCTCCCCGCGATGGAGAAAGAACCGGCCTGCCTTGCACTGAGCGACTGGATCACCGTTCAGGGAATCGTTCAGGATGCTTTCAATTTCATCCGGGCTCAACTCGGCATCCGCCGAATCTTCTCGATCCGGGCTCGTGGCGAGAGGCTTCTGAGATCTTCTCCAGATTCGCATCGAGGACTTCCCCAGTATCGTAGCGACTGCAACAACGGGCTGGCATTGGCTGGCCGGGAACTTCGAGCAATGCTTGATCAGACCAAGAAGTCGCGGGCCTTGCTGAGTGCGAATGGCCATTCGAGTCCGGTCTGGACGCTTGGTCGTGGCACTCAGATCGTCCGCAGAGTGGTTGCTAAGCTCGTACCTAGCTTGCCTGAGATCGGGCCTTCGTCAAGAACGTGGATCCGTGGTTGATTGAGCACACGGTCCGACCTCGCGACTAGACGCTGCCCCTGTGGTATGAGAGTTTGAGATGGGATTCACAAACATCAAGTACAACACCGAGCAGCAAGACATCGAAGAATTGCTGCAATCGCTCGACCGGCCCGGGGACTACTGCGTTCATTCCGAGCTGATCTCGCCAATGCCGCTATTGCAAGTCGAGCGGGTCGGCACGGTTGCCTTTCCGGTCCAGGAAGCGCAGGTCCGGGCATTGCTTGAAGTGGCGGAACGCGCCCCGTACGGCAAGGGGCCCGAAACCGTGCTCGACACTTCGGTGCGGGACTGCTGGCAGATTGACAGCTCGAAATTTCACATGGGCGGGCGGGGCTGGAGCGAGTCGTTCAAAACGATCATGGCAGCGGTCTCCGACGGCCTCGGATGCCCCTCCGAACGGCTTGACGCCCGCCCGTACAAGCTGCTTGTCTACGAGCCAGGAGGCTTCTTCACGGCTCATCGCGACACCGAGAAGCAAGCCGGCATGGTCGGAACCTTGGTAGTCTCTCTGCCGGCCGAGGGTGCCGGTGGCGAATTAGTGGTCCGGCACGGCGATCGCGAGTCAGTCATCGACATGTGCGTGAGCGATCCGTCGATGCTCTCGTACGCCGCGTTCTACGCCGACTGCACACACGAAACGAGGCCGGTCCGGGAAGGCCATCGCGTCGCGCTGGTATTCAATTTGGTTCTCTCCGGGGCGGGGGCGCCGAAGCTGGCCCGAGCGCCGGATTTTTCGGAACAGGCCGAGGCCATTTCCACCTCGCTGCTGGTTTGGGCCCGTAACGCCCAGTCCGGTGCCAAGATCGTATGGCTGCTCGATCACGACTACAGCACGGCCGGACTTTCGTTCGCGACATTGAAAGGGAAAGATGCAGTTGTCGCACGCACGCTGACAACAGCCGCCGAGCAGGCAGCATGCTCGCTGCACGCCGCCATCGTGCATATCACCGAGTACGGCTCCGCCGACTACGGATGGTACGACGACGACGACGATCTCGAGTGGGTAGAGATGGGCGAGGTGCATGACTGGGAATGTGGCCTAGAGGGATGGGTGTCCGTGGATGATTCGAAACCGGCATACGGCAGACTCCCCTTGCTGGATGGGGAACTGCTCCCAGACGGGGCGCTCGTCGACGCCGATCCGGACGACAAGAGGGTCGAGGAAGCTTCCGGCAATGCAGGAGTCAGCGTGGAACACGTCTACCGCATGGCCGCGCTAGTCGTTTGGCCACAAGACAAGTCCGTCGAGACACTGACAAGGGGCAGTATTCTCGGCGCGATCGAATACGTGGATTCGGGCCTCGCGGCAATCGATGACGACGCTTCTGGCATGGAATTCCGCAAGGCTTTGGGAGAGCAGCTTATCAATGCCTGGGACGACGAGGCGTCGAGGGCCTGGCGCTACGACCCACGGGGAGAAGCGATGCGCAGGATGACCGCGGTACTCGTCCGAATCTCCGATCCCGGTCTCACGATGCGCTTCCTGAATTCGCACAGCATTCGAGGATACTCCGGCATTGAGAACCGCGAACTGGTTGCAGCAGCCGGGCTGGTCGGGGCGGACTCGATGACTGGGTTCCTGCCCGAATTCGTGGACACTAACATTCCGAGGCACCCGAACAACGTCTTGAATCTCCTGTGGGAGCTTCAGGAAACGTGTTGCGACGCTGGCAGCAGCGACTGGCGCGAATTGCTTTCGAGGGTGACAATCTCGGCAATCGAACACCTTCCCCTCGCATTCAAACCACCACGCGAGAACGAGGAATCTTGGAATCGCCGGGAGCCCAAGAGCCTCTGCGACCAGGCTGTTTGCGACCTGTTCTCCCTCACGGACCAGTTCAAATTGGTGTCGAATGCGGCCGGTGCCGTTCGCTTGATCGCGAAGCACCCGAGCGAGGTGAGCCCGGATCGCACGATCCCACAGGCGTTGGCCAAGATGCGCAAGCGAAGCCGCTCATTGGCAGGGTCTCAAGCCTACGAAGCACTGTGGCGGCAAGCGACAGCGTTCTTGTTGCATCGAAGCAGTTCCGTCCCGCAGGAGCCTCGCAACTGGTTCATCGACGCGCAGCTCGGATGCGACTGCCGGGGGTGTGTGCAACTGCAAGCCTTCTGCCGCAATCCTGCCAGCCAGCAGACCAAGATTGCAGTTGCACAGTCGGAACGTCAACATCTCCGCGACAAGATCAAGCGCCTCGTGCTGGATATCGACTACGAGACAGAACGCAAGGGCCGACCATATCGGCTTGTCTGCTCGAAGAACCGCAATAGCTACCAGCGCCGACTCGCGCAGTACGCTGATGACATCGACCACATGAACCTCTTGATTGCATGCCCGCCTTCCAGTGGGACGGACGACTCTCGCGGATCGGAAGTGGAACAGCTTCGGGTTGCCATTGCACAGAGTCCGTGATCTGCACCGCCTCGCTCACACCGAACCCCCACAAGCTGCATTCCTCGGCATCCCGCTCGGCGCAAGCTCTTGGTTGTGGAGGAAGCGAAGCGCTGGGCCGTGCGCGAGCGGATGAACACCTCTGGGGGCTCCCAGCGGTGGTGCACGCGGAGACGAGCGCATCTAACGCTGCCCCGTCTGCGGTCGGGGCTCTCGCTGCCCGAGCCGTCCCGAGTTCCTCATCCTCAGCACTCCGGCTGCCAGCCGACTCGGACCCCTCACAAGGGGTTGCGCCGGGTCGCGACCTAGTCGGCGGAGAGGCACCTAGCTTGAGGGATTCTGTTCCACTGCTTGGAAGTTGGAGCTTGCCCGATCCACGGCGTCACATCGCCGTCGACAACACGGTCTGGCCGAGCGTTCTTCGGCGCATTGCAAGACAGAACTACCAACTGCAGAACCCAAACGTTGCAATTTCACCGCAGATCACCCCTCCGCTACGAGCGCCTAGTTCTTGCAGGGTTCATTCAGTCTTAGGTTAGGATGAGCCTGCAGCCCGGCTGTCCTTCGGAGCGACGCCCTGAGACATACGGGCTCTCAAGTGCGCTGAAGCCCCTGCATGGAGACGCTGCTCGACCTCCTGCCTCGGATCGAACGTCTCGGATCCAAAGAGGCGTTGCGCTTTTGGAACGGATACCGCACCTGGTACTGGTCCTACGGCGACCTAGATGTTGGGATCCGCCGCTTCGTCGCCTTTCTGGACCGTAGCGGAATCGGACTCGGCGACCGTTTGGTGCTGTGGTCCGAGAACCGCCCGGAATGGGTCGCTGTTTTCTGGGCCTGCTTGGCTCGGGGTGTTCAGGTCGTACCCCTCGACCATCAATCCTCTGCCGAATTCGTTAGCCGAATCGTTGCCCAAACCAGCGCGAAACTGCTAGTGCATAGCAGTGCGGCGGACCGTTCGGTCGCAGCCCCGGAGTGCTTTGCGATTGAGTCGCTCGACGGCCTGCCGCACGGGCCCCGCTTCAGCCCGACTCCGATGAGCGGCAACGACGTGGTCCAGATCGTATTCACATCGGGAACGACGGCCGAGCCCAAGGGAGTGATCCATCTCCACCGCAACATCTGCGCCAACCTGGACCCGATTCGACAGGAAATCGACCGGTACAAGAAATGGGCCAAGCCCTTCCAGCCGATTCGAATCCTTGACCTGCTACCGCTCAGCCATATGTTCGGGCAGTCCATGGGCGTGTTCATCCCGCTTCTCCTCGAAGGCTCGGCGGCGTTCATGACGGGGCTGCACCCCGGCGTGGTCCGCCAAGCGGTCCGGAAGGAGCGGATTTCGGTTCTTGTCTGCGTGCCCCGGATCCTCGAAAGCCTGCGAGCTGATGTCGAGCGAAGCTATGCTCAGTCCAGATCCGTGCCGGCGAAGCCGGGCGGGCCGCTCCGCAGGTGGTGGCGTCACCGGGACATCCATCGAGCCTTCGGTCTGAAATTCTGGGCGTTCGTCGTCGGTGGCGCAATGCTGGACCCGGAGACAGAAGCCTATTGGTCGAGGGTCGGCCTGCTCGTGATCCAAGGCTACGGTCTCACCGAAACGAGCCCGGTGGTCTCGGTGAACCATCCCTTCCGCGCGCGGCGAGGCACGCTCGGCGAAGTGATCGGCAGCCAAGAAGTCCGGATCGCAGATGACGGGGAGATCCTCGTTCGGGGGGATAGCGTCGTAGGCGAGTATCTGGAGAGCGGCACGCGCCGCGCGCGCGCCGTTGACGAGGATGGCTGGTTTCACACGGGAGACATCGGCAAGCGCGACACAGGCGGCAGGCTGGTCTACAAGGGACGAAAAAAAGACGTCATCGTCACCGCGGACGGCCTGAATGTCCATCCCGAGGACATCGAGAGAATGCTCAAGCTCGAGGATGGAGTGCGGGACGCGGTGGTTGTCCCGGTAGGGCCGGCGGGGGCGGAGAGGATTCACGCCGCGCTCATTCTTGAGACTCCCGGCGCAGGCGCTCTAGCGATCGTCAAAGGGGTAAACCGCCGACTCGAGCCGCACCAGAGAGTCCAAGGCGCATCTGAATGGCCGGAAGACGAGTTCCCCCGCACAGCCTCGACCTTCAAGACGCAGAGACGGAAGGTAGCCGAGCGCTTGTCGTCGGCGGCCCCGATGCCGAATACCGACGGCGCATCCGGCCTTGACGAGATCCTGCTGGCGCTTACCCGACGCAGCCGGGAGAACCTCTCCGACGATCATCGCTTGGCAGAAGACCTAGGGCTCTCGTCCCTCGAGCGGATCGATATGCTGGCCTCGCTCGAAGCCCACTATGGGATCGAATTGAGCGAGACGGCCTTCTCAACTCTATCGACTGTCGGGGAGGTTCGCGCCTGGGTAACCGGGCAAGCCGCGAGCCCGGCAGCGGACCCCTCGCGCGGATCTCGCGGCCCGAGCGCAACACCGCGCGAGTCCACGGCACGTCACATCCGTCCCCCGCGCTGGGCTCGCAGCCGCCCTCTCGCGACGATGCGGGTTGCGCTGCGGCAGGGGATGTTCCTTCCGCTATTCCGCCATTACATGGAGCTGGAGGTCGCGGGACTGCCAAATCTGGAGCGCGTCGTGCCGCCAGTCATCTTCGCGGCCAATCACGCCAGCCATCTGGACACCTTAGCGCTAACTGCTGCGCTTCCCGCCAAGTGGCAGAGCAAGCTGGCCCCGGCCGCGAGTCAGCAGTACTTCTTCCCGTCCGGCGGGACTCCCGGAGCAGCCCGGAGAATCGGAATGCGGGCGCTGTACTACCTCTGCTGCGGACTGTTCAACGCCTATCCCCTGTCGCAGGACCTCGGCCAGGTCCGCGACTCGCTCCGGTACACCGGAGACTTGGTCGAGGCGGGATTCTGCCCGCTCGTCTACCCGGAGGGAAGGTTTACCGCCGACGGATCGCTTCAACCGTTTCAGCCGGGAATCGGACTCATGTCACAACGGCTCGAAGTGCCCGTCGTGCCGGTGTATCTCCATGGGCTTTTCGATGTGATGTCCATGCACGATTCTTGGCCGCGCAGAGGGTCGATCCGCATCGAGTTCGGAATGCCGGTCGATCCGGTCAAGTGCGAGACGTACGTTCAGCTTGCTCAACGCCTCGAAGCGAGCTTGCGTCAGATGGCCGCACGCAATCGGGAAACTGATTCCCCATTATCCCTTTCCAAGGCGGAGCGAGATGGCATCTGACCGTTTCGTCAGCGGGGCGACGGGTCTCGGCGCGCTAGGGTGCCCCTGCGTTGGGGCACGAGCTGTGGCCCCTTGACCTATGACCCGCGTTAGCCGACCGCGAACTCTACCGCCCAGCCGCGATCCGGTTCGGCGATGCGTGCTGGTGGCCCCTCCAAGTTCCAGTACGCCATCACATGCTGCGCTCGGGGAAGACGCCAGCCGACCTCCAGGCCGCGCCGACTGCGCCGGGCGCGGGCACTAATCCGGGCCTGCTGCCCTCACAACGGCCACGGCGGCCGCCGGGCCGCGCCGAGAGAGAGTCGCAGTCGCCTGCGGCACCCGATGTCGTACACTACAAGGGCTGCGTATGCGTGCGCCTGCCCGTCCGCCATGGCCTTGCCTCCCAGCACCGCAACAGAAACCCCCGCACTGACTGCAACCCTAGCCGAGCCGTCAGCAGAGCCCGCCGAGGTCGAGTACCCGGAAGGCCATTGGATCGCACAGAGCACTGCGCACGGCGTGGCGGTTCTGCAGGCCACGGCGGCCTTGGGCCTACACTTCCGACGGCGCGCCGACGTGCTGGTGGCGATGGAACTGATGGTGTACTTCGAGGAAGGCAACCGGCATGCCAAGCTGCAGCCGGATGTGCAGGTGGTGTTGGATGTGCCCGGTGACGAGCCGCGCAGTTCGTACAGGGTGTGGGAGGAAGGCAAGGCCCCGGATTTCGTGCTGGAGGTGGCGTCGCCATCGACGGAGCGCCGCGATGCGCTGCTTAAGGCGCAGGAGTACGCCCGGATCGGAGTGCGCGAGTACTGGCGGCTGGACCCGGAGGGAAGCTTGATGAGCAGCCCGTTGGAGCGCTATGAGGCGAGCGGGGGCGTCTGTGGTCGGCCGGCGACAGAGGTGCGCGGTAGCCGACGGCGGCCCTTGTGGAGCGCGGTGCTGGGGTTGGAGTTACGCAGTGCGAGGCAGTCTGGGGCGACGGTGCTGGTGTTCCGGGATCCGACCACGGGGCACGAGTTCGATGGTGCGCTAGCACAAGCCGAGGAGCGCGCCAATGCCGAGGCGCAACGCGCCAGTGCCGAGGCCAGAGGCAGACGGGCAGCCGAGGAGCGCGCCAGTGCCGAGGCGCAACGCGCCAGTGCCGAGGCTAGGGGCAGACGGGCAGCCGAGGAGCGCGCCAGTGCCGAGGCACAGCGCAGGCGGGCGGCCGAGGAAAGGGTGCGGGTTTTGGAGCAGCAACTGCGGAAGTTCACGGCCCCAAGCCCTCCACCCGATCCCAAGCCCTAGCAGTTGGCGGCAAGGATCCTGAGCTCACAGCTGGTGTCACAACCACACAACCCGCGGTCGCCGATGGCTGTGCAGGCCTGCGCAGATCGGTAGCTTGCAACACTGCCGGAAGGGCCAGCCTCGCAGCACAACTCTCCACATCCAGCGACCCGCACGGCACCGCGGCACTCCGGCTACGCTCCCCCGAGCACTGCTCGGGGCCCGCGGTGGCATTGACAGTGCAGGCTGGTGACGGCTCCGGTGCCTGCCGGATTGATGCTGCAGCGGCGCTGATGCAGGGCTCGGGACGGCCGGAACCACGCCCGGACACCAGTTCGAATGCCGACGTCGTGTGGCTCACCGGCACGGTCCGGGCAGCGCCGGTGAGCCACTCATGTGGCTCAACCAAATGCCACCCGCGGGCACCCGCTGCCTTCCACCGACGAAGACCACGCGACCAGCGTTCGTACCCAGTTGTCAACGGCGCATTCGTCGCGCTTTCGGACCGCATCTGAGGATGACGCAGATGGGGAATCAGGATCGGGAATGACAGATTAGCGGACGCCAACTGCCGTACCGCACGGCACCAGCATCGCGGCTACTGATCGGGTCCTTGCCGATTCGCGGACGGCCGGGCCGGACGGGCCCGGATCAGCAAACGGGAAAGAAGATGTCCGTGCGCCACTTGGACTGGTCCGTCTCGGCACCAGGATCGGTCACGTAGACCTCCCAAGGCGCCCCGGTAGCTTCCAGGCCCTGCGACCGGATCCACTCCGTCAGTGCCGTCCAAGTCCGCGGCAGGCCATCGTACGGTCCCATGTGGGTGACGGTGGCCACCGTCCCGCACGGAAGCTCGCCCGGCTGGACGCGATCCGTGCCGTCCATCTGCGAACCGACGGGCATCCCGCACTCGAGTTCGACAGTGTCGCCCTCCATCGAGTGGTAAATCGCGAACGGCATTCCAGTTGGCTCTTGCCCGCACTGCTGGATGTGGCCGTAGACCTCCCCGAACAGCGGCCCCATGATCGCGCCAATCTTGTCCAGCGTTGTCGTGGCACGAATCCCTAGGTAGGGCTGCGGTCCGAGTTGGGTCGTGCCAAATTCAAGCTTCATTCTTGTTCCCCCCGCTCAGCCAGTCCGGCAACTTGAATGTGCTCGCTGGCGTGTGCTGACCTCCTTCATAGCATTTCACGCTTGGGATGTTCACTGAGGGCCCGCTGAACTCGCCGGACTCGCTCAGATGAGTCACGCCAAACCTTCGCCGGACACTTCCTTGCGCCAAGGCCCTGCGACTCCAACGCAGCGCACTTCACATGATTGGGAGAGGGGCTTTGCAATCAAGAAATACGAATCTAGTCAGGGATTTCTAAGGAATGGCATACCATCCCGAAGGCGTGAAGTTTGTCCTAACCGCTCCGGACACCGAGAGTACCGAGCAGGAGTTTAGCCCTTGAAAACAAATGATGTATGCGTCCGCACCGGCGCAATTCGTCCCACGCTTCTTCTACAAGGGCAAGTTCGACCAGCCCCGCAACGCCGACGGCAGCGCCAAGGTAATGACTTACGGCGTGCGCGTCGCTGAGGAAGTGCTGCGCCGGGAGTATCCGGACGACGATGTGGTGGTCTGCTATCCCGACGACCTCGGAACGTTCGTTGGACGTCGCACCGTTGCTGTCGGCGTCGGCGCGCACAACCCGATCGGAACAGCGTTCTCTACCGGGGTGTACTCGAACATCTTCGGATCCTCGGCGCGCCCCATCAACGCTGCCGAGTCCGAGCGGGTGTACCGGCATCCTGCGATCCGAAAGCACAAGCCCAAAGTCGTCGTGGGAGGTGCCGGCGCTTGGCAGATCGACAAGACCGGCTCTCGTGAAAGGCTTGGCATCGATTGCGTGATCAACGGGCGGGCCGAATCGAGAATCCTGGAAGTCTTTCAGATGGCCGAGGACGGCCGCGATCTGCCTCCGACGGTCAATGCGCCCGAACCGTCCATCGAACACTTGGTCATTCCGCGGAGGCGTTCCACGTACGGCATCGTCGAAATGAACCGCGGTTGCGGCAGGCAGTGCGCATTTTGCTCTCCCACTCTGGAGACACGGATTTCAGTGCCCATGCCGGACGTCCTGTTGGCCGTGAGGGCGAACACCTCCAACGGCGGTCGCATCATTTTCCCAGTCTCGGAAGACATCTTCATCTACGGAGCGTCTGCTCCGTTCTACATCCCCAATCCCAACCAGTTGCTTAACTTCTACGGCTCGATCGCCGAGGAACCTAGCGTGGACTACCTCCCGCTATCGCACGCCACGATCGCGCCCGCGGTCGTGAACCCCGGCCTTGTCCGCGACTTGTCGAAGGTGCTGCTCGACAAGAGCGCCCTGCAGAATCGAAAGGGAATTACAGATGTGAGTGCCGAAACCATGTGAGGGATTTTATGTCCTGTTTGTGAGTGCAGAGCGAATATGTTAGGATCAAAATAGAACAATCGTAAATGACAGCCCCTGCTACATACTTGGTTCGGCTGAAGCTAAGCCCGGGTGGGTACGCCATGATGGAGTCGCTCCTAGGGCGTTTGAACTGGCTCTACAATCAGTCGCTGGAGCGCCGCAAGACGGCCTACCAGGAACGCAAGGAGTTGCTCAGTTTCTACGACCAGTGCAAATGGCTGACGCAGCTGCGTGCAGCCAACGAGCACGGCTTGGGCGAGATTGCTCTCGGGGCCAGCCGCGGCATGCTGCGGCGGCTGGACCACGCCTTCCAGGCGTTCTTGCGGCGCCTGCGGGCGGGCGAGGCTCCCGGCTTCCCCAGATTTCGCTCCATCCGCCGCTGTGTGACGATCGACGTGGCTGACCCGCACAACGGCATGGTGCGCTGCCAGAACGGGCACTACCTGATTCACGTGAAGGGGTTTCCGCGCCTGCGGGCCTACAGCGGGCGGAGCCTGCCGCTGGACGCGCCGCTGAAGGCGCTGCGGCTGACCAAGCGCGGCCGCAAGTGGGAAGCGTCGCTGGTGTACGAGGTCGAACGGCAAGCGCTGCCAGCGTCGGTC
>MKWU01004554.1_pt1 | contig 16167 bp, 13 predicted proteins | sample 809101 | NCBI WGS metagenome assembly MKWU01 (sample SAMN05860141, study PRJNA318959) | sponge metagenome | host: Aplysina aerophoba | place: Slovenia: Piran, Adriatic Sea, Gulf of Piran | collected 2013-05-07 | reverse complement strand
AGAGCCAATTCAAGCGTCCTAGGAGCGACTCCATCATGGCGTACCCGGCCGGGCTTAACTTCAGCCGAACCAAGTATGCAGCCGGGGCTGTCATTTACGCTTGTCCTATTTTGATTCTATCATATTCGCCTTTCACTCACAAATAGGACATAGGATCCCTCACACGATTTCGGCACTCACATCTGTAATTCCCTAAACAATCCTTGCCTGAACCTAGACGAGCCTTCCCAAGAACTTGAGCGCGGGGCATACGCGGACTCCATCAGGAGTCACGAAGTCCTGGTCGCCCCTCGCGGTCAGTTGCCATGCCTCGCAGGCCGGAAACCGCTTTTTCCAATAGCGCAAACTGCGACTTGGCTTGACGTCTGAAGCCTTGCATTCGATAGCGACGGCTGGCTGCATTCGTTCCGTGACGATGAAATCCACTTCCCGTCCGTCCGTGTCTCGAAAGAATCGTAGGTCCAGGTCGCGCCCCTCGGTGTCCTGTTGATAGTGGATCCACTTCAGCAAGTGACTGGCGATCAGGTTTTCGAACCTGGGTCCGGCATCGGGAACAAGCGACCAGTCGAAATGATAGTGCTTCTGGGCTTTCTTGATTGCTCGAATTCTTGGGCTGCCGAAAGGCGAGATCCGAAACAACGTGTATAGCCGCTCCAAGGCATCAATCCATGTTCGGACGGACTTGTGGCTCACTTGCAGGTCCTCCCGCAGGGCATTCAACGAGAGCAACGACCCCACCAGTTCGGGTAGACGGATAGCAAGCAATTCGAGATTTCCAAGATCCTGGATTCGCTCCAACTCAGCGATTTCCTCTCGCACGATCAAGTTGCGGTACTCCCTTGACCAGCGTCGGGCTAGCACCTCCGAACCTGACAAGAAAGGTTCCGGATACCCTCCCAGTCGCAGCAGTTGGGAGAAGTCATCCACTGACGCAATACCAAGTTCTGCGACCGACAGCGGATGAAGTCGAATCAAGTGATAGCGTCCCTGAAGTGAGTCGCCAGAATAGCGGTAGAGGTCCAGACGAGCACTTCCGGTCACGAGTATCCGCTGGCCCTCGGGCCGCCCGTCAAACAGTCCCTTCAGGTAGTTGCGCCATGTCCTGTATTTGTGAATCTCGTCAAAAAACCACACGGGACCGGTCGGCAATGCCCGTTGGAGTATTCGCTCGCGATGCTCAACGATGTCCCAATTCAAGTACCCGTCTGGGGCTCCCGGCAGGGACAGACCCATCGTGGTTTTTCCAACCTGCCTCGGTCCGGCTACGAACACCATCTTTCGCACTAGATCCGCCGCAACTTGGTGTTCTATGTAGCGTTGCTGCATAACTCTTCGATTTTACAGGATATTTTATCCTATGGAGAAAATATCCGCGGTTATATTTCCTCCGGGGTGAAACTACCAGCTTTCTGCGGCGTTGGCAACAAGAAAGGGGTTCGTCGCTGGGCACGCATCTTCTTGAGAGCTGCAAGTTGTGCTACGCGCGCAGCTCCGCGCTTGGGCGAGGAACCGTCCGGCAACGGCGCGAACCTCAGGAGGAGAAACCGATCCGGCGAGTCGTTCAGCGTTTGCCCCGGGGCGGACCGGTTGCATCAATGTTGCCATTCGGCATTTGCCCAAGCCCTTGACGCTTGTGGCTGGGACTCGATTTGGGCCGCTCGGCGACCCAGTTCCCGTGGTCGCCACCGACAGATTTCGAAACTCGATTGTGGGATGTGTACGCTACTGCGCTACGGCCCCCACTGGGTTGCTTCAAGGAAAGCCAATAGGTCTGCCAGTGCATCCCTGCTGAGTTCCGCGTCAAGCCCGGACGGCATCACAGATACGGTTCCGGGCCGGATCTCCTCGATATCGCCACGGCGAATACGCACTTGATCGTCTGCGTTCACTGCCAACAACAAATGTGTTTCGGTCTCCTCGAGACGCACGCCACTATGACTCCCGCCGGCTGTTTCAGCCACGATGGGTTCGTAGCTGCGCACGAAACTTGCGCTCGGGTAGACGATCGCCTCCAGCAGATCTCTGCGGCTACGGATTTCCCCAATGCGCGTCAAGTCTGGCCCGATCGTGCCCCCTTGGAAACCGATGGCGTGGCAGGATAGGCAGGCTGCCTCGCTGCTGTTGAAGACTTCCTGGCCGCGAACGACGTCACCCGGTCCGATCGAGTCGAGCATCGTGTCCAGCCTGGCCTGCTGCTCCGCAAGGTCCGCCACTTCACCTTGGAGCAGAGAATCCAGCCGCTCTCGAACCGCTGGTGGGTAGCCGCGGGCGGCCGACTGCACGATATCGGCACGCAAATTGGCAAGTCCCGAAGACTTCGCGAGGCCTTCGGCGAAACGAACCCCAATCTCCGCATCGCTTGATTGCCCGAATGCCTCGACAAGTCTTGGCAACTCCATCGGGCCAACCTCGGGAAGCAAGTCGGCCAGGACCATCAGCTGGCTTCTGTCCAACACGGCTTGCGACAGGACCCTGGAAGCCGCGCTGCGCGCTCCTACAGCCACCGAAGGCAGCACGTGGCTCGTCGAAAGGTCGAATAGTGCCGCACTGAGTTCCTTTGCCGTTCCAAGCGCTGCGGCTAAGGCTCGAATCCGAACTGCGGGATCAACCGCTTCGTCGCCCGCGACAGCAAACAACGCGGCGTCGAGTTCCGGCGTTCCTTCTGGAGGTCGTGGCAATTGCCGAGCCGCGAGCAATGCGGCTTCGGTTGTTTCGCCTACTTGCAAGGCGGTCGCGATCGCTGCTGGCCAGCCCTTTGGGGCCTCGTCCACGGCCGCAGCCGCCATCGCAAGCAGAACAGCCCTCCTGGCGGCCACGGAGCCGCTCTCAGACACCGTGCGCTCAAGGAGCTCTTGGACAGCGGGATTTGCGGCAAACCGTTCCAGTTGAGCCGTGAGTTGCTCGGAATCCTCGGCGATTGGACCATTCAGTCGCCCTTTCAGGTAGGAAACGAAGTGCGTGCCCCATTCGGGATGCCTGGAGGCGATCCAGTGTGCAGCGACGGAAATAGAGTCGCTAGCAGATTGAAGCCTGGGCAACACCGCTTCCGGCCCGAGAGCTGCTGGCTGCATTTGGTCAAGCGCGATCATCGCAGCCCTCTGCGTTCTGGCTGCATCGGCGAGAAGCCCGCGCTTCGTCGACAAGGGATCGGCAATCTCGATCAGCGCGTAGACCAGCGAATGCGTCAGCACCTCGTCCTCGGTCGTCGCCGCGGCTTGGAGCAGCGATCCAACCGCATCCGGATCGCCGATCCGCCCGAGAGCTTCCGCTGCAACTCGCTTGACGGCATCGGATGGATCACGCAACAACTCGATCAACCTGGATGCGGCTTCGACGTCACGATGGAGAGCGACCGAATGGAGTGCCGCCTGTCGAACACTACCCGACTCGTCTGCCAAGGCTCCCCGCACGGCCGCCCGCGCTTCCTCGGTCTCGATCCTCGTAAGAGCCCAGACCGCATTCCGCCGCACTTGGGCTGACTCACTCATCCCAAGAGCGCTGCGAAGAGCTCCAACAGCATTGGGTGCGGCCAGCGCCGCGATGGCCCTCCTGCGCACCGCAGGGCGACGATCGTCAAGCAGAGTTGTCAGCCTCGAGGGATCGATCTCTTTCCAGTCAATTCCCTTCCCCAGCGGGTCCGGCTGCGACACCGCTCCCGACCTGCGGACTCGATAGATTGCACCCAGCAGATCCGGCTTTGTCAGTTGCGAGGTCGGACAGCAAAGCTTGTACCAAGCACCGGTGTCCACTACCAACAGGCTTCCGTCCGCATCCTCCATGACGTCCGTCGGGTGGAAATCCCGGCTCTCCGAAACCAGGAAGTCGGCATCCTCGGTCTCGAAGCTGGCACCCTTCGGTACGAGCTTGTGGGAACTGACCTTACGGAGATTGAACGAAGTTACGAACAGTCTCCCACGGTAGTCCTCGCCAAACGTCTCGGATTCGTACCGAGCCAACCCAACCGGTGCAGCGGCACCCATGTGAGTCATGACGGATAGGTAACCACCGGTAGTCGGATGGCTATCTGTAACACTATGAGCCTTGCCGTACACGCCGCCGTATACGGCATGCAGGATCCCGTCGCGTCTTCCTAGCTGGGGATGGACCACGAATGTCGATGTCAGCAGTCTCTCGCCCTCCGGCGTGAAGGCAACCTCGACTGGATTGTTCATACCTCCGGTCAGCACGGGCTCGACAGGGCCGCCTCCCGGTCGCCTTCGGAATACATGGGCGGCCCGTGTGACGAAGGGATCGCCTCCCGGGCGCTCGTAGGTCTGTTCGGCAAACGATCCCTTAGTCCAGTAGATCCAGCCATCGAGTCCGAGATACGGCCCGTGAAGGTCATTCGCGCAATTGGTGAGGGTCTTGGCGTCAAACCATTCCTCCCGCCGGTCTGCCCTGCCGTCACCGTCCGTGTCGGTGAGCTTCCAGATGCTCGGCGGAGCCGACACATACACCGAGCCGTCGTGCCACAGCACTCCTTCGGGAAGCATCATCTTGTCAGCGAAAACAGTCCGCCTGTCATAGCGCCCGTCTCCATCCTCATCTTCCAAGCGGAGAATGCTATGCGGCCGTTCAGCGAGTTGCTTCTGGACATCATCATTCGACCCGGACGACTCGGCCACGTAGAGGTAGCCTTGGTCGTCCATGTCCACGATCATGGGGCGCTCCACGAGAGGCGGACCGGCCGCCAGTTCGATCTCGAAGCCATCGGGAATGGAAATCCCTTCGTTGCTGCCAGAATCGAGCGCACCGCATCCGACAAGCGAGACAGTCATCAGGAGACTCGGAAGAACTCTAGAATGCATGGCCACCATTAGTACGGGGAGTTGGCCAAATCACCATGACGCGGCCAATCGCCAACCCGCCGTCCATGCTACCGCCTTGCCCCACCCGAGACCAGCGGCAATGACCGCGAACAAGTTCCAAATCCTCGCTACACGGCACGAAGGGAGCTCGTGCTGGCGATTGACGACACTGCTTTCTCTTTCGCCTCACTGGGGGTCACGTGCATCGGTGACGCCCGTGGCGAAACGCCTCTCTGAGTCTCGACTCCCAAGACACGCCCGTGCCCGTGAGTGACAGAGAAGAGGTGGGAACTGCGGACCGGAACACACCCCAATCCTTCGAGACATCTAGACTGGTCTACGCTATGCGACCAGCACTTCGACGCCAATTCGCCGCAGTCCCCATCGCCTTCGCGTGCATGTATCTCGCAGCCTCCGGGCAACAGCAAGACATTCCGCGCCCTGTTCGAAACGATGTGCCTGTCGATGGGACGGAGCTACTCGTGTTCCGCCACCAGAAGTTTCACAAAGGCGGTCATGAAGCCTACTACAGACTGAGCCGCGACGGCGTCTGGCCGTGGTTCGAGAAAATCGGGAGTCGAATCGTCGGCCAGTGGAAAGTCATCCATCCTGATGGATCGCCGGAAGATCCCGAGTTCGACAGCGGGTACCGACTCGCCAGGTACGCCAGTTACGAGCATTGGAAGGCGACACGCAGAGGGCAGCTCTTGCTTGGTGGCAACGGTCCCGACTACCAACGCAGCCGACAGGCGCTGCAAGCACGAAACCATTACATTGCTGGATCTGACGGAGCGCATTTCCTGGAGGGTGTGACGGCTTCGACGACGGTCTACTACATGCCCGCACTCGAAGAATCGTATGAACCCGCCGACCGACCATCTGCCGAAGGGCCCCGTCCTGTCCGCAATGACATCAATTGGCCTGCGCGCGAGATCATCGCCCTCGACCGTTGGAGGGTCGAAAAGGGATCTGCGGATGGGTTGATCCAGGTCGGCGTTACCAAGGTGTGGCCCTATTTGGAAAAGATCGGGGCCAGGATCGTGGGCCAATGGAAGGCCGTCTACCCGCCGGAAAGCGGGTTCCCCGAGAGCGCGGACTATGACGAAGTCTTCATGATGGTTCGGTATGCGGGCTACGAGCACTGGAAGGCAGCGTGGCCCGACGAGATCTCCGCGATGGGAGGAGACGGCAAGGACTACGAGGCGTTCCGGTCTGCGAAAGATGCTCAGGACCAGGTCACCAAGAGTCGGACGGTGACATTTCTCGAAGGCTACATGTACCAGAGCCCGCCGAAGTTCCTTCCTGGATTGCACGAGGCCTTTCAGGAAGCGGAATAGGCATGGTGCACGATTCGTGATTCCGTTCCAATTGATTCGCAGTCGACCCAGTATCGAGTGAAAAACCGCCCGATGCCTTCACGCCCTAACCGAACCGAGCAACCCCACGCACGCGCTTCCCCGCGAACATCGCTAGGATCTTGGAGTATGCGTGCAACAACCCTGCTCTTCGCCGCCGCGATTTCGGCTGCCCCGGCCCTACCCCAAGACAAGCCTCCCAACTTCCTGGTGATCATCGCGGACGATGTCACATACAACGACCTGCCGCTGTACGGCGGCCGGAACATTGAAACGCCAAACATCGACCGGCTCGCTAGCGAAGGGCTCACGTTCGATCGAGCTTACCTATCGATCGCGATGTGCAACCCATGTCGGACCGAGCTCTATACAGGCCTGTACCCATTTCGAAATGGCTCAAGTTGGAATCATTCGGCAGCCCGTCCTGGCACGCGATCCGTTGTCCACCACTTGAGCGACATCGGCTACCGCGTCGGCCTGTCCGGCAAGAAGCATGTCAGCCCCTCCGACTCGTTTGCCTTCGAGGTCGTTCCGGGCGTGCCGAACCCGCGGACGGTCACGCCAGACCCAGAGTTCGACACGACCGGAATCCGAGATTTCATGAGTCGCGACGCCAGCCAGCCGTTTTTCCTAGTCACGGCGTTTCACGAGGCACATGCCCCCTGGAACGTCGGCCATCCGGAACGATTCGACCTCGACAAGCTCGAACTGCCCGAAAACGTCGCCGACACACAGAGAACCCGCGAGCAATTTGCCGCGTACCTCGCCGAAATCGTCACATGGGACTGGGAGGTTGGCGAGGTCCTGTCGGCGCTGGACGCAAGCGGGCAGGCCCAGGACACGATCGTCATCCTGACCTCCGAACAAGGGTCAGCGTTTCCTGGAAACAAGTGGACGAACTGGAACACTGGAGTCCACACGGCCCTGATCGTGCGCTGGCCAGGCAAGATCAGTGCCGGCCAGAGAACAGGTGCCCTGGTGCAATACGCAGATGTGCTTCCGACACTGGTCGCTGCGGCAGGAGTCGAGCCAATCGGACAATTCGACGGTTCGAGCTTTCTGCCTGTTCTGCTGGGAGAGACGTCTCGACACAGGGAGTACGTGTACCTCATGCACAACAACGTGCCGGAGGGCCCCCCATATCCGATCAGAGCGATTGCAGATGATCGCTGGCACTATATTCGAAACCTGATGCCCGATCGTCTCTACTTTGAGAAGCACATGATGGGTGGATTCCGATCCAACTGGTTCTGGGAGTCTTGGCTGGCCGCAACTGGACCTCAGGGGCGCGCCCCGATCAACCAAAAGGCCGTTGAACTCATCCACCGCTTCATGCGCCGTCCCGCGGAACAGCTCTACGAGGTCGAGGGTGACCCCTATCAAATGAACAACCTGGCTGGCGACATGGGTCTCGCAGAGGTGCGGGAGCGGCTAGCGGCAGCATTGGAAGGCTGGATGGAATCTCAGGGAGATCCCGGCGCGTCGCTGGATACCGAAGCGCAGTGGAACGCAGCGCGCCGGGGCGAGCACTTGGAGCCAACTCGAAGCAAGTGATGGCCAAGACCGTAGCGGAAGGCCTTGTAAGGCTCGATAGTTTCGCTAGTCGCCACGCACCGCCTCGAGGGGCTCGATTCGGACGGCTCGCCAAGCTGGAATTGCCACCGCGACCAGCGCCTCGGCCAACATCCCCGAGGCAAGGCCGAGGCCTGTGGGCCTTGCGGTGTTTCTGGAGGACCGCGGCCCGAGAGCACCATGTCTTCGGGCCATTTGAGGAATGCCCCAACATCGCTGAAAGAGACCACGGTCTGCCTAGTTTCCTGGTAGCGCTGGAGCCTTCATTTGTCGCGTTCGTTTCGAAGCACGTTGTCGAGGGACAGATCGACCAGCTGATGGGAGGCGGGATGAACGAGAGTCCTCATAGCCCCAATTCGATTGCGCGCGAGAGTCGATTACACGCCAGCATTGGCATACAGCGCAGAGGGCTATGTTGAGGTGAAACCCCGGTAGCAACCGATGATCGCCCTTGCCGCGAGGATGACCGTCACTGCACTGGCTCTGCTGGTCTTGGCACTGGCATACAGCGCGAATCCAGCATCCGCTGAAACGCGGGCATCGCAACCGTGGCAAAGTCCCGGTGGATGGACATGCCGTTACGACTGGGAGGGCCGGACTGCGCTCCACCTTGCTGCGGCATCGGGCGACACATGGAAGGTGGGTCTGGAGCTGAAGCGTGGCCAGAATCCGAACGTGCTCGACAAGCATGGCGTCTCTGTCCTGTCACTGGGCGTGTATTCCAAGAATCCGCGCGTAGTCGCCGCTCTCTTGAAAGCAGGCGCGCGCACCGATTGGGGAAGGCTCAATCCCTTGTTCGTAGCGTTCGCGCAGGGAAGCACCGAGATTGTGGAACTGCTACAGCAGGATGGTGCTCGGATCGACAAACCAAGCGAGGACAGAGCGGTCGCACTGCAGAACCGCTCGCTGTCTATACCCGAGATGATTGAGGCCGGAACGCAAGATTCCGAAGGTCCCTAGACAGGTCCACACCCCATGAAGGTTTCAATCGACGACTCGCCCCGCGTCGAATGGCTTTCACTCAAGGCAAACGGGAACCCTCCGCTATCTGCTGGCCTGAATCCCGCCCCAACCACAGCGCGTGAATGTGCCGGTCCGAACGACGACTGGACAGTGACTATCGAGTCAGGACATGCTGCACGTGCGCTTACCGATGCGTACATTCCACTCACGGCGCACCGCAACGAGGCCCGTTGGCGGAGTCGATTCACCTTGCTTGGCGCGTCCGCAGTTCCCTGGGGACTGTGAATTCTGGAATTTCTTGTCGAATGGCTTGACAATATCTGTACTAGGATACATAGTACAGTGATGTTGCCCTTCACGGTCGAGTTGGGAACGGGCTCGTCGGTCTACCAACAGCTGGTCTATGCAGTGCAAAAGGCGATCGTTTCCAACGAACTGGCCCCTGGCGACCGATTCCCGTCGGTCCGAACGCTGAGCCAGGAACTGCGGATCAATCCCAACACGGCGCAAAAGGTCGTGACCCGGTTGGTGGATCAAGGCCTCCTCGACGTACAGCCGGGAGTCGGGACTGTCGTCGCTCAACTTCCGGAGCCGTCCCCACGTGAACGCTCCGCGCTCCTCGTCCGGGAGGTTGAGCAGCTGGTCGTGGAGGCAAGAAGACTTTCGCTGACGATGGAGCAGGTAATCGAAGCCATGCAGCTCCACTGGACCCGAATGTCCCAAACCCGACCAAGCAAACAGCATGTGGGAGATATTGCCAAGGAGGCTAGCAGGAAATGAACGCAATCATCGAGACTCGCGAGCTCTCGCGCCGGTTCGGCAAGCACTTGGCGGTGAAGAATCTCTCCATGGAGGTCCCCAGAGGGAGCATCTGCGCCTTGCTCGGACCCAATGGCGCGGGCAAGACTACCACGATCAAGATGCTCATGAACATGATCCGATCGTCGGGCGGGCACTCAACTGTTCTCGGCACGGATTCCACTCGGCTCGGGCCCAAGGAGTTCTCGCGCATTGGTTATGTCTCTGAGAACCAGGAATTGCCCGAGTGGTTGAGGGTACGAGACCTGATCGACTATTGCCAGCCGATGTATCCCTCCTGGGACAAGGACTTTTGCGGGCAGTTGATCCACCAATTCGATCTTCCGCTCGATCAGAAGATCAAGAGGTTGTCGCGCGGCGTCAGGACCAAGGTTTCCCTGCTCGCCTCCTTGGCGTACCGGCCAGAACTGGTTGTCCTGGACGAACCCTTTGGCGGCTTGGATGCACTCGTGCGCGATGAATTCCTCCGGGGACTACTCGAGCTGAGCGGCAGCACGGAATGGACTGTTCTCGTGGCATCGCACGACATCGACGAAGTGGAGCGATTGGTTGACTGGATATGCGTGATCGATCACGGAGAGCTGCGTGTTTCGGAGTCCACCGCCTCGCTCGATAGCCGATTCCGGCAGTGTGAACTCAAATTGGAACCCGGCCAGCGGCTTCCGGATGCGCTACCAGATTCGTGGCTGCAACCAGAAGCTGATGGACAGAGAGTCCGGTTCGTGGAGAGTGACTACCAAGCTGACACCGTGGCAGAGCGCGTTCGAAAAGTCGTGCCAAAGCTGAGTGAATTGACAGTGAACCGAATGTCGCTCAAAGCGACATTCATGGCTCTAGCACGGTCCTACCGGACGCAGAGCTAGGGGGAATCATGAGAGAAAAGATGAATAGCATCCTTCACATATTTCGCAAGGACTTTCGTCACCTCCGTCTTCTTCTGGGGGTATGGTTTCTACTCACGGTGCTCGCAACGGGCGTCGGAGTCCAGTTCTTGAATTCTCTAGGCCCGGGAAGGATTGACGGCCAGGCCTCCCTTGCACTGTTCGTCCTGGTTACGGCCGCAACGATGGTACTGGCGACGATCGTCTCGAGGCTAGTGCATGACGACTCGATCGTGGGAAGCTCCGCGTTTTGGTTGAGTCGACCTATTCCGAAGGGCATCTTGCTAGCCAGTAAGCTATTTTTCCTGAGCCTGGCCATTGTCCTGCCAGAGAAGCTGGTATATCTCTATGCGGCGAATCATCTTACAGCGGGAGACTATCTTCCCCCCGGCTATGATTGGCACGGGATCGTTGTGTTCTACACGCCAGCGGCTGTTTATCTGATGGTGGCGGCCGCCTTGACGCCAAGCCTGCCAAGAATGTTGTTGCTCGGAGGAATCATGGCATCGGTCACGGCTGGCGGACTCATAGGCGCCACATGGCTCGCGTTGCATCTGGATTTCCTCACCTCCTCAGTATTTGAGGCAACACTCATGATGAACGCTGAGATCTTCGCGCTTGTGGGATGCATGGCGGTAATCTGTCACCAATACCTGACCCGCCGGACCACCCGAAGCACAATTCTCGCCTTTTCGGGAATTCTGGTATACATCCTGCTCTTCAGTGGCCCCTGGTTCCTCAGCGCCTCTTGACCCTGCACGTTTCCGGTAAGCGGCATGATCCTGCCGCTTTCGTTTCGGCGGCCGAGCATGTGAGCCATCGGTTGATTGAAAATACGACGAGCGCCATGATTCGGGATGGGACGTAGCGGCGGTATGCTATCACCGACATGCGCTGGCTGGCATTCTTTCCCGTGTTGGTTGCCCTGGCCGGTTGCGGGAACGGCGGAGGCCCCATCGGGGATCTCCAATACGAGTCGATTCGCCGCTTGGCTCAGATCGAAGGATCTGTATCGGTACCTGGCTTGGAACAGCAGGTCGAGATCCTGCGAGACCGCTGGGGCGTTGCCCACATCTACGCCAAGACCGTGCACGACCTGTTTTTCGCGCAAGGCTACGTTGCGGCGCAGGACCGGCTCTACCAGATCGAAGTCTGGCGCCGCACCGGTTCCGGTGAACTGGCGGAGGTCTTTGGGCCGGAGTACGCGTCCCGGGACCGCATCGCCCGGCTGGTCCGCTATCGCGGCGACATGGAGGCCGAATGGGCAAGCTATTCGCCGCGGTCGCGGGAAATCGCCATGGCCTTCACGTCCGGTATCAACGCATACGTCGATCAGAATCGAGACAACCTGCCGATCGAGTTCGAACTTCTGGAGTTCGAGCCCGGAGTTTGGGAACCCAATGACGTCCTTCTCCGGATTGCCGGGTTGCTCATGGTGCGGAATGTCAGTCAGGAAATCGCCCGCGCGAAGATGGTTGCCCAGCTCGGGGTGGAGGCAACCCAGAACTGGTTTCCTACGGATCCCCCGCACGACTTGCGCCCTGATCCCGATGTCGACCTCGCCGGGATCGACGATCGCGTCACAAGCGAGTACCGAAGGGCTGTGTCCATTCCCGTTCTTCGCACGCAGGACGGATCAAACAATTGGGTCGTCAACTCGGAACTCAGTGCTACCGGCGCGCCGCTCCTGGCAAGCGATCCTCATCGGCCAGTGATTCTGCCATCGCTACGGTACTTGGTCCACTTGAATGGACCGGGCTGGAATGTGATCGGCTCGGGAGAGCCCGCGCTGCCAGGTGTCGCGATTGGCCACAACGAGCACGTCGGCTGGGGTTTCACAATCGTGCAGTACGATGCCGCCGATCTGTTCGTCGAGAGAACCAATCCAGAGAACAGGAATCAGTACCTGCTGCAGGGAGACTGGCTCGACATGCGTGTCGAGCACGAAGAACTCCGCGTCGAGGGGCAAGACCAGCCCGTGCGGGTCGAACTCAGGTTCACGCACAACGGTCCGGTGATTTGGGAAGATCCCGACCACGACCGGGTCGTCGCGCTCCGCTGGGCAGGCCAGGAGCCGGGCACGGCCGGCTACCTCGGCAGCCTGGCTCTCGATCAGGTTGAAGACTGGGACGGATTCGTGGAAGCCATGCGGGCCTGGAAGGTACCCGCAGAAAACATCGTCTACGCCGACGTCGACGGCAACATCGGATGGATCCCCGCCGGCCTCATGCCAGTCCGGGAAGGTTGGTCCGGGCTCTTGCCCGTGCCAGGTCACACGGGCCAGTACCGTTGGAATGGCTTCCGGGAGATCGAGGAACTTCCGCAGATTCTGAATCCGGACGCCGGATTCGTAGCGACCGCCAATCACAACATTCTTCCGGAGGGATACCCGCACGACCTTGGGTTCGATTGGTCCGCCCCCTATCGTTTCGAGCGGATCAACAAAGTATTGGAGAAGCGCGGCAAGTTCACGGTCGAAGACTTCAAGCGCCTGCAGCACGATGAGACGTCCGTGCCCGCCCGCGAACTCGTCAAGATGCTGCTGGACGTGTCGGATCAGGGCTCAAGGGCAGTCGCAATGTTTGCTGAATGGGACTACGTCTTGGATGCCGATTCCGGCGCAGCTGCGCTCTTCGAGGCCTGGATGAAACGACTCCCATCGAAGTACGTCTCTTCCCAGGCACCTCCGGCTGCGTGGGAGCTGATTGCTCGATACCTGCAGCTCCCTCGCTTGATCGCCGGGCTCCGTGATGCCCCCGAACAGCAGCGACGAGCGATCATGACCGAGTCGCTCGATGAGGCGTTTGCAGAACTCTCGTTGACCCTGGGAAGTGACCCCGCAACCTGGCGCTGGGGCAGTCTGCATACGATTGGCTTCCGACATCCGCTGTCGATCTCCGACAGCAGACAGGCGGTCTTTGATCTCAAGGCAGTGGAGCGCGGCGGCGACGGCTTCACACCGAACGCCACTCGAGGTCCAGGCTACTCCCAGTCAAGCGGAGCTTCCTACCGGCATATCCTCGACTTGGCCGACTGGGACCGCTCGGTCTTCACCAGTACTCCCGGACAATCCGGCCAGCCAGGTAGCCCGCATTACGCTGACCTCCTCCCAATGTGGGCTGAGCACCGCTACGCTCCGCTATTGTTTAGCCGCGAAGCAGTCGAAGAGAACACCGCCAATCGCTTGTTGCTGCTCCCTGAATAGGTACGATCTGAAACACATGAACATTCTTAGGTTTCTGGCGCCCGCGATTCTCCTGATCCTGGTGACATCGCCCGGATTTGCCCGGGCGCCCAACTTCCTCATAATCATCGCCGACGATGTCACGTACAACGACTTGCCGCTCTACGGTGGACAGAACGTCAAGACGCCCAACATCGACCGGCTTGCGAGTGAAGGCGTTACCTTCAACCGGGCTTACCTCTCGATGTCCATGTGCAATCCATGTCGCACGGAACTGTACACCGGTTTGTATCCGTACCGCAGCGGCTCGGCGTGGAACCACTCTGCGGCCCGGCCCGGAACCCATTCCGTAGTCCATTACCTGAGAGAACTCGGTTATCGGGTCGGCCTCTCTGGCAAGAAACACGTCCAACCCGCAGATTCGTTTGACTTCGAGCCAGTGAAGGGAGTGCCCAACCCGAGAGAACCCACACCGGATCCGGAGTTTGACACTACGGACATTCAGGAGTTCATGAGCCGCGACAGCGACCAGCCGTTCTTGCTCGTGACGGGATTCCACGAGGCCCACACCCCTTGGACGGTAGGGCATCCGGAGCGTTTCGACCTGAACCAACTCGTACTGCCTGACAACATCGCGGACACACCGAGAACCAGGGACTTGTTCGCGGCTTACCTCGCCGAGATTGTCGTCTGGGACTGGGAGGTCGGCAAGTTGCTGGGCGCGCTGGAAGCCAGCGGCCAGGCGGACAACACGGTCGTACTCCTTACTTCCGAGCAGGGGTCCGCGTTTCCGGGAAACAAATGGACCAACTGGAATAGCGGGGTTCGGACAGCTCTGGTGGTGCGGTGGCCTGGGAAGATTGAGGCCGGCAGACGCACCGATGCGCTAGTGCAATACGCGGATGTGCTGCCGACACTCCTGTCCGCGGCTGGTGCAACGGCACTGAACCAGTTCGATGGCCACAGCTTTCTGCAAGTCCTCGTTGGAGAGGCTTCAAGTCATCGCGACTATGTCTATTTCATGCACCAAAACGTCCCGGCCGGACCGCCGTACCCGATCCGTGGAATCGCCGACAGCGAGTGGCACTACGTCCGCAACCTCGCTCCGGATCGAATCTACATCCAGAAGCATATGATGGGGCTCTATAGCGGGCGCTGGTTCTGGGAGACCTGGATTGCTGCCACCGGGCCCTCGGCCGATCAACGATTGAATCAGAAAGCGCTCGATCTACTGAACCGGTTCGTCCGACGCCCTCCGGAGCAACTGTACCGTGCGAGCGGCGATCCATTCCAGTTGAGGAACCTGATTGGGGATGTCGGGCTGTCCCCGATACGCAACCGCATGGCAGCGGCGCTGGGCCGATGGATGCAATCTCAGGGCGACCCCGGAGCGGGCTTGGATACCGAGGACCAATGGCTGGCAGCCCGCAAAGGGGAGCATCTTCAGGGCAAACCTTCCCAGTAGGGTGGGCGAATCTCGCGTGGTCTCGGTCGCGCTGCTCCCTCCGCTGGCCGTCTGGATCTCACGGAATTGTATTGGAAGCGAGAATGCCTGCGGAACTGGCGACGCTCTTCGAGTCTCCCCAACGAACAGCTTCCACCCATGCCGCTCGAGCAAACCAGCATGGATTCAGTCTCAAGAACTACGATTGAAACCGTCCAACCGTCGCGACCGTCAAACATCGCGATGGTCGCACGACTGATGCTGGCGCTCGCATCGCTGGCGCTCGGACTGGCGACAGGGTGTACCGCGAACCCCTACTACCGCTACGAGCCGATCATCATCGTGGCACCTTTCCCACCTCCAGTGCCAGGACCCCGGCTTCCACCCACATTCCCTGGTTCCCCGGGATTGCCGGACCTAGGCCAAGCCCACAGGGAATCGCCGTAGAGCGGCGGGCAGGTGTCCTTGTTGGGAGCAGACTGGACTCCTCATTGCCGCTCTCCAGCCAAGCGCCTGGGAGGATGGATCCGCTTGGATGTGCTCGACACCGCGCTGGGAAACCGCACTTGGCGGTCCGCCTTCCCACGCGGCGCTCTAGGGCCAAGGTGCGATCGGGGTCGGGACAGTCCGATACTCGATCCGAGCGTCAAGCTCGCCAATCGCGCAAGTTCGCCAGATCGGATCCGGGCTACTTGCGACGTCGCCTCTGATCGAGCATCCAGGCGATGACTTCGGGATCTTCGAATACACGTCTAGCCATGCCGTGTCCTACGCCCGCATACTCCGTATAGCGCGGATTGCCACCGTTGGCTTGAATCGCGGCGACCATGCGTTTGGCAAGAGGCGCCGTGCTGAGGTGGTCCGTTTCCCCTTGAAACAACCATACGCCCATCCCGGCCAGTACAGGGGCGTCTTCGAGCACGATCACGGCAGAGCCTGCCGCCGACGCAACAGCGGCGATTCGCTCGGGATGCAGCGCGGCGTACCGGATAGACCCCTCTCCACCCATCGAATGGGGATTATATACATAAGTGGCGCAGCCCCAACATCTAGGGCTTGCGCTTCCGGGGCATGACATAGCGGATTTTGGCTGGCTGTAGTACGGCTTTCACCAGCTCCTCGAAGGAGGCGTCCACCCGCA
>MKWU01004552.1_pt1 | contig 16188 bp, 17 predicted proteins | sample 809101 | NCBI WGS metagenome assembly MKWU01 (sample SAMN05860141, study PRJNA318959) | sponge metagenome | host: Aplysina aerophoba | place: Slovenia: Piran, Adriatic Sea, Gulf of Piran | collected 2013-05-07 | reverse complement strand
AAGGAGAAGGGGGAAGAAGGCCGCCTCCGAAGAGCCCTCTCCCTCAGGGAGAGGGTTGGGTGAGGGTCCCTCGGCGTGACGGGGCTTTGCCGGTCGGCATTGCGCGCGTCACAGGAACGATGCCGCGACGGTGGCGAGGACCAGCACGGCCGCCGCGATGAAGAGCGCCTTCCGGACCGCCCTGAACTCCTGCAGGAAGTCCAGCCTCATCTCCCGCGACAGGGCGACGTCCTCCTTCTGGCGGCGGTTGAAATCCACCATCGCCCGCTCGATGCGGTCGAGGCGCTGCCCGGTGGCGGGGTCTTCGGCCATGCGCGGGCCCTAGCCCGCATTTCTCACCAGGGTCATGGTCTGCGCGGCGCTGTCGGGTCGGCAGGGTAGGAGAGACGCGCAGCGCGATGCGGGGCATCGGGCAAGCGGCTCGACGCACCCTGCCGGCCCGACAGCGCCGCCCTTTGGGTCGCGCCCAGGCGTCCGCCCGCGGCGGCGTAAACGCCGCCCTCCAAACAAACTGCCGCGTTGCGCGCGGCGTCACGGGCCTCAACCGTAGGCACCGCTACGCTTTTCGGCCCGCTCCTTGCGGAACGAACGCCTGGACAGCGACGCAGGCCGTGACCCTGGTGAGAAATGCGGGTTAAGCGGACAACCGACCGGCGCCGTAGAGCTTGTGCGCGCGCGCCTCGAATGCGACCACCATCCGTTTTGCGGCCTCATGGAAGAAACGGCTTGCCAGCCCCCGCAGGAGCGCCGAGCGGAAGTCGCAATCGATGCTGAAATCTATCGTCGTCCCGCCATCGGCGGGCATGAAGCGCCAATGCGTCGCCATGTGCGAAAGGGGCCCGTGCGTGTAGGCAACGTCGATGCGCTCCGGCGGCGTCAACGCCACGCGGGACGTGAAGCTCTCGCGAAAGGGCCCGAACCGCACCCGGAGGTCTGCGACGACAGCTCCCGCCTCCCGCCGGCGGATGCGCGCCCCGGCGCACCAGGGAATAAACTCGGGATAGCGCTCGATGTCCGCAACCAGGGCGAACATTTCATCCCGCGAATAGGGTACGAACCGCTGCTCGCGGTGGCTCGGCATCAGCCGCGCGCGGCCTTCAGCTTCGCGAAATCGCTGTCGGCGTGGTAGGAGGACCGTGTGAGCGGCGAGGCGGAAACCAGCAGGAACCCCTTGGCCTTGGCCAGGGTTGCATAGGCCTCGAACTCCTCCGGCGTCACGAAACGGTCAATCGGATGATGCTTCGGCGTCGGCTGGAGATACTGGCCGATAGTGAGGAAATCGACGTCGGCGCAGCGCAGATCGTCCATCATCTGCGCGACCTGCGCGCGGTTCTCACCCAGGCCCACCATGATCCCGGACTTGGTGAAGACCGACGGGTCCAGTTCCTTGGCGCGCTCCAGCAATCTGACGCTGTGGTAGTAGCGCGCCCCCGGCCTGACGGCGCTGTAGAGGCCCGGCACGGTTTCCAGGTTGTGGTTGAGCACGTCCGGCTTCGCGGCGATCACGGTCTCCAACGCGCCCGCCTTCCGGAGGAAATCGGGCGTGAGCAGTTCCACCGTCGTGCCGGGCGCATAGCTGCGAATCCACCCGACGGTCGCAGCGAAGTGCGCCGCGCCGCCATCGTCGAGGTCGTCGCGATCCACCGAGGTAATGACCACATGCGCCAGGCCCAGCTTCGCCACGGCCTTGCCGACATTCTCCGGCTCAGCGGCGTCGAGCGCACCCGGCCTGCCCGTTGCGACATTGCAGAAAGTGCAGGCGCGGGTGCAGATCTCGCCCATGATCATCATGGTTGCGTGGCGTTGCGCCCAGCACTCGCCGATATTCGGGCAGCCAGCTTCCTCGCACACAGTCGTGAGCCCGTGCTCGCGAACAATCCGGCGCGTTTCGGCGTAGGCCTTCGAGGTCGGCGCCTTCACGCGGATCCATGCCGGCTTGCGCGGGCTCGGACTGTCCGGGCGCAGCCGCTTCTCGGGATGCCGGAAGGGGCGCTGCGGGCCGTCAGCCTTTGCCCGCACAGTCTCGGGTTCAGTAGTGGATTGCGCGTCCATAAGCGTCCAGCACCGATTCGTGCATCGCCTCGGAGAGGGTCGGATGCGGAAAGACGGTATGCATCAGTTCGACTTCCGTCGCCTCCAGGTTGCGGGCGATGGCATATCCCTGGATGAGCTCCGTCACCTCGGCGCCGATCATGTGCGCTCCCAGCAACTCGCCCGTCACTGCGTCGAATACGGTCTTGATGAGTCCCTCGGACTCGCCGAGCGCAATCGCCTTGCCGTTGCCGACATAGGGGAACCGCCCGACGCGGACCTCGTAACCGGCCTCCTTCGCAGCTGCCTCAGTATAGCCGATGCTGGCCACCTGAGGGCGGCAATAGGTGCAACCCGGTATCGCACCCCGGTCGAGCGGGTGCAGCCCGTCCAACCCCGCGATCTTCTCGACGCAGAGAACGCCTTCGTGGCTGGCCTTGTGTGCGAGCCAGGGCGGTCCGACGAGGTCGCCGATGGCATAGACGCCCGGCTCGCCCGTCCGCAGCCATTCATCGACGACGACGTGACCGGCCTCCACCTGAACGCCCGTGCCTTCCAGACCGAGGTCCTCGACATTGCCCGTTATGCCCACCGCCAGGATTGTCCTCTCGGCGTCCACCGTCACCGTCTCGCCGTCTGCCGTGCGAATTTTTGCCTTCCCGCCCGACACCTCGGTCGCCCGGGCGCCGGTCATCAGGGTCATCCCCTGCTTGCGGAACGCCTTGAGCGCGAACTCGGAGATCTCGGAATCCTCCGCAGGAAGGATACGGTCCAGAAGCTCGACGACCGTCACCGGCACGCCCAGATCGTTGTAGAAGCTCGCAAACTCGATGCCGATGGCGCCGGAACCGATGACCAGCAGGCTCTTCGGCATTTCCTCGGGGACCATCGCTTCCTTGTAACTCCAGATTGTCTTGCCGTCCGGCTCCAGATCCGGCAGCGAACGGGCGCGGGCGCCGGTCGCGAGAATGATATGGGGCGCCGAAAGCGTTTCTGCTCCCCCGTCTTCCCGGTTTACCGATACGCGGCCTTGTCCCGCGAGGCTGCCGGCTCCATCGATCACAGTTACCTTGTTCTTCCTGAGCAAATGCGCCACGCCGCGCGACAATTGGCCCGCCACCTGCCGCGACCGCTTGACGATCCGTCCAAGGTCGAATGCAACCTCCCCGACGTTGAACCCGTAGTCGTCCAGATTTGCCAGCAGATGGTTGATCTCCGACGTGCGCAGCAGTGCCTTGGTCGGGATGCAGCCCCAATTGAGGCAGATGCCGCCAAGATGCTCTCGCTCGACCAGCGCCGCCTTCATGCCGAGTTGTGCGGCTCTAATTGCCGCGACATAGCCGCCCGGTCCGCCGCCCACGACGACGAGATTGAATTGTCTGTCGGCCATTGCCTTACTCCGGGCAGGCTACAGCAGCATCGCCGCCGGACATTCGACCAGCGCCTTGAACTGGCCGAGCAGACGGGCGCCGAGCGCGCCGTCCACCGCACGGTGGTCGCAGGAAAGCGTGCAGGTCATCACCGTCGCGACGGTCAGCGAGCCGTCCTTTACGACCGGGCGCTGTTCTCCCGCGCCGACCGCCAGGATTGTCCCCTGCGGCGGGTTGATGACCGCGTCGAACTGGCGGATTCCGAACATGCCGAGATTGGAGATGCTGGTCGTGCCGCCCTGATATTCCTCGGGCAACAGCTTTCCGTCCCGCGCGCGGGCAGCGAAGTCCGCCATCTCGGTGGAAATCGCCGCGAGCCCCTTCGACTCCGCCTGGCGCACGACCGGCGTTACCAGCCCGTTCGGCACGGCGACGGCCACCGAGACATCGACCTGCTGGAATTTGAGCAGGCCGTCCTCGGTCCACGCCGCATTGGCGTCCGGCACGCGGCAAAGCGCAGTGGCCAGCGCCTTGATGACGAAATCGTTGACCGAGACCTTGATGCCTTCCGGCGCCCTCGCATTGATCTCGCGGCGCGCTTCCAGCAGCGCGTCGATCTCGCAATCCAGCGAGAGATAAAAGTGCGGGACCGTCTGCTTGGACTCGGTCAGCCGGCGCGCGATGACCTTGCGCATGTTCGTGTGCTTGATTCGCTCGAAAGGCGGCAGACCGGGCAGTTGCTCCAGCTCCACGGGCGTCGCCGGCCGCAGGGCCGGAAGCGCGCCCTGTCGCAGTTCGCGCTCGATATCCCGCTTGACGATCCGGCCCTCGGGACCGCTGCCGGCAACCCCTTCCAGCGGCAGCTCGGCCTCGCCCGCCATCCGGCGCGCCAGCGGGCTGGCGAAAATGCGCCCGTGTCCCTCATCGACCTCGGCGGGAGCCGCCCTCCCCGAGGCCCGGCGCACATCGTCGCGCGTGATCCGGCCATGCGCGCCGCTGCCGGTGAGCGTCGCGAGGTCGATGCCGGCGAGAGCGGCCATGCGGCGGGCGAGCGGCGTCGCCTTTGCCTCCCGATCCGGCGGCGCCGCAGCCGGCTCCGCGTCGGGCGGCGGGTCAGCCGGTGCGGCCGGAGCTTCGACCGGCGTCTCGCCCAACTCTTCGCCATCTTCCACGAGAACCGCGATCACCGCATTGACGGCAACGCCCTCGCTGCCCTCCGGCACCACGATGCGGCCGACGATTCCCTCGTCGACCGCCTCGACCTCCATCGTCGCCTTGTCCGTCTCGATCTCGGCGATCACGTCGCCGGGCTCCACCTTGTCGCCCTGGCCTACCAGCCACTTGACGAGATTACCTTCCGTCATCGTCGGCGACAGGGCCGGCATCAGGATCTCGGTCGCCATTCCGGGCGTTCCCTTCAGGCGTAGCAGACGGCGCGTGCCGCGGCGGCGATGCGGGCCGCATCCGGCAGGGCCAGCGCTTCGAGATTTGCGGCATAGGGCATCGGCACATCCTCCCCGGCAACCCGCGCCACGGGAGCGTCCAGCCAGTCGAATGCATCCTCCATGGCAATCGCCGCAATCTCCGATCCGATGCCGGCGACGGGCCAGCCTTCCTCCACGGAAACGATGCGGTTCGTTTTGCGGATCGAGGACGCGATCGTCTCCCGGTCCAGCGGGCGCAACGTGCGAAGGTCGATAACCTCGGCGTCGATGCCCTCTCCGGCCAGCACGTCCGCCGCTTCCAGGGCGACGGCGCACATCCGCGAGAAGGCCACGATGGTGACATCCCGGCCGGGGCGCAGCACCTTTGCGCGTCCGATGGGCACCGTATAGTCGGGGTCGGTCGGCACCGCGCCGCGTTGGCCGTAAAGAATCTCGTTCTCGAGGAAGATGACGGGATTCGGGTTCCGGATCGCCGTCTTGAGCAGACCTTTCGCATCCGCCGCGGAAAACGGCGACACCACCACCAGACCCGGTATATGCGCGTACCAGCTGGCATAGCATTGCGAATGCTGCGCTGCGACACGCGCCGCCGCTCCGTTCGGCCCCCGGAACACGATCGGGCAGCCCATCTGGCCGCCGGACATGTAGAGCGTCTTGGCGGCAGAGTTGACGATCTGGTCGACGGCCTGCATCGCAAAGTTGAAGGTCATGAATTCGACCACGGGGCGCAGGCCGCCGAAAGCCGCCCCAACACCCAGCCCGGCGAAGCCGTGTTCGGTGATGGGGGTATCGCGGACGCGCCGGGGCCCGAACTCGGCCAGCAGGCCCTGCGTGACCTTGTAGGCGCCTTCATATTCCGCGACTTCCTCGCCCATGACGAACACCGTCTCGTCGCGGCGCATCTCCTCGGCCATGGCGTCCCGGAGCGCCTCGCGAACGGTGATCTCGGCCGTCTCGCCCCGGTAATCCAGCTCGGGCGCGGGCTGCGGTTTCGACGCTTCCCGCCTCGGCTCAGCCGGAGCCGGAGGAGGCGCCTTTGCAACCGGGCGGGGTGTCTCTGCAACCGGAACGGCGCCCGCGCTTTCGCCCTCCGCATTCAGCCACAGGATCGTGGAATTCACCTCAATGCCTTCGGTGCCTTCGGGGACGACGAGGCTCGCGACGACTCCTTCATCTACCGCCTCGACTTCCATGGTCGCCTTGTCGGTCTCGATCTCGGCGATCACATCGCCCGGGCTGACCCGGTCGCCCTCGGCGACGAGCCATTTGGCGAGCGTTCCTTCCGTCATGGTCGGCGACAATGCCGGCATGGTTACGGCGACTGGCATCGCGTCACGCCTCCAGAAGGACGTCTGTATAGAGTTCGGAGGGGTCCGGCTCGGGGCTCTGCTCGGCGAATTGCGCGGCGTCGGCGACAATTTCCCTGATCTCGCCGTCGATTGCCTTCAGCGCGTCGGCGTCGGCATGGCCTTCGCTCTCCAGCACATGCCGGAGCCGCTCGATGGGGTCGCGGTCGCGGCGCATCCGGTTCACCTCTTCGCGCGTGCGGTATTTCGCTGGATCGGACATGGAATGCCCGCGATAGCGATAGGTCTCCATCTCCAGAATGGCCGGCTTGCCGCCGCGCGCTTCGGCTACCGCCTCGCCTGCCGCCTCGTACACGGCGCGGACGTCCATGCCGTCCACAAGCCTGCCGGGTATCCCGAAGCCGCCGCCGCGCGCATGGAGGCCGGAGCCGGCCGCGGCGCGCGATACCGAAGTGCCCATCCCGTATTTGTTGTTCTCGATGACAAACAGCACCGGCAGTTCCCATAGCGCCGCAAGGTTCAGCGACTCATAGACCTGTCCCTGGTTCGCCGCGCCGTCGCCGAAATAGACGACCGACACGCCGTCCTCGCCCTTGTAGCGGTGCGAGAAGCCCAGACCGACGCCAAGGGGCACCTGTGCCGCGACGATGCCGTGTCCGCCGAAGAAGTTCTTCTCCCGCGAGAACATGTGCATGGAGCCGCCCTTGCCGCGCGAATAGCCGCCCTCGCGGCCCGTGAGTTCCGCCATGACGCCGCGCGCATCCATGCCCGCCGCCAGCATGTGGCCGTGATCCCGGTAGCCGGTGACCACAGAGTCCCGTTCGCCGAGGCAGGCCTGGATACCGACGACCACCGCCTCCTGGCCGATATAGAGGTGGCAGAACCCGCCGATCAGGCCCATGCCGTACATCTGACCCGCCCGCTCCTCAAAGCGGCGGATCAGCAGCATGTCCCGATACCAGCGCAGCAACCGGTCGGAGTCGGGAACGGCGCCGTTTGCCGCGGCACGTCCGTTCCCCTTCGCGGACGCGCCGCCCCGCTTCTTCGAGGACTGCCTGCTCATGTCCGGCCTCCGTGTTCCTGGGAACCCGTTTACCCTGCGTCCGCATCCAGCAGAATGACGATCTCGTCCGGCCGCCCGACATGCAGCAGGGCGCGGACATACTCGTCGAGCAGGTCGGCATCGGCCGGGTCCTGCTTAAGCTGGGCGGCGCGCAATTCAAGCCGCTGGCGATGCGCGCTCAGCACATCGTGCTGGGCCTGCACCTCGGTGATGCGGCGCTCGGTCTCGATCAGCGACAGCGCACCGCGTTCTCCGACCAGGGCATGATAACCGAAGTAAAACGCAACACACGCAGCCGCCACCGGCCCCACCGCCAGCCTCAACAACCGTTGCACTTCGCCGCGTGTAGACATGATGCGGCAAGGAAACACGATGCGCCGGCCGGGTCAATCCAATGCGGTTCGGCCCCGCGGCCTTGTGGCCGGGCGATCCGATTCGTGCTTCCCTCTCCGGCGCCCTCCTCCAGCACGGAATTTCGGTGGAACGCCCGAATGATCGACCTCGCCATTTACAGTTCCGTTGCCAATCCGCCGCACGGAGACGGCCTCGACCGCTGCATGGCGGAGGCCGTTCGGGAGGCGGAGGCAGCGGAAGCGGCGGGCTTCTCGGGTTTCTTCGTCGGCGAGCACCATCAGGACAAGGACGGCTTCCTGCCGTCGCCTTTCGTGGTTCTGGCGGCCATTGCGGCCCGCACCAGCCGCATCCGCGTCGGCACCGCTGTGCTGCTTCTGCCGCTGCATCACCCCATTCGGGTCGCCGAGGACGCCGCGACGCTCGACATCGTTTCCGGCGGACGCACCGTGCTGGGCGTCGGCCTCGGCTACCAGGAGGCGGACTTCCGCGCAGCCGGCATCGACAGGCGCGAGCGTGTCCCCCGCTTCGAGGAATCCGTGGAAATCCTGCGCCAGGCGTGGACCGGCGGGCCGATCGACCACAAGGGCCGGGCCTTCGAGATCGACGGCGTGCGGGTGACGCCGGCGCCGCTGCAGAGGCCGGGCATCCCGATCTGGGTCGGCGGCTGGGTTCCGGCTGCCGTCGAGCGCGCCGGACGGCTGGGCGACGCTTTGGTGCTTGGGCCTTCCTTCACGCTCGACGAAAACCGGGCGCTGGCAGACCGCTACCGCGCTGCGGCGGAGGCTGCGGGAAGGACGCCCAAACTGGTTCTTATGCGCGACGCCTGGGTGGCGGACAGCTTCGAGGAAGCCGCGCGCATCTACGGCCCCGAAGTCTCGGACGCCTATTGTTACTACTGGCGGAACGGCGCCACCGCCTTTCGCGGCTTCGCATCGGAAGCCGAGCTCCGGTTCGAAAACGTCTGGAAGGACCGGATCATCGCCGGCGCGCCTGAAGCCTGTATCGCCGAGTTCAAGCGCTGGTCCGAGGCCCTCGGCGTGTCGAGCTTCATCCTCAGGCTCCGGCACGCCCATTCCGGCGGGCCGCCGCACCGCGAGATCGTGACGGCCATCGAGCGCTTCGGCCGGGATGTAATTCCTTATCTGTAGCCGCTCAGAAAAGGCCAGGCCGCCTTGCGCGGAACACGGTCCCCGCCGCATACTGCCAGCCCAATTCGGATAGCGAATTCGGGGCCATGCTCGACCTGCCGAACCTGCTCAGTCTGTCGAGAATAGCGGCTTTGCTGCCGCTTGCGCTGCTGCTCGCGACGGGTGAGAGCTGGTGGGCGGCGGCGCTCTTCGTCGCCGCAGCCGCAACGGACTTCTTCGACGGCTACCTCGCCCGGCAACGGGGAAAGGTGACCGCCTTCGGGACCATGATCGACCCGATCGCGGACAAGGTTCTGGTGAACGGGACGGCACTGCTGCTGGCTGGCCTGGGCGGCCTCGGGGTCTGGGGCACGCTGGCGGCCGTGGTGATCCTCGCGCGCGAATTCATCGTGTCCGGCCTGCGCGAGACGGCCGGCAGCGGCGCGCTGCCGGTCACCCGCATCGCGAAATACAAGTCGGCGGCGCAGATGGCGGCGCTGACCCTGCTGATCGCGAGCCCCGGACTGCCGCCGGCGACGCACGGGGCCGGTGTCGTCCTGCTCTGGGTCGCCGCCCTGCTCACGCTCTGGACGGGCGCAGGCTATGTCCGCAAGGCGCTGGGCGCGGCCGGATGAAGGTGCTCGGCATTGCAGGCTGGAGCGGCAGCGGCAAGACCACGCTCGTGCTGAAGCTCATTCCGGCGCTGCTGCAACGCGGCGTCGCGGTCTCGACCGTCAAGCACGCCCACCACAATTTCGATGTCGACAAGCCCGGCAAGGATTCCTGGGAACACCGGCAGGCCGGAGCCCGGGAGGTGCTGGTCGCGTCCGGCCGGCGCTGGGCGCTGATGCGCGAGTTGCGCGAGGCAGGCGAACCGCCGCTGACAGAGCTGCTGGGAAGGCTCGCGCCCGTGGACCTCGTGCTGGTCGAGGGCTACAAGCGCGAGCCGCATCCCAAGCTGGTGGTTCACCGCGCGGCGGTCGCGGGCCCGCCGCTCTGGCCCGGAGACCCCGATACGGTCGCCGTCGCCTGCGACAGCGAAACCGCGGAGAGGGTGCGGGCGGACGGCCTCCCGGCCCTCGACCTTGACGATCCGGACGCCATCGCCGATTTCATCGTCGACCGGCTGGAGTTGCGCCTGTGAAAATCCTCTATTTCGCCTGGCTGCGCGACAAGGCCGGCATATCGGAGTGCGAAGTGTCGCCCCCGGCCGGCACCGCGACCGTCGGCGCGCTGATCGACTGGCTGGCGTCGCAGGACGAAAGGCAGGCGGACGTCTTTGCCGACCGCTCAGTCGTCCGGTTCGCGGTCAACCAGGATTTCGCCGAAGCGGACACCCCCGTCGGGCCCGGCGACGAGGTGGCTTTTTTCCCCCCGGTTACCGGAGGTTGACGCGATGATCCGGGTCCAGCGCGAAGCCTTCGATGTCGGGCGCGAGATTGCAGAGCTCACCGCCGGCAACACCCGCATCGGCGGGGTTGCCAGTTTCGTGGGCCTCGTGCGCGACCTGGGCGGCCTTCGCTCCATGACACTGGAGCATTATCCCGGCATGACGGAGCGCCAGCTCGAACGCATCGACGCCGAAGCGCACCGGCGCTGGCCCCTGGAGGCATCGCTGATCGTCCACCGCTACGGGCGTCTGGAGCCCGGCGACCCCATCGTGCTGACGATCACCGCCTCGGCCCACCGCCAGGCCGCCTTCGACAGCTGCAACTTCCTGATGGACTGGCTCAAGACCGAGGCGCCCTTCTGGAAGCGCGAGGAAGACCGGGACGGCGAACGCTGGGTTGCCGCACGCACGGACGACGACGAGGCGCGGGACCGCTGGCGAGGAGCCGGCTGAACGCACCGTCACCTTGTTCGGGGGCAATGCCGCCGCGCGCCGGAACGACTGCGGAGGGCAACGGACAGTTTCTTCGCTTTACGATACGAAAACCTCGACGAAGCATGGTCCGGTCTTATGTCTTCTGCCGCTGCTCTAGTCCAGACAGATTTCACCCCTCAAATCTCATGAACCGCCAAATGAGAGTCGGCAGAGACAGCATCTATCCATAATAATAATTTATCTAACTCATAATTATATTCCATTGGAATTGTAGCTGACTTCGCGGAATCATCGCATCAACGCTTCGGCGAAACGCTATCGATGCGAGGAGGCGCAAGAAGAAATGCGCAGTTCCAATGATCCGGCCACCGGGCCCGGAGACCCGGCGTCAGACAACCAAAACATCCTGGGCGCCGGCCCAAGGGGCCCGCTCCTGCTGCAGGACCGGCAGCTGATCGAGAAGTTAGCCCGGTTCAACCGTGAGCGTGTTCCGGAAGGGACGGCCCATCCGTTTGACCTGAGCGCTTGCGGGGTTTTCGAGGTTACCAATCCCGAAGTGCCGCGCTACACCCGGATGCGTATGTTTTCGGAGGTCGGAAAGCGCACTGAAGTTTTCGTACGTTTCTCCACTGCCGACCGTTCCCAGCGCGCTGTGAACGCCATACGCAATCCGCAGGATTTCGCCGTCAGGTTCTACACCGAGGATGGCGATTGGGATCTTGCGGGCAGCAATTCTCCGGTGTTCTTCATTCGCGATCCGTTGAAGTTACCCTACCTCATCCACTCGCAGAAGACGGACCCGCATACCGATCGGCAGCGCGCGGACAATGTGTGGGATTTCTTCTCGCGATCCCCGGAGGCCACGCACCAGGTCACCTGGTTGTTCGGCGACCGCGGGTTGCCGCGAAGCTGGAGGCATATGGACGGTTACGGCGCCCACGCATTCCAGTGGATCAACGCCGCCGGTGAGCGCCTCTGGGTGAAGTTCCACTTCAAGACCGACCAGGGCATCGAATGCCTCACGACGGAAGAGGCAGCCCGCATTTCAAGCGAGTTTCCCCGGCATCTCCGACACGATCTCTACAGGGCGGTCGAGGATGGAAACTTCCCGTCCTGGACGCTGAACGTGCAGATCATGCCTGAGGCCGATGTTGCCGGATCCCGCATCGACCCCTTCGACCTTACCAAGGTCTGGCCGCACGGCGACTACCCGTTGATCGAGGTCGGGCGGTTGACACTCGACCGCCTCCCCGACACTTGTGTCGCCGAGGTGGAACGGTCTGCCTTCGATCCCGGCCATATGGTTACCGGAGTAGGCCCGAGCCCCGACAGGATGCTGCAGGCCCGCATGTTTGCCTATGGCGAGTCCCGCCACTGCAGGCTGGCCCCGAACTTCCACCGATGCCAGGGTCTGCGCGGTGGCGTCGCGACCGGGGTTCGCGAGGCGGACGATTTCGCCCAGGCCGGCGCCCTTTACCGGCTCATGCCGGAGGCCGAAAGGGAACGGCTCGTCGCTGCGATCGCAGGCTCGCTGTCGCAGGTTCAGCGGACCGCCGCCGGCGACTCTGCCGTCTGCCGCTCAATCGGCCATTTCTGCCGTGCCGACCGGGGCTACGGCCGCCGGGTGGCCCTGGCGGTCAAGGCGCTCCGCGGCGGGGTGCGAACCGCATCGTTCCGGGCGCGCGAGGCAGCTCCGGCTCACTCGTATGCGGCGGTGCCGACGGTGCCCAGATTGCCTTCGGGCGTCACCGACCAGAGCGTCTGGCTGGCGCCGTCGTCGCCCGGCTTGCCGGCGACCTTGAAGGGAGCGTTGTCGAACAGCGGCGCGCGGGCCTGGAAATCGTAGCGGGCCACGCGCCGCCCCGGCATCTGCGCCATGCCGAGTTCCAGCATGTGGGTCGTGGTCAGCGGCCCGTGGACGATCAGTCCCGGATAGCCTTCCACCTCGGTCACATACTTGCGGTCGTAGTGGATGCGGTGACCGTTGAAGGTGATCGCTGAATAGCGGAACAGCATCACCGGGTCGGGCTCGATTTCCCGAACGAAGGCATGGTCGGTCGGCGCATTGCCCGTCTTGCCGCTGTTGCCGCGGCTGTCGGCGGCGTCCGCAGGCGGATTGTCGCGATAGACGATGTCATGCTCTTCCTCGATGCAGAGGCCGCGCGGGCTCCCGATCTCGTAGGCAATGGTGACGATCACGAGCATGCCGGTGCGCCCGTCCTTGATTGCCACATCCTTGATCCGCCCCTTGCGGACGATCTCCTCGCCGATCAGCACATCCTGGCGGTAGGTCGTGCGGCAGCCGCCGAACATGCGCCGCGGCAGGGGCGTCGGCGGCAGGAAACCGCCGCGCTCCGGGTGCCCGTCCGCGCCGATGCCGGACGCCGGCACGCGGGGATAGAAATAGCACCAGTGGCCCATCGGCCCGATGGGGTCGCCCATCTGCGGCACATCGGGCTTGTCGAGGAGCGCGGCGAGGCCGTGGATCTGCATCGGCGAGGCGAAATCGCGGCTTTCCTCGGTATTGCCGATGGAATCGCGCAGATACTCCAGGTCCGCAGCTGTGTAGGTCATGGCGAGAATTCCTCCCGGATCAGGGCGCCGTGTTCGTCCACCTCCGGGATCGGCCCGTATTCCCGAGGCTCTCCATCGAAATAGACCGCCGGCGCGACATGGCTGACCGGTCCGCCGGCGGTGTCGATCTCCACGCGGCGCAGGGCCGGATGCTCGGAGAGGTCGGCAACCGCGTTCACGCTGCCGAACGCGACATCGGCCGCAACCAGCCGGGCGCGCAGTGTCTCGCGGTCAAGCGCGCCCAGTATCCCCTCCAGCACCGCCTCGACCTCGGCGCGGTTCTCGACCCGCGCGACCTGGGTCGCGTATTTCGGCGCGGCGGCGAGGTCCGGGCGTTCCAGCACCGTTTCGGCGAAGCGCCGCCATTCGCGGTCGTTCTGGCAGGCGATCATGACCCGGTGGCCGTCGGAGGTCTCGAACGCGCCGTAGGGCACCAGCGCCGGGTGGCGGAGCGCCATGCGCGGCCACGTCCGGCCGGCATATTCGTGCCACATCAGCGGCGCCGACATCCAGTCCGCCATCGAGGCGAACAGCGAGGCCTTGATCGCGGAGCCCTTGCCGTCGATTCCGCGCTTGATGAGCGCCTCCAGCACGGCGGCATGGCTGAACATGCCGGTGGCGATATCGCAGGCGGAAACGCCGATCCGCCCGGGCTCGGCCTCGGAACCCGTCACGGAGGCCACACCGCTCTCGGCCTGCACCAGCATGTCGTAGGCCTTCATCCGGTCGTAGGGCGGGCCGGTCTCGCCGTAGCCGGAAATATCGACCGTGATGAGGCGCGGATAGCGGGCACGCAGCTCCGCCGAACCGAAACCCGCGCGCTCGGTTGCGCCCGGCGCCAGGTTCTGCACCCAGATATCGGCGGAGGCGAGAATGCGGTGGAGCAGCGCGCGGTCGTCCTCGTCCTTGATGTCGATGACGAGCGACTGCTTGCCCCGGTTGAGATAGACGAAATAGGTGGAACTGCCGCGCACATAATTGTCATAGCCGCGCGCGAAATCGCCTTCCCTGCGTTCGAGCTTGATAACGCGCGCGCCGGCATCCGCCAGCCGCGCCGTCAGGAACGGCGCCGCGACAGCCTGCTCCAGGCTGACCACCAGCAACCCCTCAAGCGGTCGGTTCATGTCGGCCCCCTCCCCAACCGGCGCCACGGCAGGATAGGCGGTCCAGCCCCGCCTGCAAACCGGCGCGCAAGCGGACTGCTGACGGAAACGCCCTCCCTCTTGCGGGATGTACGGATAGACGGTTCCGCGCAGCGCCTCTCGGCCTAGCGGCCCCATCTCTTGCGCTGCTTCACATTCCTGTCTGTGAGCGTGCCGCAGACGCCCTCGCCCCGGTAGCGCTCGCCGATGCCCGTCACGCGGTGCGCCTTGCAGCTTTCCACGACCCGCACGCCGTCCCGCCAGTCGCAGGTCGCGGCCACGCCCTCGGCCCATTCATAGGTTCCGCGCCCGTGGAAGCGGCCGTCGCGGAACTGCCCCAGATATCGGTCCCCGTTCGCACGGACATAGAGGCCGCAGCCCTGGAACCCCCGTTCGTCGAACTCGCCGTCGCCGCCATACACGTCGCCATTGGCGAGATGCATCGTGCCGCGCCCTCGAATCTCGCCTTCGGCGAATTCGCCCACATAGCGGTCCCCGTTAGCGAAGGTGAGGACACCCCGGCCTTGCGGCTTGCCGTCGCGGTGCTGACCCTCATATTTCGCCTCTTCGCGGTCTCCCCCTTCCGGGGCCGCCGCTGTCGCCTTCTGTCCTTCCCCCCGCGCCGCGCTGTCGGCACCGGTCGGAACCGGCAGGGCGCCGCGCCAGGATGCCGTGCGGAAACAAGCGGCCGCGGCCCGTTCGGGAAGCGTTCCGTCCGCCGGATGCTCGATGCAGCTTCCCTCCAATTCCGCGTCATCCCGCCATTCGCAGGTCGTCATCAGCCCGTCCGGCCAGGCGTAGCTGCCGAGTCCCTGAAATCTGTCGCGCCGGAACTCACCCGCGTAATACTCGCCATTTGCCCAGATATAGGCGCCGCATCCGTGGAACTCGTCATCGCGGACATCGCCGACATAGCGATTGCCGTCCGCCATCGTCCAGTCGCCGAAACCGTAGAACTTCCCGTCCCTGAAATCGCCGTCGTACCGCTCGCCGCCGGGACTGCTGTAGGTGCCCTTTCCGTGGAACTTGCCGTCGCGCACCTCCCCGGCATAGCGATCCCCGTTCGCCATCGACCAGACGGCGTTTCCCTGGAATTTCCCGTCCAGGAAATCGCCCTCGTAACGCTCGCCGTCGGGCCAGTAATATGTGCCCCGGCCGTGGAACTTCCCGTTCCGGAATGCGCCGACATAGCGGTGGCCGTCGGGCGAGCGCCACTCTCCCTCTCCGGACGCAACGCCTTTTCGCTTTTGACCCCGATATTCCGGAGCGTCCCGGCTTTTCCCTGAGGTTCGCGGCGCGGGACGCGGCAACAGGGCGCCCAGCGCCGTCCGGTGTGTCGGCTCGGGCTGCACTTCCGGGATCGGTTGGATCTTTTCGGGGTCTACAGGGGCTGTGGTCGAAATTCGAGCCTGCCGGTCGCGTTCGACCTGTTTGGTCCTGTGGTGGAGCGGACGTTTCCGGGCGGCTTTTTCCGGCTTTGCGACCGGCGCTTTTTTTCCCTGGAACTGCGCGGTTAAACTGGCCCCGAATTTGTCGAAATCGGACCCGAATTTCCGGGCCGCCTCGCAGGACGAAAGCAGGAAAACCGCGACGCAGGCGGCGAGGACCCTGACTGCGGGGCTATTCATGGAACGGCGTTGGATGCCTCCTGCGATCACGCTAGCTGCGGCGTCCCGTCATCGTCAAGCCGGCCGGGCGCTGGTCGGTGCCGGTCAGTTCGCGGCTGCGCGCAGGCGGGTTAGCGCATGGAGGGCGTCGAGCACAGGGGTTTCGACGCCGGCCATGCCGCCCAGTTCGCGCGCCGCGCCCAGGGTCGGGTCGACTTCCGGCGGGCGGCCGCGCTCGATGTCCTGCAGCAGGGACGGCCGGTGGGTGTCGAAAGCGGCGGTCTTTTCGATGCGGTCCTCCGTCGAGATCGGGATCTCCACTCCGAAAGCGCGGGCGACGGCC
>MKWU01004550.1_pt1 | contig 16191 bp, 17 predicted proteins | sample 809101 | NCBI WGS metagenome assembly MKWU01 (sample SAMN05860141, study PRJNA318959) | sponge metagenome | host: Aplysina aerophoba | place: Slovenia: Piran, Adriatic Sea, Gulf of Piran | collected 2013-05-07 | reverse complement strand
GGCCGTCAACCACGCGAACCCTCTTCACCACACCTTCGGGTCCAGGTTCGGGGAACGTGAGCAGGGCGCCACCGTAGTGCGCCGTCTGAGAGTCCGTGGCCGCGACGGCAAGCAGGTCCGCGACCAAGCGTTGAATGTCGGCTCGGCCCCAGCGATAGCGGCGCTGCCAGCGAGGAACGATGTACTGGACCGTGCCGTTGAGCAGGTTCAGAAACGGGATGTGGGCGGTTTGCATACGGGAATGACGATTTCCACGTCTACTACGTGGTTCCGCCAACGCAGGCGGCCTCAGAGCGCGACGATCCTACATTCGGTGTTCTGGACGGGTTGCCGAATCATGGAGCCACGCCTTGTCGAGCGCCGCCCAGTGCCACTCTGGATGAAGCGCAGGTAGGCGACGGGCTGTCAGTCGCCGGCCGTCAGAACCCCCAGCGGCGACGGCCCGTCCGGACTCTCGAAATCCACATCGAGCAGCATCGCGATGAGGTCGGCGACCTCCGTTAGCCCCATGCGGTGGACGGTGCGGCCACGCTCGAAACCGGCGCCCCGGCCGACAGAGCCGGTGAGGATCTCGGGGAAGTCAGTGGGGAAGAAACCGTGGGCGCCGCCGTTGGCGGGCCATGCCGCGACGCCGGAGGCGTCGGAGCCGAAGCTGACGCCGAGGCTCCCGGCCAGGGCGAAGAGGACGTTCGGGTCGGCGCCTATCTCGTCGAGTTCGTCGCGTTCGACGACGCGGAAGAGCCGGTGCGTGGACTGCGGCGATGCGGGGAGCGTTACGCAAACGCAACGTAGAACCCGCGCCCACCACGCTTGCAGAAGCTCGCGGTGGGGGATCTTGAGGCGTGCTTCATGGTCGGAAGTCGATGGCCTGGTCGGCCTGGAGGTAGGTGACGATAAGGCCCATCGGTTTGACGGGTGGGGCCGACGGGGACTTCGGGGAGGATACCGACGCGAGGCCATACGCTCGCGGAGTCGGTTACCTGGGTCACTCCGGTGCCGCGGGCTGCATGCCCGCTACCCACACCAGCGGCTCCCGCATCTCGGCGGCCGAGGTGCGGGAGCGTCCTGATCAGTCGGTAACTGACGGGCACATCGATCCCGAGTTGATCGAACGCCTAGCGGCCGTGGATCGCGAATGGGCACACGGTAGCTTCCGACGGGAGGTCGAGATCATGGCTGAGGGCGGTGACACGCGCCCGCTCAACAAGATCGCGACCCACATGATTGGGGCCCGCGAGCGGGAGTGCTCCGGCGAGGACGGGATTCTGCGGACCGAGGGCTGCAACGACTACGACCGCGCGGCTATCGAGCGTGAGGTCAAGCGGCAGTTGAACCGCTGAGCCCCTGTCACCTTCGTCGCCGGAGCCGGTTCGTGGACCGCAGCGCCTCGGTTCTTCGCCCGTCCCGAGCCCGACGGGTGTCTGCGGGTGGCGGATGCCAACGCTGTGACTAGGCCCGCCCTCTCCCACTGTGGTGATACGCTTCACTCTGATTTCCGCACCTGCGGAAACCGGTAACCTGCATGAGATCAGGAGGTTTCGGGACCTCAACCACTTGCTGACGCCAGCGCCCTTCTCCGCAGCACTAGGCTCGGCCCACAATGCACCGAGCCCAGGAGAGTCTGTGAGTCGCAAGGACAAGGAAGCCGCTGCCGAAAAGCAAGCCGAGTTCGCGAAGGTCCGCTATACGTCCAATGGCACGGCGTACGTGGACGTGCCCGAGTTGATGAAGACCCGGAAGATGCGGGAGAACATGGAGAAGATGAAGCGGGCGCGGCCACTGATCCACGGAACGAGCCAAGAGCCAACGGACCGCCGCGACGACAGGTAAGGCCGGGCCATGAGCTTGCTTCGCGAGTTCCTGGTGTCCATCCTTGCTGGCTACACCTTCCTCGCCTTGTCGAATGCGACACGGTTTCGGCTCCGGCGACTCTCCGGCTACCACCTGTTGCTGTGGTGCTCTTACGCGGTGCCCTTGGCATTGGTGGTCGAGGTGTTCCTGCCGCCAGCTAAGGATCGGTCCATTCTGCTGACCGCTGGTGTCAGCGTGGGCTTCATCGCGGCAGCTGCTCTCCTGGCCTGGCTGGTGAACTGCGTTGTAACAGAGGACCGTGGAAAGGAGATCGCGGCCGAAGCCTCCGCTGGAGCCGAGATACACCACTTCCTGAAGAACGCGATGGGACACCACGACATGACCGAAGTAACCCTGAGAACGGGTAAGTCCTACATCGGTGTTCCGACCCGCAGTCCGGCCGATCTGGAAGGGTACATCCATGTCCTGCCCTTCTTGAGTGGCTACAGGACCGACGACCAAGAACTGGCGATTACCTCGGACTACAGTTGGCTCTACCATCCCGACGACGATGAACACGCCGAGCCGGTTCGGCCGACTGAGGACTACGTGGTCCTGCTTAGGACCACCGAGGTCTTGATGGTGCGCATGTTCGATCCGCTCGTCTACAGGCAGCCCGATGGTGTGCGTGGCGTGAGGACGCTCAAGTACGGCGAGGGTCTTCCCTACGACGACTGAAACCGGCTCCTAGACCGAACCGCGACGTTCCGTCCACAGCTGAGCGTTGAGCGCCACCCCCATGTAGCCATGCGGCCCAGACCAGCGTTGTCCTCGGCTAGGCAGCCAATCCTCTACGCAACGAGACGGATCGAGCGCCGTTGCCGAGACCTGACCAAGTAGGACGCCCAGAGGCAACCGGCATTCGGCGCGCAGAATGGCGGCCAATGTAACCGGGTGGCGTGGTCCGCCAGCTTCTGATTCACTACACCGAGTGCTCCTACTGACGCCATACGAGTTCATCGCCAAGTGGCGGGCCTCCACGTTGAAGGAGCGCTCCGCTTCCCAGGAGCACTTTATCGATCTGTGCCGGCTGCTCGGCGAGCCGACGCCAGCCGAAGCGGACCCGTCCGGCGAGACCTACTGCTTCGAGCGAGGCGCGCGTAAGGACACCGGCGGTGAAGGCTGGGCCGACGTCTGGAAGCGCCATCACTTCGCCTGGGAGTACAAGGGTAAGCGGGCTGACCTCGACGCCGCGTACGGACAGCTACGGCTGTACGCGCTGGCTTTGGAGAACCCGCCGCTACTGATCGTTTCCGACATGCAGCGGCTCCGCATCCGCACCAACTGGACGAACAGTGTGAGCAGGACTTACGAGTTCGACCTGGACGATCTCGCCGACGCTGCGACCCGCGATCGGCTCAAGTGGGCGTTTTCGGATCCCGAGCGGTTGCGGCCTGGCAAGACCCGGCAGTCGCTAACCGAAGAGGCGGCTGAGTCCTTCGCCGCGGTGGCTCAGGCGCTGCGGGAGCGGGGCCACGACCCGCAAGCGGTGGCGCACTTCGTCAACCGGCTCGTGTTCTGCATGTTCGCCGACGACGTGGGCCTGCTTCCCGACCACATGTTCACACGGATGCTGGAGCAGGCGCGGCGTCAGCCGGCGCAGTTCGCCGATCTGGCCCGAGATCTCTTTGGGGTGATGGCCACAGGCGGGCGGATCGGCTTCGAGGCGGTCGACTGGTTCAACGGCGGTCTGTTCGACGATGGCGCGGCGCTGCCGCTCCAAAAACCCGAGATCGAGACGGTGCTGACTGCATCAAGGCTGGACTGGTCGGAGATCGATCCGTCGATCCTGGGCACGTTGTTCGAACGCGGGTTGGATCCGGACAAGCGCGCGCAGCTTGGCGCGCACTACACCGACCGAGACAAGATCATGCTGCTTGTCGAGCCGGTCGTGACCCGACCCTGGATCGCCGAGTGGGCCGCGGAGAAGGCGGAGATCACGGCTGAACTGGAGCGTGCGGACGCCGCCCAGGCACGGGCTACGCGTACGAGGCGGCGGAACGCGGCGGGTCGGCGGTACCGGGCGTTCCTCAACCGCCTGCGCCGTTTCACGGTACTCGACCCGGCTTGCGGCTCGGGCAACTTCCTGTACCTCGCCTTGAAGGCTCTGAAGGACCTGGAGCACCGGGTGCAAGTCGAAGCGGAGGCGCTCGGCTTCCAGCGCGCGTTCCCGGAGGTGGGGCCGGCCAACGTCAAGGGAATCGAGATGAACCCCTACGCGGCCGAGTTGGCCCGCGTGTCGGTTTGGATCGGCGAGATCCAGTGGATGCGCCACAACGGTTTCTCGGAGTCCCGCGACCCGATCCTGAAGCCGCTCGAGACCATCGAGTGCCGCGACGCCATCCTGACCTCCGACGACACCGAACCGGAGTGGCCCGAGGCCGATGTCGTGATCGGGAACCCTCCCTTCCTCGGCGGCAAGCTGCTGATTACCTATCTGGGCGAGGACTACGTGTCGCGGATGTTCTCGACCTACGCGGGCCGCGTACCGGCAGAAGCCGATCTCGTCTGCTATTGGTTCGAGAAGGCAGGCAAGCAGGTCGCTTCCGGGAATGCGAAGCGTGCCGGGCTGGTCGCGACGAACTCCATCCGGGGAGGTGCGAATCGGCGGGCTCTCCAGGCCGCTACGACGAAGCACCGAATCTACGAAGCGTGGAGCGACGAACCGTGGGTCAACGACGGCGCGGCCGTGCGCGTCTCCCTGATCTGCTTCTCGCGTACCGACGACGAGTCTCCGGTCGGCGCTCGGCTCGATGGAGAGTCCGTCGATGAGATCTACACGGACCTGACCGCACGCCGTGGTGGTGTCGGCGTCGACCTCACGAACGCGCGGCGGCTGCCGGCGAACCTGGGCGTGGCGTTCATGGGCGACACGAAGGGCGGTCCTTTCGACGTCGCGGGCGACCAGGCACGCGAGTGGCTCCGGCTGCCGACGAATCCCAACGGCCGGACCAACGCCGATGTTCTGAAGCCGTGGGTGAACGGCATGGACCTCACCCGCCGGCCGGCCGGGAAGTGGATCGTCGACTTCGGTTGGACGATTTCGGTCGCCGACGCGGCGCTGTACGAGGAGCCGTTCCGGTGGGTGCAGGAACACGTTCATCCGATGCGCCAGAAGAACCGCCGCAAGGCGTATCGAGTGAACTGGTGGCGGCACGTAGAGCCGCGACCGAAGATGTGGGGAGCACTCGACGGGCTGTCGCGATTCATCGTGACGCCGACCGTTGCCAAACACCGCCTCTTCGTTTGGCTGGACGCCCGCATCTGCCCGGATCATCAACTGATCGTGATCGCGCGTGACGACGACACGACCTTCGGCATCCTCCACAGCCGGTTTCACGAGATCTGGTCGCTTCGTCGAGGCACTTGGCTCGGGAAGGGCAATGATCCCCGCTACACCCCCACCACGACGTTCGAGACGTTCCCGTTTCCGCCAAGCCTGACTCCTGACGTGCCGGCTACCGAGGTCGCGGACCATCCCCGCGGTTCCGCCATCGCGGAAGCGGCCCGCCGGCTGGTCGAGTTGCGCGGCCGGTGGCTCAATCCACCTGAGTGGATCGACTGGCCGAACGAGCCGGTTGCCGGCTACCCGAAGAGGCCGGTTCCGCGCGACAGGGACGCTGCAAAGGCTCTCAAGAAACGCACGCTGACGAACCTCTACAACGCGCGTCCGCAGTGGCTCGCGGACGCGCACGCGGTTCTGGACGCTGCCGTCGCCTCGGCCTACGGCTGGCCGGCCGACATCTCCGACGACGCTGCCGTGCGCGATCTGTTGGCCCGGAACAGCCGGCACTGAAGCTGCTCCACCTGAGGCCACGCGCCGCTCCCGTCAGGCTACGATCACTTCCTGCAGTCGGGCCGGTTCGTTCACAGGAGCGGGAACCACAAACGGGCAAGAGAGGGTACGGCCTGCGCTACGCGGAAGTAGATCAGGGCGGACGGTGAAGCGAATGCGAGGGGCTCTCGTGTGGCGCTCCTGGTCGCCAGAGCGACCGCGGCCGACACGGCATCCGACAGCTCTTGACATCATACGGTGTCGTTTTGTATCGTTTCGCCATGTCTGGAACCTGGATCGGTACGGACCAAGCCGCCGAGTACCTCGGGATCGGCCGCACGAAGCTCTACGAGCTCACCAGACAAGGCCGCATTCCCGCGAGCCGCCTGGGCAAGAAGTGGAGGTACAACTCCCGAGAACTCGCGGCGTGGATGCAGGCGTCCCGGCGACTCGAGGACTTCTTCCAGGACACGCCGTTCAGTATTGAGTCCAATGCCGATCTTCGAGAGCCGCAGCGCGATGCCTATCTCCAAGCTGCCGACTACTTCCAGCGTGGCGGTCAGAAGGCGCTGATTCAACTCCCCGTCGGATGCGGAAAGTCCGGCGTAGCGGCGATCCTCCCCTTCGGTATAGCCCAAGGGCGGGTCCTCGTGATCGCGCCGAACCTCACGATCAAGGAGGAGCTCTACGGAGCCTTCGACATCACTAACAAGCAGAAGTGCTTCTGGCGGCAGCGCGGCGTGTTGGCACCGACGGACATGACCAACGGACCCTACGTCTGCACGCTCGACACAGGGAACCTCTCGGTGTGCGACAAGTCGCACATCGTCCTCACGAACATCCAGCAACTCGGCACCAACACAGACCGGTGGCTGCCCAAGTTCCCGACGGACTTCTTTGACCTGATCATCGTTGACGAGGCGCACCACAGCGCGGCCGCGAGTTGGCAGCTCGTGTTCGAGAGGTTCCTGGATGCGAAGGTCGTCAACCTCACCGCGACACCGTTCCGAACCGACAGGCAGGAGATCGACGGCGAACTGGTGTTCCGCTACCCGTTCAAGAGCGCCAGCATCAAGGGTTACGTCAAGAAGCTGAAGGCCAGCTACGCGGCACCAAGCGAACTCACCTTCACGATGGAAGGGGAGGAGCGGACCTTCACCCTTGAAGAGGTTCTCGAGATGAAGGAAGAGACCTGGTTCAGCCGTGGCGTAGCGCTCTCACCACCGTGCAACGTCTCGATAGTCGACAACAGCCTCGAGAAGCTAGAACAGCTCCGTCAGACCGGGACCAAGCACCAACTCATCGCCGTAGCCTGCTCGATCAACCACGCCAGACAGATCCGAACGCTCTACCGGGAACGCGGCTACGAGGCCGCCATTGTGCACAGCAGTCCGGAGAAGGCAGCCGACGAGAAGGAGAACAAGGAGGTCATGCGAGACCTCTATAGTGGCGTCCTCGACTGCATCGTCCAGGTGCAGATGCTCGGAGAGGGCTTCGACCACCCGAAACTGAGCGTCGCCGCGATCTTCCGTCCGTTCCGCTCGCTCGCGCCTTACATCCAGTTCGTTGGCCGCATTCTGCGTGTCGTGGTCCAGAACGACCCAACGCACCCAGACAACTACGGTCACATCGTGACCCACATCGGGATGAACCTGGACGAACTCCTCAAGAGGTTCAGGCTCTTCGAGAACGACGACCAGAAATGCTGGGAGGAGGTCACGGGCGGAGAGGATCCCGACCCGCCCAAGGGTGTCCTTGAGGGCAACGCCCGCATGAAGCTCCACGAGGACATGGTGGTGCAAAGCGAGATCGTGGAGCAACTGTACGAGGAGGACTTCTCTACCGCCGAAGACGTCGACATCCTGCGGGATCTTGAGAAGAAACTCGAATCTCTGGGGCTCGACCCACGCTTAGCCCACCAAGTCGTCCAGAAGAGCCGGTCCGACGTGCTCGGTCCGGCGGCGGTGCCGGCAGCCCAGCCTTTCAGCACGACTCCCGCAAGGCAATGGAAGGAAGCGAGGAAGCGCCTGGACGAGGAAGCCCGGCGCACCGCGAAGGTCTTGCTCAACCGCGTCGGCCTCGAGCGCAACGGAGTGGATATTCCCCGCAAGCTCATGACCGAGATAGGCGCGCGGACCAACTCTGTCGCTGCCATCGTCATGGTCAACCAGGCCATTGCCAAGAGGGTCGGCGACGGACGCAAGAGACCAGAGTGGTCTCTTGAGGAGTTTGCAGCAGCAACGGACGAGCTTCCCGGAATCCTCGACAGACTTGTCCGCCAACTGAAGAGCGCGCAGAATGCCTAAGGGGAAGACTCCCTCGCTCATCGGTTCAACCCTGGGGCGCCCCGTGAAGAAGATCTGCGGCCGCAGGGGCCCGTGTAGTCGGTGTGGAGCCGACATTCGGAAACGAGACGTCTGCTACGACGTTCCGCAGCTTCGGAAACCGCACTCGAACACGCGGCGATTCTGCGCGACGTGCTTCGTTGGCGTGCTCCGTCAAACTCGTGACGATCTCGACGAACTGGAGTCCCTCTAGTTCCAACACAGCGGCTTGGCGCTGCAGATGAGCCGCGTATCTACAAGTAAGGAGCCTTGAGCAATGGCGAGTATGAAGAGCAGCGGAATGAAGCCCGGCCAGAAGGCCCCCGCATCAGGCCAGTACCGCGAAGTTGGCCCCCGTGGGGGTGAGGGCCGCGAAGTGACGGCCGTGAAGGGTAAACCGCTTCCGCCGACTACGAAGACGGGCTCAACGTACAGGATCGCTGACCGGACCCGGAACAAGTCGGGTCGCGGCTGATACGGGGCACCATTCTGACTCTAGAGCTCCCGCGTAGTCTGATAGGTGGCCCGGAGCCCACCGGCAGTCGAAGGCGTTGCCCAACAACGGGCCCATGGTGGGGGGACAGTCCTTGACCGTCGTTCCCCACAAGTACCTGCGTTCTTGGCCCTTTCTCCAGATTCCGAGCGGGAAGGGGTGATCTGGAGATCCGGTCTCCCGACTAGGGGGAGGACCACTCGCGGCACGTCCGGCGGCTGCTGGAGCGCCATGCGTTCTCGAGCCTCGGGGATCTGCCGGTAGACGAGGTCCAAACGGCCGACCTGATGCGGGTCCTGGTGCCGCTGTGGCGGCGGCAGCGGCCGACCGGGCAGCGGCTGAGGCAGAGGATCGCTGGCGTCATGGCCTGGAGCGTGGCGGCCGGCTATCGGCCGGACGACCCGACGAGCACTCTCTCGGCGGTGCTGCCGGCGGGCCGGAAACAGCGGAAGCACCATCAGTACTTGCCGGCCGAGGAGTTACGCGAAGCGTTGGTGAAGGTGCAGGGCTCCGGCGTATGGATCGGTACGCGGCTGGCGCTCCGTTTCCTGGCGCTCAGGGCGGCGCGCAGCGGCGAGGTTCGGGGGGCGAGGTGGCGGGAGGTCGATCTGGAGTCGGCCACCTGGGTCGTTCCCGCCTCGCGGATGAAGTCGCGCAAGGAGCACAGGGTTCCCCTCTCCAGCGCCGTCCTTGTGGTCCTGGCACGGGCCGATGGACTGCGGGATCGGGGCCTGATCTTTCCCGGCATTCAAGGGAAGATGGTCGGGGCTGCCGTGTTCGGGCGGCTGCTAAGGACTTGGGATCGATTGCAGCCCGCATGGCTTCCCCAGTTCGTTTCGGTCCTGGTGTTCCGACGAGGGGAACGACCGCGAGCTGGCGGAACAGGCCCTGGCCCACGCGGTCGGGAGCCAGGGCGAGCAGTGCTATGCGCGCAGCGACGTGCTGGAGCGTCGGCGCGAGGTCATGAAGTCCTGGGAGCGTTCCTAGCCGAGTAGGTGCTGAAGGACCAGGAGCCAATCCGCCTGACACCGTTGTCCCGTATTCGCGGTCCAGTGTTCGAGTATCACGGCTCGATTCCCACAGCTAGGGCTAGGGTTCAACAGATTCGTTCGGAAGCGATGCGGAGGTCGAGTCAGCTTGCGGTGCGACCATCGTTGTGGCCGTCGGAGGCGGCACGGAAGATGTCATGACATTCTTCAACCAGGGAACCGCCAGCGCTACGACCAGCCCAATGCTAACCGCCAGCACGATCCTGCCGATGACGCGAGTGCGCATCTGTTCCTTTTCGACAGCATGGATGCGTTCGCCGAATACCGTGTCGACGTCGCTGATCTTCGCGGACAAGCTCGCGAAGGACTGCAGCTCTCCGCCGACACCAGCAACCAATGCGGTGTCGATGCCCTTACGGACGGGGCCATCCTTCTTGAAGGTGGTCTCGCGGTCCAAGCTCGCATACCAAATGAGGAAGATAGGCTGCCCGCGTTTGAGGTGGATTGAAACCGGCCCCGCGTTGAAGACTGCGAAGGTCAGTTGGCCGCGATAGCCCGGATCGACATGGAATCCCGAGACGTTGACTAGGCCACGAAACTTGGTCTTGGCCCGAATCGAGATGAAGGCGAGTGCATTGTCGGGGACACCGACGATCTCCTCGGAGAGCAGGAAGGCGAACTGACCCGGCGGGATAGCGAAAGCTTCGTCCTGAGCCAGCTTGCGCACCGTGGCCGTCGTCGGGTCCGCGGTTTGACTATTGGGTGACACGTAGACTTCGGGCCCAACTGACAGGGTGTAGGCCGCACAGTCTACACGGTCGAGCGTGAAGGGCTCGATCAGCTCGCCCAGCCGCTCGCTCAACGTTTCGCCGCTCCAGAAGATGGCGTCAGGATTGGTCATGGAGTATGCTCACCTTTCTAGAGGAATGTTCGTCCCGGACCCGAAGCCCCCCGGCAGTAGACTGCTTGTCGTGGCTCTCTGAACGCATCGGCTCCAGGCACTACGACCTTAACAGAGTTGGTGGCGGATATGAACATCGTCGGACATGGAATTGATCTGGTCGACGTCACCGAGGCGCGCCGCTGGATCGAGGACCCGCGCGATCCGTTGATTCCCCGCTGTTTCGTTCAAGAGGAACTTGACGACGTGGGTGAGGGACCTGGCCGCGTTGAGCGACTATCGGGCAGGCTTGCCGCGAAGGAGGCCGTCCTGAAGGCCTTAGGAACAGGATTCGGCGGCGGTGTGGCGATCTCAGATGTTGTCATCTCTCGCGCGCCAGGCACGCCGCCGCAAGTCCGACTCTTGCGTGGCGCGAAAAGGGCAGCCGCCGAACGCGGGGTCACTACATGGCAACTGAGCATAAGCCATACCCGCGGTATGGCCGTGGCGAGTGCCATCGCGATCAGCAGCACGCTTTACGTTGAAGGCTCCGAACGCGATTGCTCGGTCTCGGCCGGGCCAAGATAGTCAATGCGCCGCCGGTCGAGATCGACGGCGATGCGACCACCGCGTGCGGCTACAATGGCGCGCCAGACCTTGAAGCCTTGCAGGATCGCCAGCTCCCACTCGCGGGTGGTGCACTGCCTGACTTCCAGATGCGAAGTCATGTCCTTGACCGTGCGCAAGAGCTGAGCGTCGAGTTCGCTCACGCCATCGAGCATATTGTGGTGCGTAGCATAGGCGAACGCGATTGCTGCAATGCCCTCTTCGATCACGACGGCACGCCCACCATCCTCGACTTCATCTACCAGAGGACGGCTCCTGCGCTTGCGTCGGACCAAGGCTCGCGTGACCGGCGACCAACCGAGCACCGCCGCATACGCGAAGTGGAAGACATCGTGAAAGCGATAGCCATCTGGACCGTAGGCGTTGTCGGTCAACTCCGCTCCGATCGGTTTGCCGTTGATCAACACGCGGACGCAGCGGCGATCGTCGCTTTCGACGTCGGCCAGTTCGACCTCGAAGCATCTCGGTAGGCGCTCGCCTTCGGGAAGCGCCGCGTCGAAGCACAGTGGCTTGGCCGGCAATGACGCCCAGCGCGCCTTGACCTTGACAAGGTTGGCGGCCGCGATCTCGTTGAGTTTCAAGTCGAACTTGCTCGCGACGTTGGCGATGTACCAGAGGAGGTCCCCAAGCTCCTCGGACACGCGCTCTCCGAAGAGCCCGTGCGCTTCACCGTCCCGCAGGTACTTCTTGTACTCGCTAAGGAGCTGACCGGTTTCGCCGGCGAGACCCAGTAGGGGAACCATGACGGAGGGATGAGCATCCGCGTTCCCGGCCAGCGGGACGCGGTCGGTGCGTACCGCCTCCTTCTGATAGCGGTCGAACTCCATTATTGACTCCTTGGGTGCTTCATCCCACGGTTGCCTTCCCTACCTCGGTCGTGCCATGGTGGTGTGTCGACACTGGCGTGCATCTTCTCGGCCAGCCTCCACTTGGGCGGATAGAAGAGTTCGATCCGAGTCAGAGTCGGCCTAAACTTCTGCTTGATTCGTGTGCGGCCGGTCAGCCCTGCGATCTGCGGGTGCGCGACGCGCGCATACTTGTCGACTTCGCAAAACAGGTTCTGGCAGTCGATCAATTGGAGGCGCCGGCCCCATAGCGATCGAAAATCGAGCCCGAGACGCGCAAATTCCTGGTCTTGGAGATCGGCGACAAGCCGGATCAGTTCGGGTCCGTTGAGGCCGCCAGGATCGGCGAAGCACTTCCGCAGGCCATCGCGGGCGCCGGGTCCCGGGACGACGAACTCCATCTCGGTGAAATCGGTAATCTCGCTGTAGTTGATATCGGTGATGAACTGATAGGCGAGGAAATCGCCGATGGTCGGATAAGACCGCAACTTCTCGAAGCCTTCCTGCATGGTGCTGGTCTCTGCCAGTCGGTCGGGAAGATCCGACTCCATCATGTATTCGAGCAATAGCAGGTGGTTTTGATGCTTGGCGGGATGGCCGAATGCGTTGGCCCCCGGGGGCATAATGTAAGCCGCCGAATAGATGCGGCGGCCATCACGCATCGCCCGCGCGAGCACCTCATCGTAACGTTTGAAGCGGTAGTCTTCGAACGTGATTAAGCCAAACTCCCGCTCCAGCAACTCCCAGGTCTCGATCTTGTTGAACAGTTTGAACAGCAGGATGCGGAAGAAGACTTCGCGCGGTGAGTTTGGCAAATCGGAGCGATAGATCACGTACCGGATAAGGTACTGGCTCACCCGATCTGACGCCCGATAGGCATTGGTGAATTTGTAGGTCCTAAGCACCGCGTCGTCGGTCCAGGGTTGCGCCTCACCACGCGTCCGGCGGAAGAAGACGGCTTGGCGTTCAGCGGCGAAACGCCAATAGGTCTCATAGACCTCCGAGACCTTCGCAGGTGCGAGATGACGCAGAATGATGGGCTTTGGCGTGGCCGTGCGGAGGACGTCATCGGCTCGAGGCGCGAGCGGCAGATCAAGCGACAGTGATGATTGGCCACTCGAATGATCGGTGGAGTTCTTGGGCAGTTTCTTTCTCAAGACGCTGCCCCGACCTCGAGGACTGTTCCGGCGGCCGGCCGACACGCGGGGCTAGAGGGATCGACGAGAGCTTTGGCAGCGCCCACCAGTGGCTCTAGGTCGGAGTCCCTCTTGGCGATTCGCTCAAACTTGGCGATACCAACCATGACGTTCAAACGCGCAAGTCGCATATCCATCTCATGGGCCATGAAGGCGCCAAGCTGGGCGAGGCCGAGATAGTTGCCGTAGGCCTTGTCGAACACTTGTTGGGTTGCATAGAAGGCGTTTACGACCAGGCCACCGGCGGTCGGCCCGAAGCTAACCTGCTGTAGGCAGGGAAATCCGAGCTGCGCGTTCGCGACATGGTCGCGACCAGAGTCGAACGTCGATGCCTGCAGCATCGAGCGGCGCACGCCTTTACGCGAGCCATACTGTGACAGGATCCACTCCAGCTGATTGCCATCGCACGGCCCTCGGCCGTACATGACCATGCGCTCGAAATACAGGCCGCGGCCGTTGACTCGCTTGTTCATCGCCTGCCAGCGCGGGAGTGTCTTGCGATAGAGCGCGAAGAAGCTGTGGCGGTCGTCTCGCCGCATCTTCCAGAGGCGCTGAGGGAAGATGGTGAAGGCAACCTCGTCGACCTGGAATCGGCCCTTGCGTTGAAGCAGGTGGTCGAGAGCTTTACGTACGGCCGGGTCTTCACGAGCCATACCCTTGTCGTCGAAACCGGTCACGCTCAATACAAGCGGCGAAACCTCGGTACCGACACCGTTGAGAATCCGAAGCAGGAGGCGCGACCAAGCGCGAGACAGGTTGCGATCGTTGATGATGACGGGCTTCGGCGCGGCTGATGCCCTAGACTTACTCATCCGGGTCATCCTCCAGATGGCGGTATCTGGCGAGGCCGGCATAGGCCTCCGGCGCAACGCGAACGAATGTTGCCCACGAACCGCTGACGGTGCGCGCCTGAACGATCCCAGCGCGCACCGTGCGGAACAGGCGACCGCAGGGGAGGTTCCGCTCAAAGGAGAGGCTACTGCCGGTCGTTTCCGTTCCCGGTGGTAGACAAAGCAGCATCTTCACTTCAGCGTCGAGGATCGGCCCCACCCGGTGGCGGTCGGCAACGATTAACGGCTCCGGCGTTAGGGCGCCAAGGATATCGGCGCGCAGAGCCTTCGGCGTGGTGCGCCTAAGCGCTGCGGCGCGAGAGAACGAGATCACGTTCACGCCGGCGGAGAGGTGCGTGAGGAGTGTTCCGTAGCCGACGCCGAAATGGCAAGCGATCGTGAACATCTGCAACGCTGTCGCCGTCTCAGGCATCCACCCGCGTGTGGCGAAGGCTTGCCGCAAACCGATGATTGGCATCAACGTGAAACCAGCGAAAGTATCGGCCATAAATTCCTTGGAGTCTTCCCATGGATGCTGCTTGGCGTCCTCCCGTAACTCGTCAATCGACGAGCCGTGGCCGAAGACATGGTGACCAAGTTCGTGCGCGCAGCTAAAGGCGCGCCGCTGCAGCGGGCGGCGAGCCGAGAGGTGGATACGCGGCGGCGACCCATGCTGGTACATTCCCTCCATGTTGATGTCGTTGAAGCGCACAGTGACGCCCAGCTTCTCGCAAAGGCCATAGATGCAGACAGGGCTATGCTGGTCGAGCTTGGCTTGCGCTCGGGTGGCGATCGCCGCCCGCATGGCATGGGTAGCAAGGGCGCGACGATTGAAGGTTGGCTTCATGGTCTGCATTAGGGTTGTCACCCGTCGCCTCCCTCCGCGTCGGGCGTGAAGTCGTTGCGCATAGCGGCGAGCAGCTTCAGCAGGCGGCTGAGGTCGTCTGGCTTGAGCTTGGTGAGTTCGCGGGCGGCGAGTTCGAGTCGCGGGTCTTGGGGATCAAGGGTCTCCGGCGTCTCGCCTAGCAACCAGGAGACACCTACATCATAGATCCCGGCAAGGCGGGCGAGCTCGTAGGCTGAGACTCGCCGCTTGCCGGACTCCATTGCAGAGATGGAAGGCCGATGCAGACCCAAGATCCTGGCGACATGACCCTGTGAGATGCCGGCGAGTTTTCGCGCCTCCTTAAGGCGCTCAGCGACGATAGCGCGCTTGGTGGCTTCGGTCTCGGTCATGCCGCTGTTCCTCCCCCGGGCTGCCTCTTCAGCAACTCATGCACGAATACCGCAGTCTCCTTGAGGGAGCGCGGTTGTTTGGTCGTCTCGTCGACGAAGATGTTCGTGTCATCCGGAATCGGCGCGCCGATCTCCGTTGACAGGATGGTAGTGGCAACGGGCCAAACCATGCTGTCAAATCCCGGAACGTCGGCCACCGGCTTGGTTGTGCCCGTCAGCGGCGGGCATTCGAGGCCGCTGTCGACTTGAATCTGGCCAATCAGCGTGGCCAGCTTCTCTTCTAGCTTGGCGGGGGTCATGAGCGCCTCCTTGATCTGACGTCTGGTAACATTATCTTACCAGCAGCCCGTGTCAAGTTCCGCTGCCATCTACCTGCTCCGGCAACGCCCAGAGCGCCGACCGGCAATCGAGGGACTGGATTCCGCACCGCACCGCTGAGCCATGTCCGCGCATCCGAGGCAACGAGCGGCTATCCGGGTCGATCAAGACCACGTGGGAGGGATACAAGAGCCTGGAAGCCCGGTTCCGCGCCGCGGAAGAGGGTAGGCGTGCGGCGGCAGAACAAGTCCGGCCTTGGGTCAGATTGAGGCGCACGTGCGCGGCAATCTGGCAGGGGCTTCGCTCCACGGCAGAAGCAGTCACGACGATTCGGAAGCTCGTGGTGTTCCTGATCGTCGGTGCGGCGGCGTTGGTGTGGCTCCGGGCTGCGGCCCCTGAACGTCGGCAACTTCTCCCGGAAGGCGAACTCTGACGAGAGAGGCATTCGGGACCACGTTGGGGGACAGTCCCGGCCCCTGATCCTCCGCAAGTAGTTGACGCTAGAGGAACTTCCGCGAATTCCGAGCGGGAAGGAGTGAGTGCAACCCCGTCCATCTCCGTTCAAGCGCGAACGTCACCTGGGACCCGACCCCGCATGCCCGGCAAGGCCGGGCGGGTGCAGCCGACGCCCCCTGCCGACCGGCCGAAACGGCCAGAGGCCGGCGCACCCAGCAGAGAGGAGTCCGTAGCTAGCGCTTCGCCCGCTTGCCGAACATGATCCCCGCGACGCGGCGGATCTGGATCTCCTCGGAGCCTTCGGTGATCCGGTACCGCCGATGGTGGCGGTAGATGTGCTCGAAGGGCATGTGGCGGGTGTAGCCGATGCC
>MKWU01004549.1_pt1 | contig 16192 bp, 11 predicted proteins | sample 809101 | NCBI WGS metagenome assembly MKWU01 (sample SAMN05860141, study PRJNA318959) | sponge metagenome | host: Aplysina aerophoba | place: Slovenia: Piran, Adriatic Sea, Gulf of Piran | collected 2013-05-07 | reverse complement strand
CACGGGAAACGGCTGCGCCGTCCTGCGGCCGCCGGCGACCGGGCACCCAACCGGCGCAGCGCCAACGCAAACAGGGCGGCAACTCCCGCAGCCGGCGCCAGCCACAACCGGGTACCCCACCAGCCGGCCCACGCACCGGCAACGATGCCGGCTGCGACCACCCCCGCCACGGCATGCCACCACGGCGGCGGCACCTCGCCATCGCCGGCCGCCAGGCAAGCGCCGGCGGCCCATGCCACACCTGCCGTGGCGAACAAGCCCCCAGGGCCCGATCCGCCTGTCACCGCCAACGCGAGCATTGCGCCGAGCATGAGCGTGAACCAGACGGCCTCTGCCCGCCGCGGCGCGTTTCGCGCCCGCACGGCCGCGAGCGCGACCTGCGCGGCGAGCAACCCGGCGACTGCCCCCTGCACCACGAACTCAGCCGCGGCGGACATCGATGCTACTTGAGTTCGGCGAGGGGAACAGGTTGCGGGTTGTCGTCGTCCGTCACGATGCGACCAAACTCTTCGAGCAGGCCGCGCGCCCGCGCCGGCACCCGCTCGGGCACCTTGACCAGGACCCGGATATAGAGATTGCCGCGGTGGCGCTCGCCGCGGAACGGAACACCCTCGTTGCGCAGGCGCAGCATCTTGCCGTTTTGGGTGCCGGCGGGAACCTTGACGCGAACCTTGCGATCATCGAGCGTGGGAACCACGATCTCTCCGCCGAGAGCGGCCTGCACCATACCCACTCTGATCACGCAGTACAGGTCGTTGCCGTGGCGCTCGAAGAATTCGTGCTCTCGTATGTGGATGTAGACGTACAGATCGCCCGGCGGGCGGTTGCCGGAGGCACCGTCGCCATGGCCGGGTACCTGGATGCGCTTGCCGGGCTCGATTCCGGCCGGGATGGTAATCTTGAGCCGCTTGTTGCGCCGCTCTCGGCCGGTGCCGCGGCACTGCGGACAGGGATTCTCGACGATGTCGCCCTCGCCGCCGCACTCGGGACAGGTGGAGGCGATGGAAAAGAATCCGGAACTGCGCCGCACCTGTCCGTTGCCGGCGCAGGTCGGGCAGATCTTGCGCCGCGCACCGCCGGATGCCCCGCTGCCGTGGCACGCATCGCAGCCTTCGTTGCGGGCAAACGAGATTTCGGCTTCCGTGCCATACACGGCGTCGGAGAACGACACTTCCAGGTCGTAGCGCAGGTCATCGCCGCGCACGGCCGCGCGCGGCCCTCCCGGACGGCGCCTTCCACCGCCAAAGAGCGAGTCGAATATGCCGCCGCCGAAATCGCCGAGTATATCCTCGAAGTCGCGGAATACGTGCGAGAAGTCCTGCGGCCTGCCGCCGCCCATGCCGTCCACACCGGCGAACCCGAACTGATCGTAGGTCTGCCGCTTTTGCGGGTTCGAGAGGACGTCGTAGGCCTCGGTGGCCTCCTTGAAGTTCTCCTCGGACGCCTGGTCGCCGGGGTTCTTGTCGGGATGATAACGGATGGCGAGCTTGCGGTATGCCTTCTTTACGTCATCCAGCGAGGCGCCCTTGTCGACGCCAAGCACCTCGTAGTAGTCCCGTTTCGCCAACCGCTCCCGACCCTGCCGCGCAGATTACCGGCTACTTCTTGTCGTCGTCGTCAACCACTTCATAGTCGACGTCCTCTACCTTCTCACCCTTGCTGGCAGCCGCGGTGCGACCATTCTCGCTGGCGCCGTCGGCATCCGTGGCGGCGCCGTTGGCGCCCGGCTGGGCACCCGCGCCGCCGTCCGAGTCGCCACCCTCGGTGTTCTTGTACATCTCCTCGGCCAGCTTGTAGGCCGCTTGGCGCAACGCTTCGGTTTTGGTCTTGAGCACTTCCACGTCGAGAGCTTCCGGCTCGTTGGCCTCCAGGTAGCTCTTCACGTCGGCGAGCGCCGTTTCCACCGCACTGCGCTCCTCCGCGGCCAGCTTGTCGCCGTATTCGGACAGCGATTTTTCGGTGGTGTAAACGAGCGTATCCGCTTCGTTGCGGACCTCCGCGCGTTCCCGGACGAGTTTGTCCTCCGCCGCGTTCAACTCGGCTTCCTTGACCATCTTGTCGATCTCGGTATCCGACAGGCCGGACGATGACTCAATGCGGATTTTCTGCTCTTTTCCGGTACCGAGGTCCTTCGCCGACACGTGCACGATTCCGTTCGCATCAATGTCGAAGGTAACCTCGATCTGCGGCACGCCGCGCGGCGCCGCCGGAATCCCCACCAGGTCGAAATGGCCGAGCGTGCGATTGTGGCTGGCCATCTCGCGTTCGCCCTGCAGCACGTGGATCGACACCGCCGTCTGCTGGTCGGCGGCGGTCGAGAAGATCTGGCTCTTTCTGGTCGGAATGGTGGTATTGCGTTCGATCAGCTTGGTCGCCACGCCGCCAAGCGTCTCGATGCCGAGCGACAGCGGCGTAACGTCGAGCAGCAGCACATCCTTCACTTCGCCGCCGAGGATGCCACCCTGGATGGCCGCCCCGATTGCCACCACCTCGTCCGGATTGACGCCCCGGTTGGGCTCCTTCCCGAATACGTCCTCGACCAGCTTCTGAACCGCGGGTATGCGCGTCGAGCCGCCTACCAGGACAACCTGATCGATCTCGCCCGGATCCACCCCGGCGTCCTTCATCGCCTGCCGGCACGGGTCCGCCGTGGCGTCGATCAGATCGCCGATCATCTGCTCGAACGTGGAGCGCGCCAAGCTGTACTGCAGATGCTTGGGACCGGACTGATCGGCGGTAATGAACGGCAGATTGATCTCCGTGGTCTCGGTTCCCGAAAGCTCGATCTTGGCCTTCTCTGCGGCTTCCTTGAGACGCTGCAACGCCATCCGGTCCTGGCTCAGATCGATGCCGTATTCGTTCTTGAACTTGTCGATCAACCAGTCGATTACGCGCTGATCGAAGTTGTCGCCGCCAAGGTGCGTGTCGCCGTTCGTCGACTTCACTTCAAACACGCCATCGCCCAGTTCCAGGATCGAAATATCGAACGTGCCGCCGCCCAGATCGTAAACCGCGATGCGCTCTTCCTTGCCTTCCTTGTTGAGTCCGTAGGCGAGCGCCGCGGCGGTCGGCTCATTGACGATTCGCTTGACCTCCAAACCGGCAATCTTGCCCGCATCCTTGGTCGCCTGACGCTGCGAATCATTGAAGTAAGCGGGAACCGTTATGACCGCCTCGGTGACCGTATCGCCAAGATAACGTTCCGCGGTTTCCTTCATCTTCTGGAGCACGGCGGCGGAAATTTCCGGTGGTGAATAATTCTTCCCCTGGGCCACCACGCGAACGTCGTTACCGGAATCGACAACCTGATAAGGTACCATCTTGATTTCTTCCGGAACCTCCGCAAAGCGGCGCCCGACAAATCTCTTGATGGAATAAATGGTGTTCTCCGGGTTGGTAACTACCTGGTTCTTTGCCGGCTGCCCGACCAGCCGCCCCTTGTCGGTAAACGCGACAATGGAAGGTGTCGTACGCTGCCCCTCGGAGTTCTGCACCACGATGGGATCGCTGCCCTCCATTACGGCTACGCAGGAATTGGTGGTACCAAGATCGATGCCGATAATTTTTGCCATGCTTCGTAGTGCTCCTTGTTTGCGACTACCCCGAACCGTCGGGATCAGACTGGCGATCCGGACCCTGACCAGCGGCGGCCGCGCTGCCGCTGACGTCCTCGACCGGTGTGGCGACCCGTACCCGCGCCGCCCGGACAACCCGGCCGTGCAGCGTATAGCCCTTCTGATAATCGTCGAGCACGGTCGCTTCGCTGTGCTCCGGCGACGGTTGGGTAGCGAGCGCCTCATGCCGCTCGGGATCGAACGGTTGGCCCGCGGAGTCGAACCGGGCCAGCCCCCACTTGCGTTCCAGTGTCGCCAGAAACTGCTTCTCGATCAGTTCGATACCACTGTGCAGAGTGCCGAAATCGCGGCCGTCGGCGGCCGCCGAAATTGCCCGCTGGAAGTCGTCGAGTACGCTGGTAAGGTCGAGAAGAAGGGCGCTGTTGGCAAACTTTATCGCCTCTTCCTTGTCTCGAATCAGACGCTTGCGAGCGTTTTCGAAATCCGCCTGCTTGCGCAGCAAATCATCCTGAAGCTGGTCAACTTTGGCGGTCAAATCGGCGACCCGATCAGATGCCGATTCGGTTACTGTGGTATCCGTAGCGTGGTCGCCGGCGGCGTCGGCCGTGGCCGGCTCGGCAGACCCCTGCGGGTCCGCGGCACTGCCATCGGCGGTCCGGTGTGCGCCGCCGCCATCGACGCCGGCCCCGGAGTCGGCACCATTCGCTGCACAGTGTGGGTGGGATGCTTCCGGCCCGGTGGCGGGAGACTCGGAAGCCGCCGCCATGCCGCTTTCCGCCGCCGCCCGGCGCTTGGCGTCGTTGCGGCGTTGCGCCCTGCCTGATCGACCACGGTCCTGGTCGTTTCCCGTGCGATTCTTCTTCATGATGGCGTGCAAGGAGCGGGGCCGTTTTGCGCGTGTCCCCAGGCCGAAACCCTGGGCTAACTTAATAACCCGATTTTGTCGCGGTCAAGAGTTTTCCCCCCGTCGGCGGACGGGGAAGCGCAGCCGGTTTCGGCCTTCAGGGCTGCTTTGCGTAACCGTTGCTGCGCTCGGTCGGGCTGCCGGCACCGCTGACTTCGAGGGTCAGCTCCACCTCGCCGCGGCTGAGCCGGGTGGCGCGGGAGATTTCCGGGACCGACCACCCTTGCCCGGCGAGCTTGACCACCATGGCGCGGTTTCCCAGGTCGGCGGAATCACGATCCGGGGGCGGATCACCGCGCTCCGCCTTGAGCACGGTCTCCAGCAGGCGCAACTGATCCTGAGCGCCGTCGTTGATCTCGGCCAGCCGCGTCTCGGTGCGCGCCAACCACTCGCGAGCTACCTGCAGACGCTCCACGCGCCCGTCGATCTCGTTCAGCGTGGCGTCGATCGTGCCAAGCGCTGCGATCGCCTGATCGGCGCGGTCGGATCCCGAGGCCATGGTCTCCACCTGGCGCTGCAGCCCGGCGACGGTGTCCGAGACCTCCGCAACTCCGGGCCGCAAGTGCGCCACCGACTGCTCCATGGTGCGCAGGTTGTCCTGCAATGCGTCCACGTGGCGGCTCTGGATACGCAATTCGGTGACTTTGCGCTTCACCTCGGCGCTCATCTGTTCGGCGTGCGCCAGTTCCCGCTGCATGTCCGGCAGCTCGGATTGTCTGGCCGTCACTTCCGTGACCAGTTCGCTGACCCCGTCCACCGATACAGCGACGCCCTCGATGCGCTGCTCCAGGCGGGAGCATGCGCCGCCCATCTCATCGAGCCGCTCCGCAACGGCTGTCGCCGCCCTGCATTCCTCCGTGATCCGGCGCACCCCGGCGGCCAGCTCGCCGGTCCGTTCCGCGAGGGCATCGACGGTCTGCACCTGGCCCGCGATCCGTTCGCTAAATTGCTGAGCCTCTCTGGTGCGCGCGTCAAGGTGATCCTCAACGTCCCGGATCCTCTTCAGTAATTCCTTGCCTGTCTTGAGGTTGACCTGTAATTCGATGGCCAGGTCATGGACCGCGGAGGTGTTCTGTTCGATGGTTTCGGCCAACCGCCTGGCGATCCGGTCGGCGAAGCGCTTGGTTTTGCCGAGTGACCGGCTCCGGAGGTCGAAATACCGGTAGGCGAAGAGCATGGCCGCCACTATTAGCAGCGTGGCCAGATTCCCCAACAAGAACATGGTGCGTCCCCCTCCCATAACGCCACGGCAGGGACTGACGGCCGCGGCTGTCCACGATAGTAGCGAGCGCGCGCCCGCATTGTCAAACGTCGTGGCGCTCCACCCGTCCGGCGCTGTTCGCGCTCTGCTCCGGAGCCGGCACGCTCGGGAATTCCCGATAGCGCGAGAACGACACCGCGGCGACCCCGGCACGCACCGGACGGCGGGTGAAGTGGGCGGCCCGCATGCCGGCGCGGTGCGCGCCGACCACGTCGCGCTGGTAGCTGTTGCCCACGAACAGCACCTCGCCGGGAGCCACCTGGAGCAGCCGTGCAATACGCAGGAATGGTTCCCGGTTGGGCTTCAGGGCTCCCGCCTCGTCGGCGCTGACGATGGCGTCCCAGCCGGCACCGAGGCCGAGAGCGGCAAGTTTCTCCCGCGTGAACGGCGAATCGGATACTACCCCGAGGAGCAGGCCGTCCCGCCGCAATCCGGCCAGGGTCTGCGGCACGCCTGCATACGGCCGCAACCGCCCGAAGCAGCGCGGCCACCGGCCATACACCACCTGCTCGATGCGCTGCGCAGCCTCACCCGCGTCGATGCCGAGCGACCCTGCCACCAGCTCCGCCTGGCGCCGCCGCAACGCTGCGCCGGGCCGCTCCCGGCGCAGTGCCTGCCGCGCCTTGCCGAACGCGTAGAACAACCTGAGGTGACCGGAAATGAGCGGCAGCGAACGCAGCGCGATGCGCCGGATCGGGTACAGGGTACCGTCGATGTCGAACACTACCGCGCGTACCGCGCCTTGCAGGGGGTTGGTGTGGGGAGTCACTTGGGCCAGCACTGTACCACGGCAGCCCCGTTTTCCCAGGGCTGCCGTGGCGTGCCGGTATCAGCTCACCTGGTACGACTTGACGCCGTACGCCTCTGCGTTGCAGGCGAAGCTCATGCGCCGCGCGGCACTCAGCACCGCCGTATCCAGTTTGCTGTTGCCGCTGCCCTGGGTGATCTGAGCGCTGGTGACCAAGCCGCTCGGATCGACGCGGAAGCGTACCTTGATGTGGTAGGTCATGCCCTCGCCAAGGATGCCCTTGGTCTCGGGATCGGGATTCTTGAGCACCTCACAGCCGGCGCCGGGATCGTCCCAGGCGAAATCGCCCGCCCCGGCGCTGCCGTAACCCTGTCCGGTCAGCCCGGGAGCGCCGGCTCCGGCTCCGGCGCCGTTCGATCCGCCGTTGGCCGACGCGCTCGCCGCCGACGCCAGCGCTTGGTCGAGCGCCGCCAGCGTGTCGGCGGTCGCCCCCCGGGAGCCCTCCGAATCGGGCGTCCGCCCGAGATTGGCCTGGCTCGACGAGGACACCGGAACCGGCGTCGTGTCAACCTGCGGTCCGACCGGGGCGCCGAACGAAGTGGGCTTCTCGCCGGCGCTCGGCGTGGGCGCCATCTGCTGCAGCGCAGCCTGGGCCAGCGCCTGCGCCGAGGCCGCCGCTTCCTCGCGCGACACGGTCGGCGGCGGCGGTGGCTTGTTGGCGATTACCGGCTGCGGAACTGCCGGTGTCTCCGCCGGCTCCGGTTTCCGGGTGGCGGTCGCCTTGGGCGCCTCGGGCAGCGGTTTGCTCGGCGCCGCCGCCGCCGGCGGCGGCTTGGGCGCCGGCTGCGATTGCGGCTCCGGCGCTGGTTTGGCTGGCGCCGGTGTCGAAGCCGCGGCCTTCTCGACCTGCTTGGGCGCCGGCTTCGCCGGCTTGGCCGGTTGCGGCGGCGGCTTCGGCTTCGGCTTGTCGGCGAGCTGCACGGTCAGCGGGCCGCGCGGCGGCTCGTCATCCACCAGGATCGCCCTGATCCCCAGCGCGATGAACAGCACCGCGTGCAGGATCATCGCCATCAGCAGCGCCTGCTTCAACCGCGCGTTGAGACGCGGATCGTATAGCGTCGCGGAGGTGGTCATTACCCCCCGGGCCGGGGCGCGTTGGGATCCCGGGTGCGCAAGCTGGCGGCGTGGAAGCCCAACACGCGCAACACGTCAAGGACGTCCACCATCAAGTCGTAAGGCACCGCAGAGTCTCCCTCCACAACCACCGGATGCTCCTCCGGATGCGGGTTCTCGCCGCCCACTACGTCGCGCAGCGCGCCTTCCAGTCCGCCGAGGGTAACCTCGCGGTCGTTGACGTAGATTTCGTCGCGGCCGCCCACGGAGAGCACCAGCGGCGTGAGGGTGACGGCTTCCGCCGTTCTGGACTCCGGCAGGTCGAGTTCGATGCCCGGCACGACCTTGAACGTGGTGGAGACCATGAAGAAGATCACGAGTTGGAACACCACGTCGATCATCGGTACCAGGTTCACGCTGGTCTGCGGCTTCAGGCCGCGCCGCTCCTTCATGTAGCCGGCACTGCCTCAATGTGAGTCGGGACCGCCACGACGCGTGTCGGAACGGCCTGTACGGGTGCCGGCGCGGGCGCCGCGCGTGGCGGCACCGCATCAAACTGGCGGGGGCCGGCCGGTGCCGCGGGTGCCGGTGCGGGTGGCACCGCATCGAACTGGCCCGTCGGGGACGCCGCCTGTGACGCATACGCCGGCGCCGCATGGTGGTGGTGGCCGGGCGGGGCGGCATGGGCAGGCACTGGCTGCGCCTGCGGCTGCACTCCAACCTGGTGAGGAGCCCGGACCGGCTGCGCCTGCGCGTAGTCAGGCTGCGCCGGCGGCAGGGAGGCCGCAACTATGGGAACCATGCCTGGTTGCCCCGGTCCTGGGGAGGCCGGCGCCGATTCGGTTCGCGCCGGCTGGATCGCACCGTTGCCGTTGTGGCTCGGCCGCGGAAGGGAGGCGGCGGTCCGGTCCGCGGCAACCAGCAGCGACGCCAGTTCCGTGACCCGGTTCTCCAACCGGATGATGCGGTGGTTCACCTTGTTGACCAGGAAGTTGTAGAAGATGATGGCTGGAATCGATACGATGATGCCGGCCGCGGTGGTCAACAGCGCCTCCGAGATGCCGCGCGACAGCAGGGCGGGGTCGGTTATCGCCCCCAGGTCGCCAAGCACCCCGAACGCGCGGATGTTGCCGGTAACCGTTCCGAGCAGTCCCAGCAGCGGCGCGATGTGGGCGATGGTGCCGAGCGCGGACAGAAACCGCTCCTCCTTCGGAATCTCCAGACTGGCAGTCTCCAGGAGGTGATCGCGCAGTTCCTTCTCCGACACCCTGCGCTCGCGGATACGAGTGATGCCGGTCGAAATCAACGACGCCAACGGCGTATGGAACTGGTCGCAAACGCCCTTCGCCTGATCGAGAAGGCCCTTCTCCAGCGTATTCGACAGCCCCTTGAGGAGCTTGTCCTCATCGGCGCCGCGTCCCCTGAAGTAGAGCAGCCGCTCGATCACGATCACGGCGGCAATGATCGACAGCACGCCGATCAACAGCATTATCAGGCCGCCCTTCTCGAATAGTTGCAGCTGAATGAACTCCAATACTGCGCCTTCCGCCAAAATGCCTTCCACCACTATATGGCCTCCACCTTAATGCTCGGTCTCTTGAGCTCCGCCCTCTACAACAATTCCTGGATCTGCAGTCCATTTTTTTCGCGCAACGGCGTCATCAATGGCGTCACAACGCCAAGTGGACCTTTACCGCTGCGCCGAAGCCGGGTCGCAGGTAGGGCTCCCAGTCCTTGCGCGGGCCGCCGAACAGCTCCAGTACGTCGGACAACGTCGCCGTCACGGTCGCGGCGCCCTGCTGCCAGAGTCCCTCGATCTGGACCTCCGGAAGTTGGCCGCCAAGCTCTTCGATATAGTTCATGGCTGCCCCGAGACGTATCCCGAGCCCGCCATTGCTGGTGCGCGCCTCAATGTCGAACTCCGATCGCAACCGTACCGGGAAGTTGACTGCCTGCAGGTATTCGTGGCCGACTTCGCCGCTGACCTGCGCGCGCACGTGCAGCGTGTCGCCGAAGCCCAGCCCCAGGCCGAGACCCGGCACGATGCTCATCAGTACCTTGTCGCGCGGCTGGTCGAAGTTGTACAGGTTGCGGGCGTTCGGTTGCCGGTGCGGGACGATGGGCGCCGACAACCCCTGCAGCCGCGCGGATGCCGCTACGGTGAATTCCGACAGCCCGGTGATCTCACCGAGACCGAACTGGGCGCGGGCGTAGCCGAACCAGCCATCGTCGTCCTCCACGGCACCCGGTTCCACGTAGGGGTACTGGTGCGTAACAGAGGCCAGGCCAAGCTCGCGCACCTCGAATCCGCCGGACAGCCGGAACGTGAACCACGAGGCGGGAGTTCCGCTGATGGTCGCCTGCGGGACGAACCGATGGCCGCCGTACTCATCGTCGTCGGCGTGATCGCTGCGGTACGCCCAGCCGAGCGCGAGTTCGAGACCGATCTGGGCGCCGAGGTCGATGCGGCCGGTGACGCCGGCGTTGCCGGTATGACGCAACAGCTCCTTGTCCACGGACGCCGGATACTGGTCCGGCCCGGCGTAGCGGCGTAACAGGTAGCGCCCGCTGAACAACAGGTCCACCAGCGACGTACTCCATTCCAAGGCGAGTTCCGGCGACGCCCACAACTCGGAGTGGGTTACCGGCTCCTTGCCGGTAAGCGTGGTCGCGTCGGCGCGTCCCGTCAGCGCCGGGATCAGCGCCACCTGACCGCCAAGCGGGACGCGCAGGCTGGCGCCGGCCGCCACGATCTGCGACTCGGCCGAGTCGCGCCGTTCGCGCGGGTCGACTCCCTCGTCCATGCCCTGGAAGCCGTGCTCGGCGTTCACGACGTTGGCGTCGGCACTCAGCTCGCCGTCGCCGACCGCAAGGCCCACCGATCCGTCCAGCTCGTAGCGCTGCAGCTTGGCCCCTTCGCCCGGACTGATCTGACCGCGGACCCCGTCGCGCAGGCTGTGCTTGAACGACAGCGAGAAGTCGCTGCTCGGGCCGGTGCCGATCAGTGACAGGCCGCTGGAAAAATGCGCCAGCGGTAGCCCCGGGGTGGTTTCTTCTCCGCCCCCGAACGTGGTGCCGATGCTGACGAACGTCTCCGCCACCAGGGTGTGGCCGGGTTCGTCGCCCGCGGAAGTGACCAGGTCGATGTCGGGCGCGGCCACCGCGGTACGCAGATCGATGTCCAGGTCGCCCGCTTCCGGCAGCGGCGGCCACCGCTCCGGCGCCAGCACCTGGATGTCGATCGGCAGCGCTACTTCGAGCCCGCCGGATGCCGGTTCGTCCAGCTCCAGGATGACGGTGGGCAGGACGATGTCGCCGTCGTCCACCTCGTCAACGTCCTGCTGACTCGATACCTGGGTCAGCGGAGCCGCCACCAACATGAGCCACGCCAGCAAGCCGCCCACGATCCGGCTGCTCCGTTTTCCACGTGCCATGGTGCGCAATTTGCTCGCAACGTTCATCGCAACGTTCATCGCGGCAGTCATCGAAGCAACTCCGTTCCGCGTTTCGCCCAGTCGGTGCCGGCAAACTGATCCTGCAGCCGCCGCACCAAGGTAGCGGCTTCACTGCGCCGGCCAGTCTGCTGGAGCAGTTCGGCGGCGCGCAATATCGACTTGGCGATCAATTCCCGGTCGGTCTCGGCCAGCACGCCGGCCTCCAGAAAGTGGTCGATCGCCGTTCCCAGTTCGCCGATGCGGCGGTGATACTCGCCCAACAGGTACTCGGCCTCGGCGGCGGTCTCCTTGTCGCGGCGGTTGCCCGCGACATCAGTGAGCATCGCCAGTGCCAGCGCCCGCGGCTGATCCACGTCGATTACGTAAATTCGCGCCAGCTCCAGCATCGCGTCGCGTCCCTCGCGGGTGTCGACCCCGCCGGCGCCGATTACCGCCATCAGCGATGCCTCCTCCTTGTCCACCCCGGATGCGATCAGTCGCATCTCCTCGAGCCGCGCCGCGCCCAGCTTGCCAACCGGTTCGCTGCCGTACCGGCGCACCAACTCGTCGAGATAGGCAACCGCCGGCTGGTAGTCGGACTGCTCGGCGAACCCTTCGGCTACCTGCAGGAGCGCGTTGGGGCGGAACGGGCTGTCCTCGAACTCGTCGATCAGCAGCTCCCAGAGTAGTATGGCCCGAAACGGTTCGCCCGCCCGGTTGGCCGCTACACCGCCCCAGTACAGCGCACCGTCGCGGAAACGCCCGTTCGGGTACTCGGTGCGGTAGGCGGCAAAGGCGTCTCGGGCAGCGGCGGCGGCATCCTGCTCCAACATGAGTTCGGCGCGGCGAAACGCCGCGTCTTCCGCCAGCGGGCTCGCCGAGTGCGAGAACATCACGTCGCCGTATGCGCGGGTGGCCGCCTCCAGGTGGCCGCCGAGCGCGAGCACGCCGGCCAGCTCGAACGTCGCGTCCGCGGCCTCCGGCGACTGCTCGAATCGGGCTGCGACATTCCGGTACTGCCGTTCCGCCCCATCCAGGTCGCCGCTGTTGGCCAGACTGCGGCCGGCGAACAGGCCGGCCCGCGCGGCACGCGGATGGTTGCTGTTGGCGGCACGGGTAAATGCTGCCGCTGCCTCCAGGTACGAGCCGATGCTGAAGGCCGATTGGCCGGCCAGGAAAGCGGCGCGCGACTCCAGCTCGTGGCCCCGGAACTGGTCCTCCAACTCGGCGAGCAACGCGCTCGCGGTGGAATAGGAGCCCTGCCGATAGTGGGACGAGGCCCGGTAGTACAGTGCGTACGGCACGATGTCCCCGAGGCCCTGGCGCCCGGCCAGGTCGGGGGTGACCGCATCGAGCGCATCCGCCGCCGCGCCCGGCTCGCCGCGCGCCACGTGCGCCAACCCCTTCAGGTAGGCGGTGAGCACGAACGCTTTCGGCGCCCGGACGCGCAGGTCGGGAACCCGCTCGGTAAGCGCCGACGCGGCCACCAGCAGTTCCTGCCAGGCTTCCAACCGGTACAGGAGACGCAGGTGGTCCACGCGCGCGGAGATGTCGTCCGGGAACCGGTCCACGTAGCTGCGCGCGCTGCGCTCGGCGGCGGCGGTGTCTCCGGTCCGCGACAGCAGCACCGTCTCGAGCCGGCGCAACTCGCCGAGCGGCCCGCCACGGTCCGGTTCGGAGTCAATCTGCCGCACTTGGCGCAGCGCCTCGTCATAACGCCCTTCGCGGTACAGCGCATACGCGAGCAGGTAGCGCGCCTGCTCGATCTCCGCCGCGTTGGCGTCCGGATCTTCGCTCATGGCGCGGATGAAGCTTTCGTACTGGGCGATTGCGCCGGCGAAGTCGCCCTGCCGCAGCATCACGTCGCCGAGGCGCAGGGACACCTGCCAGGGGTTGCCGGTTGACAGTTCCTGCTGGCTGGTCAGGACCCTGGTGGCTTCACGTATCCCGTCCGGATCGGAGCCGCTCAGGTAGGTCTCCGCCAGGTAGAGAACGGCGGCGTTGCCCACCTCGCTCTCGGCGCCCAACTCGGCCGACCGCTTCAGAAAGAAGCGCGCCAGATCGATGCTGCCTCTCCGGTAGTTCTCTATCCCCAGGCGCAGCCAGAAATTGGCGAGCTGCTCGGGGGACTCGCGAAAGCGCAGTTCGGCGCGCAGCGTGACCGAGTCCATCACGTCGAAGTCGCCGCGCCGCTCGGCGGCGATGAACAGCCGGCGCAGCGCCACGGAGGCGATGCTGTCATCCACCGCCTCGGAGTCGACGATCGCTGCGTAGTCCGCCTCCGCTTCCGCATACTGCTCGAGTTGCCAGTACGCCTCGGCGCGGTAGGCAAGGTACTCGGCGCGCCAGCGGTCGTCTATCGACTCGGGGGGATGGTCCTCGGAAAGCAGCAACATCTGCACGTAGCGCCCCTGCAAGGCGTACACGTAGCCGAGCAGAACCACGCCGAACGCGGTCGATTCCGATTGTTCGGAAACGCTGCGCAGTTGTTCGAGCGCGTCGGCGGCGCCAGCCAGATCGTTGAGCGAAACATTGGACAGCCCAAGGTAGAGCAGCGCGCGCGGCACGATGCCGGCCTCCGGGCTGTCGGCCACGAATGCCCTCAGACTCGCGGACGCGCGGTCGTACTGCTCCAACTCGTAGAGCGACACGCCCGCCCAGAAGTTGACCAACGGGAGGAAGCGGGTGCCGCGATGGCGCAATTGCACCTGTTCGAAGGTCTCTACCGCCTCCCGGTAGCGGCCGAGCTGGGTCTGCGCGACGCCCGCCCGGTAGGCGGCGTCGGCACTCAACTCCGACAGCGGATAGCGTTCCAGGAAGTCCTGGTAGGCTTCCAGCGCGAACGCGTAGTTGCCTCCGCGGAACCGGCGTTCCGCCTCGTTGAACAGGTCTCGCTCGGCGCTCGCGGCCGTGGCCGGCAGGGCAGCCGCGGCGAGCAGCACGGCAAGCCAGCGCCACCCGAGCCGGAGCCGCCGGCGGGGCCCGCCGGCGCGGTGATTCGCGGACCGATTTTCAGTGAACCGCACGATCATTGCAGCCGTGCCGCCCGAACGGCAAGCACAGCCTTCTCCTCCCAGTCACCAGCGCTGCCGAGGAACCGCGCCGGCGGCGCCACGCACTTCGGCGCCGCGTCCTCCGGCGGTGCGACCGCCGGGTGCGCCGGCCGGTCAGCAGTTCATCAGCGAGTGGTCGTCGATCCTAGTAACGGCAGGTGGGAGTCGATGCTGTAGGGTGCCGGGTGCTGACAGCGTTCCGGCGATGCCTCGGTCAACGGGAACGAGTCGTCCCGGCGCGGAACTCCACGGTCAGCGGCACCTCGGAGAAGCCCAGCTCCCGGCGGATGCGGTTTTCCAGGAACCGGCGATAGGCGGCGCTCCCGCCGCGCGCATGATTGAGGAAGCACACGAACCGAACCGGATTGGTGCCGGTCTGGGTGGCGTAGCGCACGCGGATTTCGCGCCCGCGCGATGTCGGAACGTATTCGCGCCCCCACCGCGCGATCGCCTGGTTGAGCTTCCCGGTAGGAATGGTAAGGCTGAGCTGCCGATGCAGATCCACCGCCTTGGTGAGCATGGCGTCGACCCCGAAGCCGGTCAGCCCCGATAGCGGAACGACCGGCGCGAAGTGCAGCAGCGGAAACTGAAACCGGATGCGATCCACCATCGCGGCCGACAGGTTCGGCCGCTCGTCCAGCAGGTCCCACTTGCTCAGACCGATCAGCACGGCAACGCCCCGCCGTATGGCGATGGCGGCGATGCGCTTGTCCTGCTCGGCAAGGCCCTCGTTCGCGTCGACCAGCAGCACCGCCACGTCGGCATCCGCGAGCGCCGCCGCGCCGCGGTTGACCGCGTAATACTCCACCGCATCCTGTACCTTGGAACGGCGCCGCATCCCGGCCGTGTCGACCAGTTCTATCTCGGCGCTGCCGTGCACGATGCGGCCGGACAGCGGGTCGCGGGTGGTACCCGGCGTCGCGCTCACCAGGGCACGCTCCTCGCCGAGCAGTCGGTTCAGCAGGGTGGATTTCCCGGTATTGGGCTTGCCGCCGATTACCAGCCGTATTACCGGCGTGTCCGGCTGCCCGGCCGCGGCGGCCGCCGCCGGCGGCTGCCGCGCAATGCGGCGTGCCAACTCCGCCTGCAGCGCCGGCACGTTGCGGCCATGCGCGGCCGACACCCCGACAACCGTCTCATAGCCGAGCCGATAGAAGTCCCACAGGGCGGCATCGCGCCCCGGATGATCAATCTTGTTCACCACCACCACCACCCGGTCGCTGGCGGCACGCAGCAAGTCGGCCAGCCCCTCGTCCTCGGCAGTAACGCCGGCTGCCTCCACCACCAGCATGATTGCCGTGGCGTCACCCGCCGCGGCCAGGGCGCGCTCGGCCACGGCGGCGCCGAATTCGCCGGCGTCATCGCCTATGCCGCCGGTGTCCAGCAGGCGGCACGGCAGGCCGGCAATCGCGGTAACCTCTTCCACCACGTCGCGGGTGACCCCGGGCGTAGCGGCGGTAATGGCACGGCGGCGCGCAAGCAGCCGATTGAACAGGGTGGACTTGCCGACGTTCGGACGGCCCACGATGGTGACGAGCGGTGTGTTTTCGGTAGCTGCCATGGCGACGGGTATCAGCCCACCACGGACCGCCACTCCTGGTCAATGCGCCGTGCCGCACGCACCGGCCGCACCGGATCAACGTAGCCCGACCTGCTGCCGATGCTAGCAATGAACGGCTATGGCAACGAAGCGCAAACGCTCCCGGTCCACGCCCCGCGGCGGAAGGAAGAACGCCACGCGAAGCGTGCCGCGCCGCGCTGGCGCCGGCGCGGCGCGGCGCCGGCCCGCCCGAGCCGGTTCCCGCGCCCGGGCGACGGCTCGCAAGCCGCAGTCCGGACGGACGGTCTCCATCGGGTACCTGTTCGGAACGGCGCTGCTACTGCTGGTGCTGGTCGTGTTCCTGATCAACCGCGCCGCCATTCGCGACGTCATGGATCGCACCGAGTTGGTCGACGTGCTGCAGCGCCGCATGGACAGCGCCGTCGGCCGCGAACAACCCGCGCCGGTGCCCACCCACCCGACTACCGGCGCGCAGCCGACCGTCCCGACCGCGCGGGAGCGGCCCAAGCCGGTACCGCCTGCGCCGGACACCGCGGAGCCGCG
>MKWU01004548.1_pt1 | contig 16195 bp, 14 predicted proteins | sample 809101 | NCBI WGS metagenome assembly MKWU01 (sample SAMN05860141, study PRJNA318959) | sponge metagenome | host: Aplysina aerophoba | place: Slovenia: Piran, Adriatic Sea, Gulf of Piran | collected 2013-05-07 | reverse complement strand
ACCGCGGACCATCGCCCGCGTCGCGCGCGCGATGGTCGGGGGGGCGCTCATCGACGCCCAGTGTATAACTGCACGGCGTGATGACGGCCCGCGGCCCTGCTGCTCGTGCGTGCGCCGCGGCGGGCGCGACGGCCGTCCTGCTGCTGGCGACGCCCCTGCCGGCCGGGGCGCAGGGCGACGGCGAGGACCGCTGCCGCGTCCTCTGCGCGCCGGACTTCAAGGTGGAGCCGACCGTCACCTTCGAGAACCTCGGGAACCGCGCCCGGGTCCAGGAGGTGGGCGCTGCCGGGACGGGCGTCGGGGTCTCCGCTCGGCAGGCGCGCGAGTCGGTCTTCGAGCTGATCCTCGCCCTCGGTATCCCGACGGAACTGCCGCGGGTCGGCTTCACGCTGGAGACCATCCTCGTTCCGTGGGGCGAGACGGACGTCCATCCGTTCACGGGAGCGACGTCCCGCGGGCTGGGCGGGGCCGCCATACGCGACAACGGCATCGAGTTCGAGTTCGAGCTGAACTTCGACTGGCTCACCGCCGAGCAGACCGGCGGGTGGGTGGAGAGCCACTTCGACGTCGTCGACAAGTTCAGCCCCGCCGAGCGGCCGACCGACACGAGCGTCTACACCCACAAGCTGAACTTCGAGCTCGACACCGCCTTCCTGCCGTTCAACCGCCTGCCGGAGAGCAACTGGCTGAGGCACGTCGAGATCGAGGGCTCGCTCGACTACGTCGCGACGGGCCTGCCGCGGGCCGGCGACGTCATCGGCGGCGAGCGTTACCTGGACAACGCCAGCCGTTGGGGTTTCTCGATCGTCGTCGTCCTCCCGATGGCGCCGCTGTTACCCTAGGAGTCCGCGCCGTAGCGCGGCGCAGACTCGCGGACGGTGCTGCCTCCGCTGGAGACCTCCAGCGAGGGCCGCTCCTACGACCCGCAAGGGCGGCTGCTGGCCCAGTTGCAGTGGTATCCGCGCCTGATTCGCGAGATCCACCGCGCCATCCGCACGCTGCACACGGTCCTCGTCGACGACGCCATTCCGGACCCGCGGCGCACGCGAACGGAGCTGGAGCATCGTTCCGTGTTCTAGACGCGGGCTTGTGGCGGCGCGTTCGCGGCTGGTATGTTGTGCGCAGCGTCGGGCGCGGTGGGGGCGGCGGTCGGCGTCCGCCTCCCGCGTCCGCCCGGCCACGTTCACGGAGGTAGGTGATGACACTGCGACTTCTCGCGCGCGGCGGGCTGTTCGTTCTCGTCGCGGCGATCGCGGCCTGCGCCGCGGCCGCTCCGGACGAGCCGATGGAGGAGGCGGCCCCGGAGTACGTTCCCCCGGAGGTGACGCCGGCGTCGCGCGAGCTCGTGCAGGCCGACATCGAGCAGATGATGGACGACCTGTCGAACTGGGGGCGCTGGGGTCCGGAGGACGAGCTCGGGGCGGCCAACCTGATCACGCCGGAGAAGCGGCTCGAGGCGCTGGCGCTCGCGACCGAGGGAATCACGGTGTCGCTCGCCCACCGCGTCCTCAAGGAAGAGGCGGACGACGTCCCGCTGCCGTTCGGCCACAGCATGCTCGGCGTCCCGGACTCGTCGGTCGAGCCCGGCTTCTTCGGCGGCGTCAGCGACAACTACACCGTCAGCTACCACGGCTACTCCCACAGCCACATCGACTCGCTGTGCCACATCCTCTACAAGGGCCAGATGTACAACGGCGTGTCGCAGGACACGATCGTCGAGGAGGGCTGCACGAACGCCTCGATCGACAACCTGCAGGGCGGCATCGTGACGCGCGGCATCCTCTTCGACATCCCGCTTCTGAAGGGCGTGCCCTACCTGGAGCCCGGGACCCCCATCTACCAGGAGGATCTCGAGGACTTCGAAGAGATGGCCGGCGTGACGGTGCGGCCCGGCGACGCGATCTTCATCCGCACCGGCCGCTGGGCGCGCCGGGCGGAGATGGGCCCATGGAACATCTCGGAGAACGCGGCGGGCCTGCACGCCCAGACGCTCCCATGGATCAAGGCGCGCGACGTCTCCTTCGCCGGCAGCGACGCCGCCCTCGATGTCGTGCCCTCGCTGGTCGAGGACGTCGCCCTGCCGGTGCATCTGGTGACGATCGTCGCGATGGGTGTCGACCTGTTCGACAACCAGGATCTGGAGGCGCTGGCCGAGACGGCGTCGTCGCTGAACCGCTGGGAGTTCACGCTGATCGCGGCGCCGCTCGCGGTGGAGAATGGAACGGGCTCGCCGCTGAACGCGCTGGCGATTTTCTGAGGAGGCCGAGATGACGCGCACCAACCCGAGCCGGCGGAGGTTTCTGCAGAAGGGCGCGGCCGTTGCGGGGCTCGTCGCGTCGCCGCGGGCGCTGGAGGTGGCCGGCGGATCGGCGGAGGCGGCGGCCCAGGTGTCGTCGGCCTCGGTCGTCGACAACAACGACCTCGAGAGCGTGCTCTACGGGCGGCGCTCCCGCTTCGTCACGACCACGCGCGAGGTCGAGGGCCGCAGCCACAGCCAGACGCCGCGTATCCGGCCCAATCCGCAGCGCCCGAGCGCGCGCACGCCGCTCGCGGAGCTCGTCGGCACCATCACGCCGACCTCGCTGCACTTCACGACGCAGCACTACTACGGCATTCCCGACATCAACCCGGCAGAGCACACGCTGACGGTCGAGGGGTTGGTCGAGCGGCCGCTCGTCTTCACGATGGACGAGTTGCGGCGCCTGCCGTTCGTCTCGCGCGTCCATTTCCTGGAGTGCGTCGGCAACCGGCCGAACCCCAACGCTGCCACCGTCACCGGGACGCACGGCCGGATGGGGTGCAGCGAGTGGACCGGCGTTCCGCTCTCGGTCCTCCTCGACGAGGCCGGGATCCGGAACGGGGCGTCGTGGGTCATCGCCGAGGCGGCCGACGGAGGCCGGCACACCAAGAGCGTGCCGCTCGCCAAGTCGCTCGACGACGTGATCGTCGCCTACGGGCAGAACGGCGAGCCGGTGCGCCCCGACCACGGCTATCCGCTGCGCCTGGTGGTGCCCGGCTTCGAGGGCATCTACAACGTCAAGTGGCTCAAGCGGATCAAGGTGGTCGATCAGCCCTACCTGTCGTTCCAGGAGCACTCGCGCTTCCTGACCCCGAACCCGAAGACGCAGCGCGACAGCTACGACTTCGGCCCGAGCTCGGTCATCACGCACCCGTCCGGCGGGCAGCGGATTGAAGCCCACGGCACCCAGGTCATCGGCGGTCTGGCGTGGTCGGGCAGCGGCAAGGTGAGCCGGGTCGAGGTCTCGACCGACGGCGGCGCGACCTACCAGGAGGCCGAGCTGGTCGGCCCGGTGCTGCCGAAGGCCCACACCCGCTTCGCCCTCCCCTGGCGTTGGAACGGAGAGGAGACGGTGCTGCAGTCGCGCTGCCTCGACGAGCGGGGCCAGCTCCAGCCGAGCGAGGCCGAGTACGCCGAGTACTGGGGCCTGACGCGCGGGCAGCTCTACGGGACGATCCAGAGCCAGCTCGGCCACTGCAACTGGATTCAACCCTGGAAGGTCGCCGCGGACGGCAAGGTAACCAACGGGCTGGCGCCGACCGACGTGGTGGTCGATGTCCACGCGTAGGAGCGCGGAGAGCGTCATGGAGCGGGTCGGCACGCGGCGCGGCGCAGGCCCCGCCGCGTGCGTCGTACTCGGGGCCTTCCTGGCGGCCACGGCTTCTGCCGCGGCGCAGGAGTCGCATTCGCCCTCGGGTCTCGGGCGGCCCCCGACGGCGGCGGAAGAGCGGGACCGCATCATCGGTCCGGACGGGGCCGACCTTCCGCCCGGAAGCGGCAACGCGGCGGAGGGGGCGATCGTCTTCGTGCGCCGGGGCTGCTCGACCTGCCACGGCCCGACCGGCGAGGAGGGGCCGTCCATCTCTCTGGTCGGCGGCGACGTCACCACGCGCACCAACTACTGGCCGATCCGGCACTGGCCGTTCGCGCCGAGCGTCTGGGACTACATCCGCCGCGTCATGCCGTACGACCGCCCTGGCATCCTGAGCGACGACGAGGCGTATGCGGTGACCGCGTACCTCCTCTACCGGAACGACATCATCTCGGAGGAGGCGGTGATGGATGCCGAGAGCCTGCCGCGCATCCGGATGCCGAGTCGCGACGACTACGTCATGCCGGGCACCTGGACCCCTGACACCCGCCGCGGGTTCCGCATCGAGCCGGCCGAGCGATAGCTCGCCGTTCGTCGCCTGCGGCTCCGCTCGGCGCCAAACCCAGTCCTTCAGGAGTCCGCGCCGCTCTACGGCGCAGACTCCTGGACGGCGCGGACGAGGCGGCGGACGCGCCCGCGGGTCGCCCGGGCACCGGCTGGTTTGCGGTCGCGGGCCGAGCCGGCACGCCGGGCGGCCCGGTCCGGGGCACCGGCTGATGCGGTCGCTGGGCCGCGCCGGACGGTTAACCTCGCACAATCAGCGGCGGAGTTGCTGTATTTCATGTAAATCAGCGACACTGTCGCTGGTATGTACGAACGGAGCCTCGATCTGCGCGCGCTCGTCCACGAGCGTTCGCTCTTCCTTTTCGGGCCCCGCCAGACCGGCAAGACCACGCTGGTCCGCCACGCGTTTCCGGAGGCGGCGGTCTTCGACCTCCTCGAGGCCGACACCTTTCACCAACTGAGCACCCACCCGGAGCACCTGCGGCAGATACTGGAACCGGGGCGGCGGGTCGTGGTGGTCGACGAGATCCAGAAGTGCCCGCCGCTGCTCGACGAAGTCCACCTGCTGATCGAGCGGAACCGATCGCTGCGCTTCGTGCTTACCGGCAGCAGCGCCCGGAAGCTCAAGCGGGGCGGCGCCAACCTGCTTGCCGGCCGGGCGCGCGTGGCCAGGCTGCACCCGCTCGTGTCCGCCGAGGTCGAGGGGGACCGCCTGCTGGATCGACTCAACCACGGAGGTCTGCCGGCGTTCCTCGACGCGCGGGAACCGCGGCAGGACCTGCGGGCCTACGTAGGGACGTACCTGAAGGAGGAGATCCAGGCCGAAGGACTCACGCGTTCCATCGGCAACTTCGGTCGCTTCCTCGACGTCGCGGGCCTGACGAACGGGGCGCAGATCAACTTCACGGCCGTCGCCTCGGACGCGGGGCTCGCGCCGAGCACCGTGCGCGAGCACTACCGGATTCTGGAGGACACCCTGGTCGGCGATCAGCTCCCGCCGTTTCGGCGTACCCGTACGCGCAAGGCGGTGGCGACGTCCCGGTTCTACTTCTTCGATGTCGGCGTGGCCAACACGCTGCGCCGCACGGGCGTCATCGAGCCGGGCTCGGACGCCTACGGGCGCGCCCTCGAGCACCTTGTCTTCCTCGAGCTCCGGGCGTGGCTCGACTATCGCGGCCGGGACGACCCGCTGACCTTCTGGCGCAGCCGGTCGCAGCTCGAGGTCGACTTCGTCGTCGGTGATGCCGTCGCGATCGAGGTCAAGGCGAAGTCGCGCGTCGCGGCCCGCGACTACCGCGGGCTGCTCGCCCTCGCCGAGGAGATCCCGCTGCGGCGGAAGCTGGTGGTCTGCAACGAGCCGCGGCGCCGGCGCGATGACCAGGGCGTGGAGATCGTACCGGTGGGGGAGTTCCTGGGCAGTCTGTGGGCGGGCTCGATCGTGGAGTGACCGCGTTCCCGCCCGACGCGCCTGGCGAGCAACGCCGCGCGGCGTTGACCTGGAATCCCATCGCCAATACCATCGCGCGGGCTGCGTGGAACCCGGCCTTCCGGTTGCCGCGTCCGAGCGCAAGCGGGTGTGCGACCGTATCCGGGCCGGATCGCCTCATCATCGCGCCGACCAGCGTGGAGTAGCCGATGCCTGACCTTCGTGGATCGAGCCGAACCACCGCCGCCGCGCTTGCCTGCGCCTTCGTCTGCCTGGCCGCCGCAGCGCCCGGCGCCGAGGACTGGCCGCAGTGGCGCGGCGTGAACCGGGACGCCGTATGGAACGAGACCGGCCTCGTGGAGCGCTTTGCGGACGACGGCCTGCTCGTGAAGTGGCGCGCGCCGGTGCGCGGCGGCTTCGCGGGGCCCGCCGTCGCCGGCGGGCGGGTCTTCGTCCTCGACTACCAGGAGACGCCGGGCAGCCGCACCATGGACGGCCACGAGCGGCTGCTGGCCCTCGACGAGGAGACCGGCGCCGTGCTCTGGACCGCGGATTGGCCCGCCGCGTACCGCAACCAGCAGTACAAGTTCGCGACCGGTCCGCGGGCGACACCGCTCGTCGACGGCGACCGGGTCTACATCCTGGGCGCGGCCGGCATGTTGTCGTGCTTCGACACTGCGAACGGCGACCTCGTCTGGCGCATCGATACGACCGTCGACTACGGCGTTACGGTGCCGGTCTTCGGCGTGTCGCAGTCGCCGCTGATCGAGGGCGACCACCTGATCGTGTTGCTCGGCGGCGAGCCCGACGCGAAGGTCGTCGCCTTCGACAAGGCGACCGGAGTGGAGGCCTGGCGGGCCCTCGATTCCGACTCCGAGCCCGGATACTCGTCGCCGATCGTCATCACGGCGGGCGGCGTGCGCCAGCTCATCGTCTGGCACGCTTCTGCCGTGACGTCGCTCGATCCGGAGACCGGCGCGGTCTACTGGAACGAGCCGTTCGAGGTGGGCGGCGGGCTGTCGATCGCCACCCCGGTCCGGAGCGGGCGCTACCTTGCGGTGAGCCAGTTCTTCAACGGCACGATGATGTTCGCGCTCAACTCGGACCGGCCGGACGCGCGCATGCTGTGGCGGGGGGGCGCGCGCAGCGAGTTCCCCGACCAGACGGAGACCCTGCACGCCATCATCTCGACCCCCATCGTCGTCGGCGACCACCTGTACGGCGTCGGGAGCTACGGCGAGTTGCGCGGCATCGACGCGACGAGCGGCGAACGGCTCTGGCAGAGCGATCGGATGAATGCCCAGGACCGCTGGGCCACGGCCTACTTCGTGCGCAACGGCGACCGCCATTTCGTGGTGAACGACTCCGGCGACCTGATCATCGCGCGCTTCACGCCCGAGGGGTACGAGGAGATCGACCGGACCCTGCTGCTCACCCCGACGACGCGCACGCGGGGCGGCGCCTCCGGCCGCTGGAACGACCGTGCCGTGCTCTGGTCGCATCCGGCCTTCGCGAACGGCCACGTCATCGCCCGCAACGACGCCGAGGTGGTGCGGCTGTCGCTCGCGGCAGCCGACTACGAGCGAGCGCCATGACCCTGTCGTGGTGCCGCCGGCGGGCCGCGCTACGCAGACGAGCGGCGGGAAGAGCGCCCGGTGAGGGACGCTCCAGCCGGGAACCGGCCGAGCGGCGTTCCCTGCCCAGACCCTCCCGCCGGGCCGCCCGCGCCCAGGTGCATACCGCCGTGGAGCAACCGATGCGCGACCGGAGGGCTAGGCGAAGGGTTACGGTCGGGCTCGCGTGCGCCGTCCTCTGCCTGCCGGCGGTGGGACTGCTCGCGGAGGACTGGCCGCAGTGGCGCGGCGTCGACCGGGACGCCGTGTGGCGCGACACCGGCCTCGTCGAGCGCTTCGCGGACGACGGCCTCATCGTGAAGTGGCGCACGCCGGTGCGCGGCGGCTTCGCGGGACCGGCGGTGGCCGATGGCCGCGTCTTCGTCCTCGACTACCAGGAGACGCCGGGCAGCCGCACCATGGACGGCCGCGAGCGGCTGCTGACCCTCGACGAGGAGAGCGGCGCCGTGCTCTGGACCGCGGAGTGGCCCGCGGCGTACCGCAACATCCACTACAAGTTCGCCATCGGGCCCCGCGCGACGCCCACCGTCGACGGCGATCGGGTCTACGTTCTCGGTGCGTCCGGGGTGCTGTCGTGCTTCGACACCGCGACGGGAGACCTCGCCTGGCGGGTCGACACCGCGGCCGAGTACGGCGTGACGGTGCCGGTCTTCGGCGTCTCGCAGTCGCCGCTGGTCGAGGGCGACCACCTGATCGTGCTCCTCGGCGGCGAGCCGGACGCGATGGTGGTGGCGTTCGACAAGGCGACCGGCGCCGAGGCGTGGCGCGCGATCGACACGAACTCCGAGGCGGGCTACTCGTCGCCCATCGTGATCGACGCCGGCGGGGTCCGCCAGTTGATCGTGTGGTATCCGGCGGGGGTGACGTCGCTCGATCCGGCCACCGGAGACGTCTGGTGGCAGCACGACTTCCCGGTTCCGAGCGGGTACACGATCGGGACGCCGGTCCGCCAGGGTCGCTACCTGCTCGTCACGCACGGGGAGAACGGCGGCCTGATGCTGGCCCTCAACCCCGACCGGCCGGCGGCGCGGCTCCTCTGGGACGGCGCCAACCCCAACCGGACCGACCGCCCGCCGCAGCGGACGCTGCTCTCGACGCCGGCGGTCGCAGGCGACGCCATCTACGGCCTCAGCAGCTACGGCGAGTTCCGCGGTGTCGACGCGCGGAGCGGCGCGCGGCTCTGGTCGACCGATCGGCTGGTGCCCGAGGAGCGCTGGGCGAACTCGTACCTGGTTCGGAACGGCGATCGCTGGTTCGTGGTCGTCGAGACGGGCGAGCTCGTGATCGCCCGCTTCACGCCGGCCGGGTACGAAGAAGTCGACCGGACGCTGCTGCTGGCCCCGACCACCCGGACCCAGGGCGGCGCCTCCGGCCGCTGGGACGACCGCGGCGTGCTGTGGGCGCATCCCGCGTTCGCGAACCGCCACGTCGTGGCCCGCAACGACGCCGAGGTCGTGCGCGTGTCGCTCGCGACCGACGATTACGAGTAGGTCTCGTCTGAGCAGAGGCGCTCCCGAAGGCTGAGCCCTGCCCGCAGACAGACGTCCTCGACGACGCCGAGATCGCGCTCCCGTCCGATGCGTTGCCCGGAGGCGGAGTCCCACCCGATGGCAGGAGTCCCAGATGCCCAGACCGATTTCCATGGCCGCCATCCTCCTGCTCGCCTCGCCGCTCGCCGCCGCCGCCCAGGAGGGCGAGGGCGCGGTCGAGTGGCGGCAGTGGGGCGGCCCCGGCCGCGACTTTCTCGTGCCCGAGGCGGCCGAACTCGCCGAGACGTGGCCGGCGGGCGGACCGCCCATCCTCTGGAGCCGACCGCTCGGGGCGGGCCACAGCGCGATCATCTCCGGCGACGGGCGTCTCTTCACGATGTACCGCGACGCATACGGGGAGGGCGGTGAGGGGCCGTGGAGCCGGGACGAGACGGTCATCGCCCTCGACGCCGCCACCGGTGAGATCCTCTGGCAACATGCCTATCCGTCCGACGTGCAGGACTTCGGCCAGGGGGCCGGACCGCACGCGACGCCGCTCCTCGTGGGGGACCGGCTCTTCACCATCGGTACGAACAAGGAGCTCAACGTCTTCGACGCCGCGACCGGCGCCGTCGTCTGGTCGCGGAACTTCGTCAGCGACTTCGGGGCCCCGCCGCTGCTGATCCGCTCGATGATCAAGGCGGGCTACGGCGCGAGCCCGTTGCCGTACAAGGACACGATCATCGTCCAGGTCGGAGGCCCCGGGCAGGCGGTCATGGCGCTCGATCAGGCCGACGGGAGCGTCGTCTGGCGGAGCGGGAGCTTTCTGGTGTCGGAGGCGCCGCCCGGGCTGATCGACTTCGACGGCGAACAGCACCTGGTCGTCTTCGCCGGTCAGGCCGTGCACGGGCTCGATCCGGATACCGGCGAGATCCTCTGGGCGCATGCGCACGATGCGGGCAACGACTTCAACTTCCAGATTCCGCTCTGGAGCGACGCCGACGACATCCTGTTCCTCTCGTCCGGTTACATCGGCGGCAGCCGGGCCATCCGACTGGTCCGGTACGGGGGCGTGACGCGCACGGAGGAGCTCTGGTACGACCCGCAGCTCCGCTTCACCTTCCTGAACCCGATTCGACTCGGCGAGTTCGTCTACGGAACGAGCGGGCAGGGGGCCACCGCGATCATGACGGCGACGCACGCGGCGACGGGCGAGACCGCGTGGCGCGAGCGCGGCTTCAGCCGGGCCAGCCTGCTGCACGCCGACGGCAAGACGCTGATTCTGGAGGAGGACGGCGACCTGACGCTGGCCGTCCTGACGCCCGACGGCATGACGCGGCTGGCGACGATGCCGTTCTTCGACACCCGCTCGTGGACCGCGCCGACGCTGGTCGGCACGACGCTCTACGCGCGGGACCGGGAGCGGATCGTCGCGCTCGACCTCGGGGAGTGAGCGGGGTCTTCCATCCGCGAGGCGGGCTTTGCCGCAGGTCCGAGCGTGGCCCCTGCCCGCCGGCGGTGGTGAGCGGGCGCGGTGCGATGCGGCTGCCGCGGCGCGCGGCGGCTCCGCGCTGCTGGGCCGTGAAGGCGCGGGCGGGGGCGGGGTGCGAGGCGTCTGCCGCGGCGCGCAGCGGCGCAGCGTGGCTGGTCCGTGAAGTCGCGGCAGGGCATGGCCCAGGTTCCACAGGCGCCCGCCGGCCGGTCCTTGCGATAGACGAGTCTGTTCGTCGTCACGCCGTCCGGAGTGGTGGTCGTCACCTCGATGGTCAGGCGGCTGCCGTCGGCGCTCAGGCTCATCACCTCGTGCATGCGCATGTCGCCCTGCTCGCCCTCGGCGACGAGGCGCGCGCCGTCCCAGTGTGCCGCGGCCCGCATCGTCGTGCCGCGGCCTACGGGGATCGTTCCCTCCCGCCCCGGCGTGTAGGACCACGCCTTCAGCCCGTTCGTCTCCGGGCCGACGATCACGGTGTCGTTGGCGGCGTGGGTGATGAACAGGCGGTCGATGTCGGCCCCGCCCCGCCCGCCGCTGAACGCGGGGGGCGTCAGCGTGGTCGCTTCTCGATCCAGGGTCCACCAGCCGGAGAAGTTCGGCCGCCGGACCTCCTGTGCCTGCGGTCCCTCGAGCGAGGCGGGCACGATCTCGACGGTCGCCGCGGTCGCCGCGGTGGCCGGCGCCGCCGCCCACAGGAGCGCCGCGGCCAGCAGGCGCACGCTCCACCGCCGGTGGGGCCGCGCGGTTCGACGCGTCCCGCCCGGCCCGGTGGCCCGTTTGCGCTCAACGATCTGTCGCCGGCGGGGCGATCCCACGGTGTGGCCACGCGGGCCGAGCGGGGCCGGGCCGGACGCAGCGTCGAGCGGCCGGCGAAGCGGGATCGAGAACGGGTGTGCGGTCATGGGTGCATCGGCGAGTCCTGGGCCTGGTGTCAGCCCTTCGAATCCGCCAGCCGGTCGAGGTGTGCGAGGAAAGGCGCGCCGTCGCGCGTCTCGTAGCCCTCGACGGTCTCGGTCGTCAGGTCGTCGAAGTGGCGGTCATAGACCGTCGACCGCTCGTGCTCCAGCGGAGTCGGGCAGAAGCACACCTCGCTCCACTCGACGGTGCCGTCCCCGGTGACGACGGCGCGCCGCATCGAGTCGACGATCTCCTCCCCGTCCGGCTGCTGCCTCGGGATCGTGTCGCGCAGCGCCCGTCGAAACGCACCCGCCGTCTGTTGACGGAACCGCGCGCGCACGCGGTAGTGCATCGGGATCCTCCTGTCGGTCTGGCGCTCCCCGCCGCTTCCTCGGGGGCACAGCGCTGCCCCCGAGGCCGGACGGCAAGCATGACACAACGGCCCGCCGGAGTTCCGCGGCCTCGAATGCTCCGCGGGGTGAACGCGGTCAGCGAACGCGCCCGGCGAAGTAGGGCGCGACCTCCGGCTTCGTGTCGCGCAGGATGTCGACGATGTCCTGCCGGTCGCGGCGCGAGAGGCGGGCGTAGCGCGGGTCGCGGTCCGACCCCGAGAGCACCTGCCACATCCGCCGGTAGATGGCGGCGCGCGCGTCCGGTGGAAGCGCGTCGAACGCGGCGCTGTAGATCAGGTAGCTGCACGGGTAGCGGAACAGCCGCCGCTCGAGCGCGATCTCGCGCAGCGTCCGCCCCCGCCGGTCGAACGGACCGCGCGCCTCGAACACCTCGGCGAAGCCGCTGGTCCCGACCATGCGGTCGGTCAGGGGGGCCTCGTCGACGAACAGCAGGTAGTCGACGAGCTCGCGCACCGCCCGGTCGAGCGTGGGGTCGCCGGCCCCGCGCTCCGGCGTGGCGAACAGCCCCCGCGCGGCGCGCCGCTCGTGGGCCGCGACCCGGAACTCCCAGCCCGTGCGGACCAGGAGGTTCGTCATGTGCGTCTGGTGCTCCAGAACCATCAGCGCCGCGATGTCGCTGTAGGGCGTCGGGTAGTCGTTGACGTCGAAGCGCCCGGCGACGCTCGACAGGTTGAAGTTGGCGTCGTCGTGCAGGAGCAGAGGCTGCTCCGGGTCGCGGGCGACCGTGTTACCCACGTGCCGGCCCACCCCGGTCCGCCCGGTGACGTACCAGCCGCCCCAGCGCGATTCGATCGCGGTCCGGTGGTCGACCGGGATCGACGCGTACGGCGCGCCGGCGGGATCGATGACCGCGCTGCCGACGGCGAGCCCCGGGACGCCGAGCGTCGCGGCGGAGACGTGGCACTCGAGGCACGACCGGGGCCGTTCGAAGCCGCGGGCCGGCGCGCGCTGCACGAGCGCGTAGAACATGACGCCCTGTCGCGGATCGAGCGCCGCGAGCTCTATGGCCGGCGAACCGCGAATCCAGGCCACCGCGACGTCGTCGGTGAAGTAGATCGCGCGCGGATTGGCCGGGCCGATGGAGCCGGCCTGCAGGCTGGTCTTGGAGAAGACGAGCGTCTGCGACTCGACAGGCACGTCGAGGGCGTCGAGCACGGCCGGCAGGAACCCCTGTCGCCGATCGAAGCGGAGCGAGGCGCCGGCACGGAGCCGCGCGTGGAGTTGCGCGACCCGGTCCGTCCTGGACCCCGTGCCATACTCGATGGCCGGATGCCGGTAGGACGCCGAGAACCGCTCGGCCGGCATCGCGGAGGCACCGGCGACGATAGCGTTGCCGGCGCCCGTAGCTGCGCCGCCGGCCGCTCCGAAGCCGGCGGCAGCGATGACGCCGCAGGCGAGGGCCGCCGCGCGCGCGGTGACCTCCGGCATCATGCTCAGGGGAGAAAGACGCAGACCGCGCGGACGATGACGCTCATCCGCTCACTGTAGCCCGCGGGGATCATGCTGGCAACGGGCGAGTAGCAGGGCCCGCGGAGACGCCTCTGCGCCGGCGCGGGCGGCGGGTCGTTCGGCAGAGACGCGGGAACCGCCGGCCGCCCGGAATCGTCCCACACCGCGTATCCAGTACGCTTCGCTGCCTGCCGGCGGCTGCGGCGGGCGTGCACCTCGCACCTCAAGAGAAACACAGACCACATGCCGTCCTCTCGCCGATTCGTTCCGCTCGCCCTGTGCCTCCTGAGCAATGTTGCCGCCGTCGCGCAGGCGCCGCCGGCCGGGCCCGCATCCGACGCCCACGGTCCGGATCGACCGCGCATCGACCAGTCGACGATCCCCGGCGGTGGGGCCGGCTTCGGTGCGCTCACGGGCCGCCCGCGGGTGCGCGCCGTCCGGACGGACACGCCGCCGGAGATCGACGGGCGCCTCGACGACGAGGTGTGGCGCACGGCGGCGATGCTCACCGAGTTCGTGCAGCAGTCGCCGCTCGACGGTGCGCCCGCGACCGAGCAGACCGAGGTGTACATCGCCTACGACCGCGACCACATCTACTTCGGCTTCTACCTGCACTACTCCGACCCGGGCATCATGCGGGCCAACCGCGTCGACCGCGACACGGCGTGGCAGGACGACCTGATCACCGTCTACCTCGACACGTTCCTGGACCAGCAGCGCAGTTACGACTTCGACCTCAATGCCTACAACGTGCAGGGCGACGGCGTGATCAACACCGGCCTGCAGCAGGGCGGCCCGATCCCGATCGCCGACCGGTCGTGGGATGCCCTGTTCCACAGCGGCACCGAGATCGTCGAGGACGGCTACACCGCCGAGATGGCCATTCCGTTCAAGAGCTTCCGCTATCCCGAGCGCCCGCCGGGCGAGGAGCATCGCTGGGGGTTTCAGATCGTCCGGGAGATCAAGGGCAAGGACCAGGAGAACGTCGTCTGGGCTCCCATGTCGCGCGACGTGCGTAGCTTCATGGAGCAGATGGGCGTGCTCGAGGGGATGACGGACCTCTCGACGAGCCGCAACCTGGAGTTCCTGCCGTCGTTCACCGCCATCCGCTACGAATCGATCGACGACGCAACGGGCGCGCTCATCAACCGGGGCACCGACCCGGAGGCCGGCCTGAACGTCAAGTACGGCATCACGTCGAACCTGACGGCCGACTTCACCCTCAACCCGGACTTCTCGCAGATCGAATCGGACCTGCCGCAGATCGAGGTCAACCAGCGCTTCCCGCTCTTCTTCCCCGAGCTCCGGCCGTTCTTTCTCGAAGGGGCGGAGATCTTCAACATTCCCTCCCCGGTCAACCTCGTGCACACGCGCACGCTCGTGAACCCGAACCTCGGAGCGAAGCTGACCGGCAAGGTGGGCAACACGACGCTCGGCGTGATGCTTGCCGACGACGAAGCCGCGGGCCGGCGGGTCGAGCCGGGCGAGCGGGGGTACGACGAGAGCGCCCGGGTCGTCATCGGGCGGGCGCGCTACGACCTCTACACCGAGTCGCACGTCGGAGCCGTGGTCACGGACCGCACGTTCCTCGACGGGTACAGCCGGGTCGGCGGCATCGACGCCCAGTTCCGCCTGGGCCGGGCCAGCCGGCTCAACTTCATCGCCGTGCAGTCGCAGCACCGCGACGCGGACGGCCGGGAGCGGTCCGGCCCGATGTGGGGAGCGCTGTTGCAGCACGAGAGCCGCAACCTCGTGGCCTCGACGTTCGCAGCGCAGGTCGACCCCGACTTCCGCACCGACGTCGGATTTGTCCAGCGCGTCGATCAGCAGATGGCGGGCGCGACCCTCGGGTACCGCTGGTGGCCGGAGAGCTGGATCATCAACTGGGGGCCCCGCGCGAGCTACCAGCTCAGCTTCACCCACGAGGGCATCCGCGAGGACGAGGAGGCCGAGGTCGGCCTGGCCTTCGACTTCGCCCGCAACATCAGGGTCTCGTCGGACGCGACCCAGGCCCTCGAGCGGTTCGGCGGCATCGACTTCCATCGGCGCAACTACGAGATCAGTGCCAACACGAGCACCAGCCGGCTCTTCTCCGTTCGCGGCGAAGTCGCCTGGGGCGACGCCATCTTCTACGACAGGTCGAACCCCTACCTCGGTCGCGGCACCAGCGTGCAGCTCTCCACGACCATCCGCCCGCTCGCGAGGTTCACGACGGACATCAACGTCGCCACCAGCCGTTTCCACGATGTGCGGGCCGGAGACGTGCAGGTGTTCGACGCGCGGATCGTGCGCGCGCTCAGCACGCTCACGTTCACGGACCGCCTGCTGCTCAGGAACATCACGGAGTACAATTCCTTCGACGGGACGCTCGGGACGAACCTGCTCGTCACGTACCGCATCAACGCGCTGACGGTGTTCTACGCCGGCTACGACGATCACTACCGGCAGGGGAATCTGATTCACCTCGCGGGGGACCGCTACTTCCCGACGAGCACCCTGCAGCCGACGAACCGGGCGTTCTTCACCAAGCTGCGGGTGCTGTTCCGCTACTAGGAGCACCTGCAGGGTCGGGGCACCGAGCGGATCCGTCGGGCGACGAATGGTGGGGCGGGAGTCGGGCTTCGCGCCCCCGAAGGGAAGCGCCATGAGCCACGACATCGACAGAAAGCTCGACAGGCCGGCCGGCGAGTGGCGGGAGTTGCTCTCGGAGCAGTCCTTCGCCGTTCTCTTCAAGGAAGCGACAGAGCCGCCGGGGGCGAGCGAGCTGAATCACGAGAAGCGCGAGGGGACCTTCATCTGCGCCGCGTGCCACCTGCCGCTCTTCGAGTCGACGACCAAGTACGAGAGCGGCACCGGCTGGCCGAGCTTCTTCGACGCCATTCCGGGCCGGCTCGGCACCAAGACCGACTTCAAGCTGATCCTGCCGCGCACGGAGTACCACTGCGCGCGCTGCGGCGGTCACCAGGGTCACGTCTTCAAGGACGGCCCGCCGCCGACGGGCCAGCGCTACTGCAACAACGGCGTCGCCCTGCGGTTCGTGCCGGCCGATGAGGAGCCGCCGCCGCTCCGCGGGTGATGGCCGCGGCCCGTGGCGGAGAGGCTGCGGGGGCGCGTGTCCCGGACGCCGCCGCCTCGCCGGACCGACAACCGCCACCGGCCCGCGGCGGAGAGGGTGCGGGTCCGCGCGTCTCGGCTGGGCGGCCGCGCTGCCCGCTGTGCGGCCAGCCGCTCGAGGGCGAC
>MKWU01004547.1_pt1 | contig 16196 bp, 11 predicted proteins | sample 809101 | NCBI WGS metagenome assembly MKWU01 (sample SAMN05860141, study PRJNA318959) | sponge metagenome | host: Aplysina aerophoba | place: Slovenia: Piran, Adriatic Sea, Gulf of Piran | collected 2013-05-07 | reverse complement strand
CCGTCTCGATTGCTTTGGTCGGTTCGGTGGCCCGCGCCGAGGACACCGAGGACAGCGACTACGACTTCTTGGTGACGTTCGCCAAGGGTGCCTCGCTGTTGGACCTGGCGCACCTTGAACTCGCCCTAGAGGAGGTGCTGGGCGTCGATGTGGACGTGGTCTCCACCGGGAGCCTCGAGCCGAAGCACGCGGACATGTTTCGCGAGGCCATCGCGCTGTGACCGACCGCGAGGCCGGCCGCGACGCCCAGCGGGTCGAGCACATCCTGGATGCGGCTGCCAAGCTGGCGGAGATCGTCGCCGAGGGCCGTGAGGCCTTCGACGCGAGTTGGCGCCAGCGCGACATCGCGGAGCGTCGCTTGGAGATCATCGGTGAGGCTGCCGGCCACCTCTCCGACCGATTCGCCGCTGCGCACCCCGGACTCGACCTTGCCGGCGCGAGGCGCATGCGCGACTTCATCGCTCACTCCTACTTCAAGGTGGACCCTGATCTCGTGTGGGACGCAATCACCGTCTCCGTGCCCGAACTCACCGCCGCACTCGAGGCGCACCCGAACGTAGGCGAGCCACGGTCCGGCGGCGACGCGCCAAACCTCGCCGTCTAGCACCGCGGACACGAGCCGACGGGTCCGACGACCGCGGCCTGACGTACTCCGACGCCAACGTCGACCTCGACGTCCGGGCATTCGGAGGGGCGATCCTGCGCCAGTCCCGCCAGATGCTCGCGGTGCTGGATTGAGTAGCGGGTCGTTGGCGCGCGGCGCAGGGTACCCCCAGCGGAGACGACCGAAGTATGCGGTGCCGTGAGTCTTCTTCCTCTGCTGACTCGCAGAACGTGCCCCGCCTCGGTGGGGCACGAACGCGATGGGAGGGTCTTTGTAGCTGCGCTTCGTCGACGAGTCCGGAACGCGCGATGGCTCTCCTTCAGCACCCCTCCTCTCATGTCACCTATTCCGTCTATACGCCACCGTCGATGCTAATAGTCCTGCGCTCGAATCTCCCGCACCGGCCTGCTCTGCGATATCGGATCACGAGCGAGCAATTGTTTCCCACTTTGGCTGTCAGTGTGTCGCCAGGTGACACCGTTTCTCCTTCCCATGAGTTATTCCAATCGTACATTCTGATATTCTCACACTCGTCATCGTACGTCAGACTAACGCCGAAATCTGAATCCTGAACGGGCCCTAAGGGAAACGCATCGAAACACTGCTTCTGAGTGTTATACGTATTCACACCTACGACGTATACTGACAGAATCACTATAGGAATGGGCGAGTCGTTACGGATCGTCCAAGCGTCCGGCATATCTACTCTCCGTTGACGTGTCAAGACTACACCTCGTGGAAGGAACAGCCAGAGACATACACCTACAGCTGCCGATACAATTGTGCTGATGGTGGTTCCTATTAGATCCATAGAGTCGCCTTATGCATCACTACTCGTTGTTCTGTCGATATTGTTGCGTTCTTGGAGGCCTGCGCCAACGGCCGACTGAGGGCTGATCACGAGCAGCAGTGTCCTGCCACAGACGGTCATTCGTATGTTCGCGGTGCGTTTGAGCTGTGGCCGCAGGTCAGGCTGATGACCTGCATTCAAGTGGTGCGTCGCAACTACCCCAGCACTGCACCACCCGGCCGACACTGCCATCATCAATCCTAGCAAGCCGCAGACTGCCTGTACCTGGTCTTGTTCACGACGGCTAGAATCGAGCGATGATGCCTAAAGCGGGATCGTACAACTGGACTCAAGTAACCGGGAGTTCTGAGAGGATGTGGGCGAATCGGATGTCGCGCGAGGCGTTGATCCACGTCTCCGGCCTACGAGAGGGCACGTGGGAGTTGCTTGAGTCCGGTGGGGCAGATGTGTCACGAGATCAGCTGAATGCTCCGACGGCCAAGGCGGTCGCCGAGATCGAACAAGTCGCGGGGCACGATTTGCGGATCCGTTGCGCGGACGTAGGGCGAGGGGCGGGCGGACTTGGTGTGGCTGTCGAGGTCCTGCAAGCCGTCGCCGTTGCCGGGGGCGGGTTGGCCGCTCTCGGGAAAGCGGCGCGATTCGTGAAGTGGGCCTACCACAAGATCGCCAGCGCGACGGGCTACAGGCCGATGATCTCGTTGGGTGCTGCAGAGTACCTCGCCATGGCCGACTTGATCGACCGAGTGAGTACCACGCCCCAGTTGGTCGGCTCAGGCGACGTGAACTCGAAAAGCCCAGATAAGGCTTTCACAGGCGGCGACGTGTTCTTCGTCGTGCTCGCCACAGAGTTGGAATTGCACAGCTATCACGTCTCAGCCTACGGCGAGGTGTATTACGTCGGCACGTCACCCCCGATTCCGGACTTCATGGACGGGCGGCCACCCTATTGGGCCGGTGGCGTCGCGGCCGACGACTGACCGAGTCCCCGCAAGGCTCGCACCACCACAGACAGTTGGACTGTGGAGAGAAGGTGGAACATCCACGACACGTCGGGCACCCGACCCGATCCTCGCGAGCGAGCCCCCGGCAGCTGGCATCCAGTTCGACCATGATCGTTGCTTGAACGTCCTCGGGCTTCACGCAGGCTATGGTGAGCCCTAGGCCACGCGCCGTGCAGCAAGCTCTGCGACGACGGGTTGTCTGGAGATAGCGAACGAGACCTACGGAGGGATTTCATCCGATGCGCTGGTTCCTCCGTGTCCGAGTTCGATGATGAGCGGCCTGATTCGGCGACTCGCGAACACCTCACTAACATATTTCTGGGTGTTTGGTCGCCACTCTGTCGCTGTCGCGAGTATTACTTCATCTGCTGTTATGGCATCTGCGATGTCCGCGAGATCATTCAGCCAGCGGCGCTCCCGCGTCGCTGTGGACTCGAGGCGGTTCCCTTTCTTCGCTTCGCCGATGAGAATACGGCCGTCGACCAGTGCGAGCAGATCCAACTCGAAAGGCTTGCCAGCTTTCGACACAATGCTGTCAGTGGCTTGCTGAATGACTTCTGTTGGCTTTGATCGGAGTGCTCCAATTGCACGTATGGGGACGTCCGCATCGTGTCGGAGCGCTTGATACACGACCTCGGCCAATCCGTAGTAGAAGGTCGGCTCGGGGGCAGGATCGCCTCGGCTGTGGTCGGCGCTCCACGACTCTTCTGTGATTGTGGCGCGCTGGTGACAGCGGCTGCATGTGAAAGACTGGCTCAGGTCGTCGAGGCGGTACCAGCTCGTGTTCAGACAGTGGGAACACTTGAGCACGAGTCCCCGTGACAGGATGCCCCGGGTGAGGTAGCCGTCGAGGAGCGAGCGTAGGTCGTCAATGTTGATCTCCGATGTATTGACCGCATCATTGAAGGAGAGATATCGGCGGGTGTCATCCCAAATCCCAGGTGTCGCACCGCTGCTATCGGTTGAGATCCACGCTTGCAGCAGCGCGCGGGTGCTGTCGTCCGTCCAGTCGTTGTGAATCTCGTCGAACCCGCCCCAGAGTTCGGTAGCGAGTCTCCGGTAGCGTCCTGCGGCGGACTCCTCCATCTCGTAGCCGGCTCGTTCGAAGAGATGCCGGAACACCGTCGCGGCGTCCGGGAAGCGCAGCCGGGGCCGCACAAGAAGCTGCTGTTGTGGCTCTCCAGCGACGATGGCTCCGGTCCGGAGTGAGTGGTAGCAGATGCCGTCTCGTCCAGAGCGGATGAGCGGCGAGGATGGGTCGGGGTCGGCGTGCAGGAGATCCTGGAGCGCGCTGCGGTTCGGGATTCTGCATTGACTGTCCTCCACGTCAACCCACCACGAGAACTTCCACGGCGTCGTCGAGTTGACGGCGGTCGGTAGCAGTGCTGGGACAGCCCGCAGCATTGCGTCACCTCGGAACGGCTCATCTAGTGGCTCGTTGACGTGGCCTCGAACCGTAATGAGCGTGACTCGTCGGGGTGGCAGCGTCGGCTGATCGGTGTGTCGTATTGCGGACCGACGAAAACCGCCATCCAAGGCCCGGACTTGCTCGGACACATCGCGGACGCCATCGCTCGACATGGATAGTGAACAGACTTCGACGCCGCTGCCCGCGGCCGTTTGCTCGGCAGACTGGCGATCCAGACGGATAGCCCACGCGAGAGTGCTGAGCACCCGTCTCGTGATCGATTCATCCGGAATCGAGGCCGGATCTGGCACCCACCACGCTGGCCCGCCGCATCGATCGAGGGCGAGAGCGAAAGCAAAGTCATCAGCGGTTGAACCGACGACGAGGGTGAGGGGCGTTTTGTACTGCCCTGGGTGCATACGGCTGAGGACTTCGCAGCCGACGAGTGACAGACCGGACGGAACCGCGTAGGAACGTCGGTCGCTGGTCTCGTCGGCGGCGAGGCGCCCCGTCGGCAAGGCAGTGGGATCGAGGACCACTCGTGGTGGGTCATGCTTGCCGCGCCACGACAGCATGAGGAGTTCTTCGAGATCGTCGAGGCCGACCTGCACCTGTTCGACGGCGACGTTGGCGCGCTCAAGCTGATCCTGCTGGCGCGGTGCAAGACCTCCGCACTTCATTGCGATGAGGACACGGAGTACGGGCGGGAGGCTGGTCGTGTCCATGACCCGCACGCTGAGAGGCAAGGGCCGCAGGTCGCACACATTCATGATCGGGAAACTCGGTGTCGTGTCAGTGCCGAAGTAGCCGACGTGGAGATCCTCTGGGAACAGGACTGGTCCTGTACGGCGCCTAATTTCGCCGAGCAACTCATCGGAGAGCTCATGGCGCCCGTTCACCGCATCGAGCCGAGGGGCGGCGGTGAACGTTGCACGCGCTTGCTCTGGAGCGACCCCGTGCGTCTCGACCATGTCGGTGACCTTCGCTTGGAGCCATGAGTCGAACCCGGCAGGATCTGCGAGCAAGACGTGTCGCAGTGTGCGGTTGTAGACAGCCCAGAGGTCTGCATCAAACATCTCGATCAACGACCACAGGGCCTCGTGTATGACGCCATTTCCGCTCACGGGTACGAGCAGAGCTCCCGCTCCTCCCCATGTGAGGCTGTAGTTCTCAAGCATGCGAAGAGCGGAGTGCTCCCAATCGCGTTCTGAGTTCTCGAACGCGGTGATCAGGCGCGCAGGGCGGAGGTGACGCGACAACTCGCGGTAAACGAGCCGGCGTTCGTCGTCTCGGTTCACCGTTCCAGCTAATTCACGTCTTGACGGCCGGTGCTGGCGTTGTCGGCGGTCTGCGGTTCCGAAGTGGTCAGGATGTCGTCACACGGCCTCCGGTGCCTGCTCGGAACTTCCCACGGCCGGTTGAGAGCGGGCAGCGGCTCGGGATCTGGAGACATCGAACCCTCCGGCGGCATCAGCAGTCCAGCAGGCTAGCGGTGCCGTTCCTGCAGGGACCCGCCGCAGGGCAGTGGGGGGCGTGAGCAGACGCTGCGCGGCCGGCTAAAGAGGCGTGCGATCATCGAGAAACATCGTGAGCGTGTTGGTCTCCGCGGGCACGAGAACGAGCGTTGACGCTCCCGGAGGGGCCCCGTCGCCCGCCTCGGTCCACGAAAGCACTTTGGCAGAGTCGACTTCTTTTACCAGCATCCCGATCGGGACGGTGGTGCCTTGGACCACGATGCTCAGGTGCGCGCCGCTGCGGATGGTTGTTGCCGGTGTTCCCGCAGCCTCTGCACCATCTTGGAGCGCCGCTGCAACAGGTCCACGGCCCTCCGGTGTGATGGTCATAGCGAATTCGGTCCACGTCTGGGTGATGCGCTCGCCCCGCAGCAGCCGGCTGGCCAGCACAACGTCGCGGGTGTCCTCGGCGGTCACTTCACCGCGGATTGGGAAGAACACGCCCGTGGCGGCTTGGAGGTGCGCCAAGTGCTCGGTGAAGCGGACGTACTCAGCGTCTCCCTCACTGAACAAGGCGTCAACGTCGTAGGTTCCCCGTCCGAGGACCTCGCCGTTCACGACCAAGGCGAGATGGTCCGCTCGGGTGATGGCCTCCCCAAACTTGGCGGCGGGCAACAGATCGAGCGGCGAGAACTCGTGGGGATGGTCATAACGCACTGTCATTTCGCCGCTGCCGTCACTGGCGTCGAATCGAGCCTGGACAGCCAGGGCTGCGGATTTGTCTCGGAGCAGCAGGCGTACACCTCGGTGCCCCACTGTCCTCTCTGTCTCCTCGAGTGGCAGTTGTGCCAAGATCGCCCCTTGGGCGTCCACAGCTTGCAGAGCAGCCTCTACTGATTGCGGCGGCTCGGGCACGCTGGCGGACAGGGCGAGGGCTCCACCGGTGAATGTGCGCTCGAGGCCAACGGGCACGTGCACCGACACTCCCGCTACGTACTCGGGAGGGAGGACGCAGGGAGTTCCGTAGTCAAACAACTCCTCGACCATCCCCCGCGCGTGCGCACCTTCAGGCGTGTCGGGAAACGCCAGTCGGGCGGTTGCCGCTGGCCTGTCTCGTCCTGCTCCGGGATATCGCGGAAATGCGGCCCAACCGACGGTGCCATCAGGTTCGACGGTGACACGGAACTTGTAGTGGGGATCCAGGGTGTTGAGGCGACCGACGATCTCGCCTACTCGGGCCATTGACGCGGCCGCGACCCCGTGGTCCAAGGCGGGATGCTCAGCACCGATCTCTCTCAGCATTGCCAGGATTCGTTTCTCGCTGCCGTGCAGGTAGTAGTCGGCTATGTCGGGGCGTTGCGCCATCTCGCTGTCGACCCACGTCTTGCTGTCCCAGACACAGGTGAACGGATACGGCTCGGTGAGTTCCGCGAACCACTCCAGTTCGCCCGGTGTCGGGTCGATCGGGACGACCAGATGCCACTCGACGGGTCCGTGTTGGGATGCCCTCTCAAGGGATCGCGCGACTTTCACCCGGCGATTGCCGGCCAGGCGCTCGGTGAAGCTCTTGATCTGGTAGACCACAAGGCCGTTCTCGGTGTGCATCAACAAGTCGATGCCGCCATCTCCCCCGGATCCATCGATCGCCTGCACGGTCGGGTGGATCCTCTTGATCAGGACCTTCAGCATCGCTTCACACGTTGTCTGGTCAACCGTTGCCCAGTGGACCCGAGGCGGTTGCATGTGTCTGGTTACCTCCGGCAGCGGCGCGAGGGAATCTCTGGATAGGACCGTATCTGGACACACCCCGTCCAGCGGATCGATGGCCTGCCTTCGATCCTGGTGAGGATCATGGTGACTTGAGGGGTTTGCGCTGGTCGGAGGTCGGTTTGGGTAGGTCGGTGGCGGGGATCAGGGGGCTGGCGAGAATCTCGTCGAGGAGAGTGGCGGCGGCGGGGGTGACCTCAATGGTGTGCTCGAGGATGGCGAGTAGACGGAGGAGTTCTTCGGTCTGGGTCCAGCGGGTGGGGCGGATGTCGTCGAGGGGGCTGGACTTTCTGCCCTTGCGGGTCTTCATCCGGTAGCCGAGCCAGGAGCCGACGACCTTCAGGCCGGAGACCTCGAAGTTCCAGACCGCTGGGCTGACGGGTCCGAAGGTGCCTGTGCCGACTGTGAGCAACTGAGTGTCGGGGTCGTAGCGGAACTTCTCGGGCATTCCTTCGACTGGGGTGATCTGCTGGGCTTGGCCGGCTGGGAGGCGGGTCTGGCCGGCCGGGGCGAAGCGCTCGCCCCAGGTGTGCCACCACAGGAGATCGCGACCGAGTTCCACCGCTCGGCGGAACAGCGCCGGATCGGCGGTGATCGGTACGTGGATCGGCCCGGCAGCTTCGGCCAGTTCGTTCTCGAACCGCTTGGTGAAGGCCGCGGTGCCGGCGAGGGCGTGAACGTAGGCCAGCAGATCCTCGGGTGGGACCTCGACACCCAGCCGGCGACCGAGCTTGCCGAGCAGGCCGTGGGTGACGTTGGGGACACGGCCGCTGGGGTCGCGGTAGAGCGGTATGACGTTCTTCGCTCCGCGGCCCGAGAAGTGGTCGAGGTCGGGCACGTACGGCGTCACGGTTAGCGCCGGGCCTCGCCCGAGCTTGGTGGATGTCAGGGTTGTGAGGAAGATTTGCTTCGGACCCCGTGCCGCCCAGAGGTCAGGTCCCGCTCGATCGGCCACTCGGTGATCGGCAATGATCCAGTGGCGGTCGAAGCTTCGGTACCCGTATCGATCGAATCCTTCGGGCGCATCGCCGATATCGAGTTCCTGGATCGGCTGGAGACGGTCCTCGGATGACAGCAGAGGCTTGGGGGCGTCGTGCATCTTCTTCCCGGTGTTGGTCTCGACGAACAGCTCACGTCGACTGCGTGGCACTACCCTGACGAGGCGATCCCACCGGCTCGCGAGGAGGGCCTGACTCTCCGCTATTGGCCAAGTACGACCCAGCTTGCAGCCCGAGCGGATCCAAGGGAACAGATCGGTAATCGCGGGCCAGTCGTAGTACCTGCTGTCGCTTCGGGGTGTGAACCCGACGAGGCCCTTGCCTGCGACGACCTCGGACACGTCGTCGAGTCCGATCTCTCCGAGCTCTGCGAGCTTGTCGGCTCGGGAGCCGGCGATCCTCAGGTAGCGGACCGTGCACGCACCCCCGGTGGCCTCGCCCGTGCGCTCACGGGTCGGCGCTGGGGTCGCTCGGTCGGCGCCGGGGGCCCGGGCCTTGTTGATGCCGATGGCGATGGCCACGGGCGTGCGGATGTCGAAGACGTTCTCCTCGACGAGTGCGCCGCGTCCCTCGCCGCCGAGATCGACGATCCACAACTCGTCGAAGGCGTCCCGGAGGAGGGCGCGTAGGCCGCCCATCGAGACGCCGTCGAGGTACGACGAGGCGGTGATGAAGGCGACAACGCCGGGCCCTCGCGGCAGTTCGGTTGCCTGCCAGACGGCCCAGCGCCAGAAGTAGACGTAGTCGTTGTAGAGGTTCTTGATATGGACGCCGAGCCCTGCGGCTTTCATCGGCTCGGTGACATCGTCGAGCAGTGCAGGTGGTGGGGCTCTCCGCCGGGATGCATGGGTCGTCGGGGTGCCGGGTGTGCGGCCGAGGCCGCGCAGCGCGATACCGGGAGCGCCGTGGCGGACCACACCTCCCTTGCGGCTTCCAATGTCATCCTCGGCACGCTGCTCGCGGTCATACGGCGGGTTGCCGATGACCACGGTGAAGCGCTCGGACTCCTTGAGATCGGCGGCGCGCTCGCCCTCCGCGGCCACCGGGTCACCCATGATGCCGAACTGACGCTGCGGAGGTCGGTGGTCGAGCGTGTCGGTGAGCAGGATCTGCCTCGAGGGCTCGCCGATACCGCCTTCATGCAGCTCGAGCGCCACTTTGAGGTGGGCGATGGCGTACGGGGCCAGCATGTTCTCGAAGGCGTGCATCGACGGCAGGACATGGGTGCGCAGGCACGAGGGCCAGTCACCGGTGCCGCCGGATACGGCGGCTGCACCCGGTGATGCCACATCGGCTCCGGCGTCGTCCCGCCGGTCACGCGGGTCTGCGGCGCGTACGAAAGACGCGTGGGCGTGGCGCAGCCATTCGACCAGGAAGGTGCCGGTGCCCGTAGCGGGGTCGATCATGGAGACGAAGGGCTTGCCGGGGTCGATGCCGTCAGGTACGTCGAAGCCGTTGCGGTCGGCGACCTCCTGCCACGTGGCGGCGTCCGCGATCCCCATGGGCAGGGCGAACCGCGTGCGCAGAACCTCGTCGACCATGCGCACGATGAACTCGGTGACCGGGCGGGGCGTGTAGAAGGCACCGGCGTCGGCGCGCATCTTCCGGTCGTACTTCTGGAGGAACTCCTCGTAGAAGTGAATGACCGGATCGCCGCCCTTGGCCGATGAGCCGAACTGGTCGAGGATCGCCTCCACGTTGGTCTCCCGCAGGTCGGCGACGAGTTGGGGCAGGCCGCTACCGGGGATGTCGAGCGCGACGGCCTGGTCGTGGATCTGCACGAAGAACCTCTCCAGGAACGGGTTGGCGAGCGGCACCGACGAGAAGATCGGGGATGAACCAAAGCCTTCGGGGTCGGTCACACGACTGCTGAGCACGCCGTACACAAGGGTCTGGGCGCACATGTCGGCGAACCGATCTCCGTCGACGTCGCTGACGAGTTGCGAGCGGATGTCAGCCATCAGGGTTGAGAACGGCCCTTCGCCCGCCTCGGCCACCAAGGCGTCGGCGATCTGCTCTCGGAGATCGCGTGCGGTCGACGCCATGCGTTCGGCCAGTCGGACGGCGTCGCGGATCGCCTGGCCAGGCGGGAGTTTGAACGCCTCATGCCACGCGGCGCGCCACGAGTCGACGTCGTGGTCGTCGTCGGGCCAATCGAGGTACGGGAGCAGATCCTCGGCGAGGCGTCGCAGGTGACCGATTGCCGAGTCCGGCGTCCAGGTCAGGGGCCGGAACTCGGCGGTGGCCGGGTTGTCGCCCTGGAAGGCGATGAAGTGCAACTCAACGGTGCCCGCCGCGCCCGTACTGACGATGAACAGCAGGTCGGCGAGATCCCACGACGGTCGACCCGCGCCGGCGGTCGACCGCTTCTTGGTGACCAGCGCCCGCAGGATGCGGCGCACCGTCGTGATCGGCAGCCTCACCCCCGAGAACTCCAGAAAGAACACACCCCACGGCTGGTGCGCGGTGACGGGACGCATCTGGCGCAGCCGCTCGAGGCTGCCGAGCGCTTCAACCGGAATGCCCAGTTCCTCCGGATCCCAGTCGTAGGTCAGCGACTCGAGGTCCTCCACGTCGAGGGCGTCGGCGTCCAGCGGCCAGCCCCGCTCGTCGACCAGGTACTTGAACACCTGAGCGAACGTGCGAACCCGGCGCAGCTTCTCGACGTCGGCGGCGGACGCGGCGACCATCAGTGCCTCCCCGTTCGCCGCTGGGCGCCGAGCACGAGCAGGAACCCGGCCGAAGCCGGCGAGCGGATCGGGTCCGCGGTCACGGGATCTTCGTTGGGGCTGTCACGCCGGCGAGGGACGCGGGCGTACGGTCGGCTCACCGATTCAACTCCATCCAGCACAGCAGCTTGGGGCTGGGCGCGTCCATGGGTGCGTTGACCATCTTGAGGTACGTGTTGCGGATGTGCCTGAGGATCTTGTCGCGTGTCTCCTTGAGGGTTGTTGCGCTGGTGATGCACCGTCGGGGCGGGTTGGGTCGCGAGCGGATGCTGATGGCGATGCCGCCGGCGTCGCCGGGCGACTCTCGAACGGTGTCGGTGTCGAAGTCGTAGAGGTACCAGCGGGTCGGGCCCGCTTCGAGGGTGAACGTCCCGAGGTCGGTGTCGAGTGCGGGCAAGGAGTAGCAGAAGAACATGCCGCGGGCGCCGGCGGCGAGCTTGCGGCGCCCGGAGAACACCGCGCCGGGTAGGCCGTCGAGGCGGCCAGCAAGGTCCGGGTTGGCCTTCAAGAGTGCCTGGTATTCGAGGTGCATTTCCTCGATGGAGGTCTTGGTGCCCTCGTAGGTGGCGTTGAACTCCCGTAGCGGGTCGTACTGGTCGTCGGGGCGTAGCAGCTTGCGGCCCTCGATGCCCAGTGTGCGGGAGATGATCAGCGTCTTGCCCGCGACCCGCTCGTAGAGCTTCAGGATCGCCTCGAGATCGTCGGGGGGGAGGAAGTTCCAGTAGCGGACTGTGCCTCGGTCCGCCGCCACGTCGGGGTGGTCGGCGACGAGGCGATTTTCGATGGCAGCGTTGAGGCGGCGATCGACGCGGCCGATGCGCTGCATCAACCGGACGGGGTTCCAGTGCAGGTCGTAGTTGATGAGCCGCGTGGCGTCCTGGAGATTGAGACCCTCCGAGAGCACGTCGGTGGACACCAGCACCCGGATCTCCGAATCGCCGCGGGAGGCAAGATCCGCCGAGCTGCTTCCGTTGTAGTACGGCGAGAACCGCCGGATCACGTCGGCCCGGTTGACGTCCGAACTGCCGTCGATGCGAGCCGATCCGTTGATGCCGGCTTGGCGGACGTGCGACTCCACGTAGCGGGCGGTGTCGGCGAATTCGGTGAAGATCAGCACCTTGCGGGTCGCCAGATCCTTGGAACGCAGGAGGCGGACCAGCTTCTTCAGTTTGTCGTCCTGGGCGGGCTCGAGCCGGCGGACCACGTCGATGAATCGCACGATCTCGTCCAGGTCGGCGAGCGTTTCGGTGAGGATCGCCGGGACGTTGTACTCGTCGCGGGACAGGTCGGTGACCGCGTCGAGCAGTTCGGGTGGTACGACGTCTTCCTCCGCGTCCTCCCCGGGGTCCTCGTCGCGGGCCGCGTCGCCGTCGAGGTCGAAGCTGAGTTGGCGTTCGGGCCGGTAGCCGATCACCTCGGCGTGCCGGCGCTTCCACGACTCGAAGCGATCCCGCTCATCGCCGGTTTCGCTGTGGACCTCCACGAACGCCAGCAGCTTGCGCATCAACAGGTCGAGGGACTTCTGGAAGGCGAACGCGGAACTCTCGAACCGTTTCAGGAACAGCGTGCGGATGAGGCCCACCACTTGGCGCTGGCGGCCCGCCTCGAGCGGGTCGATGCTGTCATCAGGGCCGGTGTAATTGGCCAGCGGATAGTAGATCGCGAGGGAGAACAGCGGGTTCTCCTTCTCGAAGGCCTCTGTGAACATGTCCAACAGCTCGCCGTAGGAGGACCGGATGGAATAGTCGGCCACCCGCGGCGCCTTGCGGTCCGGGAAGGCGGTGCCCTCGCCACCCTCGGCGAGTTGGCTGGCCTTGGCGTAGGCGCGGCTGCGCTGCACCACCAGAGACGAGAACACCTCGTCTCGGGCGAGCACCTCCTGGGCTTCGGCGGTGAGGCCCTCGTTCAGCGAGTCGGTCAGGTGGCGCTCCATCGTGTTGAAGTGCGCCGACAGGTTGTTGACGCCCAAGCGGCGAGCGAAATAGGCCTCGTCGCCGCGGGTGAACAACTCGGCCATGTGCCGGAAGTCGGCCAGGCGGTTGTTCACCGGCGTCGCCGTGAGCAGGAACACCAGCTTCGAACGCACCTCGTCGCCCAGCAGATCGAACAGGCGCCAATAGCGGGAACACTGGTCCCCCTCGTCATCGGGCTTGCCGCGGCTGCCGCGGTTACGGAAGTGATGCGCCTCATCGACGATCACCGCATCGGCCAACTCGGCGATCCGCGCGAACCGCTCCGGGAAAGCGCCGCCCCGGTGCAAGTCGGTGTGACTCAGAATCGTCAGGTTCGAGAAGTCGGCGCTGCCGCCCACGCCGCCGATGTGGGGCAACCAGTCCCGCAGGTGCGGCTCCCAGACGCCCTCCCGCGCCGCCTTCGGAGCGAACAGCACCACCCGCTTGTTCTCGTGCAGCACCAGACGCTCGATCAGCATCAGCCCCACGAACGTCTTGCCGAGCCCCACCCCGTCGCACAGGAACGCCCCGCCGTGGCTTTGGGCGATCTTCATTAACGACCAGTAGGCCTCCTTCTGGTAGCGGTCGAGATGGCCGAACATCCGCGACCGCGACTCGTCCCATTCGCCCGCGGTTAGTTCCCGACCACGGAAGTACTCGTGTAGCGCCTTGGTGTACACGTCGAACGGTGAGTACTCGGCCGTGTGGCGGGTAATGGTCCGCAACACGTCGTCGCTGACATCGGTCGCCGCAGCCCAGTGCACATCGAACCAGTCCTGGAGTTGCACCACCTCCCGGCCGCTCTGGATCTGGATGTTCAACTCGATGTTGCGGGTGAGCCCCGCCCGGGTGAGGTTGCTGGACCCGACTAGGGCCTGCGCTCCGATCACGTCGAACTTGGAGTGCGTGATGTACGCCTTGGCGTGGAACTTGCCGCGCCGAAAGACCCGGCACTCGATCCGCTTCTCGGCGATTGCCTCGATCACCGCCTCCACACCCTCCAGCAACGGGTTCGGATCCTTCTCGGACTCCAGGCTGTCGTCCAGGCGGCCGACCCGAAGCCGCAACGCCTCGGTGAACGCGTCCTTGGTGCGCAGCGACACCTCGTCGCCCATCAGGATCCGCACCTTGTCGAGCTGCTGCCACTTTCCGTCCAGAGCGAGCAGCGCCCCGATCTCGAAGAACCCCGTGGCGATGTCGAACGACCGCGCCACGTCGGTCCACTGGCGCAGATACTCCAGCGCCGTCCACCCCGAGATGCTGTTATCGACGATGAACAACTCACCGCCACCCGGATCGGTCACACCACGAACCGTACCGCCACCCTGCGACACGTCGGGCGAATCAAACCCGTCGACTCTGTCGACGCCATCACCCTTGTTGCCACTTCGCGATCACAACAGGGGCCGACACATCCTCGGCGCGGCGGATGAGTCGGCCGAGAGTGATGTTATGATGTAGCGTCATGCGCACACAGATAGCTCTCGACGACGAACAGCACGCGGTCGTCAAGCAAAAAGCCGCCGACTTGGGCATCAGCATGGCCGAGTACATCCGCCGTCTCGTCGAGCGCGACCTGCAGCAGGCAGGCCCTCGCGCCGACATCTCCGACATCTTCGGCATCGGAGACTCCGGCGGAAGCGACATCGCCGTCAACCGCAAGGGGGCCACGGCCGAGGCGATCGCCGCTCGCGCCGCGGGGCGATGAGCGTCTTCGTCGACACGTCGGCGTGGTACGCGGCGGCCGACGTCAGCGATGTCCATCACCGTCGAGCCGTCGAGCGGCTCAGCGAGTTCTCCGGTGACCTGCTGACGAGTGACCACGTGCTCGTCGAAACGTGGTTCCTGGCCGCGAACCGTCTCGGCACCGAGGTCGCCGAGACTCTGGTCAACGCGATACGCGCCGGGCGGGCCCGTGTCGAAGTCGCCGGGGTCGCCGACCTAGAGGTCGCCGCGCAGATTCACGATGCGTTCGCGGATCAGGAGTTCTCGATCGTGGATCGCACGAGTTGGTCGATCATGCAGCGGCTCGGCGTGCACGAGGCGATCTCCTTCGACCGGGACTACCTGATCTACCGGTTCGGCCGCGACCGCCGACAAGCCTTCACCGTCCACACATAGCGCATGCCACGGCCGAACGAACCGGCCTCCACACAAGCCGGCGCTTCAGTCCGGTGCGGAGAACGGGACGGCAACAAGCCGGTCCGGTAGGAGCGGATCATCGAGACCTGCGGGATCGGTGGTGTTCCACGCCGCCGTACGTTCCCGCATCCACCGAGCCGCCGCGCCGCGCGGCCGATTCGGCGTGCGCCGCGGCCAACTCCGCCGCTCCCGGCCCTCACACAGACGTGAGCTAGCGTCCCGATCATGCGTGATCGAGACGGAGCAATGCGCTCCCAGCGCGATTCGTCCCACGGGCGGCGGCTCGGGGGGAGGCCATGACGGTCACCGATAGCGATCTGCGGGAGATGTACCGGCGCATGACGCGCATCCGGCGGTTCGAGGCCACCACCAAGGAGCTCCTGCTCGCCGGCGAGTTGTACGGGGCGTTCCACACGTCGACCGGCCAGGAGGCCTCGATCGTCGGATCAACCATGGCTCTGCGCACCGACGACTACATGGTCGGCACGCACCGCTCGCACGGCCATCCCATCGGCAAGGGGGCTGCGCTGGACGGCCTGCTCGCCGAGCTGATGGGCAAGGAGACCGGGGTCAACCAGGGCAAGGGCGGGTCGATGCATCTGTCGGACTTCTCGGTTGGCAGCCTCGGGGAGACGTCGATCGTCGGGTCGGGCCTGCCCGTGGCGGCGGGGGCGGCGCTGGGCTCGAAGATGCAGGGCAACGATCGCGTCACCCTGTGCTTCTTCGGCGACGGCGCCTCCAATCAGGGGACGTTCCACGAGTCGCTGAACCTGGCTGCCATCTGGGCGCTCCCGGCCGTCTACGTGTGTGAGAACAACGGCTACGGGGAGCTGACAGCGGCGCACAAGACCATGTCGGTGGAGCACGTGTCGGAGCGGGCCGGCGCCTACGACATTCCCGGCGTCACCGTGGACGGCCAGGACGTGCTCGCCGTTTACGAAGCGGTCGGCGAGGCGGTGGCGCGGGGCCGCCGGGGCGGGGGGGCGGGCCGAGGGGGTGCTGGCGGTGAGGGAGGCGGGGGGGGGGGGGGTGGCGCGGGCCCGCCGGGGCGAGGGGCCGAGCCTAGTGGAGACGATGACCTACCGGTTCGACAACCACGCCATCGGCATGCGGATCGAGAACTACCGCGACCCCGCCGAGGTGGAGCACTGGCGGAACCAGCGCGACCCGCTGGTGCTGTTCCGTGACGCGTTGGGAGAGCGCGGTGTCGACGGCGACGAGTTGGACGCCATCGACGCCGCTGTCGAGTCGGAGCTGGCCGAGGCGCTGGACTTCGCCCGATCGAGCCCCGCCCCGCCGCCCGAGGCCGCCTTCACGCACCTGTTCACCA
>MKWU01004545.1_pt1 | contig 16205 bp, 14 predicted proteins | sample 809101 | NCBI WGS metagenome assembly MKWU01 (sample SAMN05860141, study PRJNA318959) | sponge metagenome | host: Aplysina aerophoba | place: Slovenia: Piran, Adriatic Sea, Gulf of Piran | collected 2013-05-07 | reverse complement strand
CCTGGTGCTGTTCGGCCTGTATGCGGCGGGCATTCTCAGCGCGCTGGCGATGTCGTGGATCATGAAGAAGTGGCGTCGCGACAAGAGCGAGCACCCGCTGATGCTGGAGCTGCCGTCGTACCGCCTGCCGCATGTGCGCGACCTGGCGGTGGGGCTGTACGAGCGCGGCATGATCTTCCTCAAGCGCGTCGGCGGCATCATCCTGGCGCTGACCATCCTGCTGTGGGTGCTGCTGTCGTTCCCGGCGGCACCGGCCGACGCCACGATGCCAGCCATCGACTACAGCTACGCCGGCCAGATCGGCCATGCGATGGCGGTGTTCTTCGCGCCGCTGGGCTTCAACTGGCAGATCTGCATCGCGCTGATCCCGGGCCTGGCCGCGCGCGAGGTGGCGGTGTCTTCGCTGGCCACCGTGTATGCGCTGTCGGCCGCCGATGACGATGCCGCCAGCCAGGCGCTGACCCCGCTGATCAGCGATGGCTGGTCGCTGGCGACCGCGCTGTCGCTGCTGGTCTGGTACATCTACGCCCCGATGTGCATCTCGACGCTGGCCACCATCAAGCGCGAGACCATCGAGACTCGTATCGAGATCGGGCTCGACCTCGACGGCACCGGCGAAACGGATGTCGCTACCGGGGTTCCGTTCTTCGAGCACATGCTCGACCAGGTGGCGCGCCACGGGCTCGTGGATCTCCGGATTCGGGCCGAGGGCGACCTCGAGATCGACGCCCACCACACGGTGGAGGACGTCGGCATCGTCCTTGGCACGGCCTTCGCGGAAGCGCTCGGCGACAAGCGCGGCATCGTGCGTTACGGGCATGCGTACGTGCCGCTCGACGAGGCCCTTTCCAGGGTCGCGATCGACTTCTCCGGCCGGCCCGGCCTTTACTATCGGGTGGACTTCTCCCGGCCCCGCATCGGTGAGTTCGACGTGGATCTGATCCGCGAGTTCTTCCAGGGGTTCGTCAACTCGGCGCGGGCGACCCTGCACATCGACAGCCTCGAAGGCCGCAACGCGCACCACGTGGCCGAAACGGTGTTCAAGGCGTTCGGGCGCGCGCTTCGCATGGCCGTGGCCCGCGACGATCGTCGCGCGGGCGACGTTCCCTCCACGAAGGGCGTGCTCTGAGCCAGCCGCCCCCGGACCGCCCGTGAACCCCGCCGGCCCCCGGCGCGGCCGCGCCCGAACGGGATGGAGCGGGACGCCACGGGACGGACGGCAGTAGCCGGTCTTGTTCGAGGGACGACGGGACTCTCCGGATGCAGCAGGTCGCAATCATCGACTTCGGAATGGGGAACCTGCGTTCCGTCGAGAAGGCGGTCCGATTCGTCGGAGGCGGCGCGATCGACGTTCTCGTCACCGCCGAGCCGAAGCGGATCGCCAGCGCGGATCGGGTCATCTTTCCCGGTCAGGGCGCGATCGGCGACTGCATGGCGCAGCTTGCGGCGCATGGACTCGAACCGTGCGTGCACGCGGCAATTCGGGAGAAGCCGTTCCTCGGAATCTGCATCGGCCTCCAGGCGCTGATGGACGAGAGCGAGGAGGACGGCGGAACGCGCGGGCTCGCGGCATTCCGGGGCCGGGTGATCCGCTTTCCGCGGCAAGACCCGGCCGGCGGTTTCCGGCTCAAGGTGCCCCACATGGGCTGGAACCAGGTCCGGCAGACGACGGCGCACCCGCTCTGGGAGGGCATCGAGGACGGGGAGCGCTTCTACTTCGTGCACAGCTACTACGTGGACCCCGCCGATCCGGCCCTCGCCGCCGGGCGCACCGACTACGCGGTCGGGTTCACCAGCGCCGTCGCGGTCGGGAACGTGTTCGCGGTCCAGTTCCATCCGGAAAAGAGCCAGCGGCCCGGCCTGCGGCTGCTCCGGAACTTCTTCGGCTGGCGCCCCTGAAGACCTACGGCTTCGGCCGGCGGCCGATGTCGGCCCGGCTGAACCGCCCCGGCCAGTCGATGAGCTCGGCCCGGGCGTAGGCGAGACGGCGGGCCGCCGCGATGTCGTCCCCGAGGCCGCACACGCAAAGCACCCTGCCCCCCGCGGTGACGACACGCCCGTCGTCTCCGAATGCGGTGCCGGCATGGAACACCCGCGTATCCGGGAGGTCCCGATCGAGTCCGAGGATGGGGTCGCCACGCCGGACCGCGCCTGGGTAGCCTTCCGCCGCGAGCACCACCCCAAGCGCGCTTCGAGGATCCCAGTCGGCGACGCCGGTCTCCAGCCGTCCCGCGGCGGCCGCGCCACACATCCCGGCGAGGTCCGAGCGCAGCCTCAGCATGATGGGCTGGGTCTCCGGGTCGCCGCAACGCACGTTGAACTCGAGCACCCGAGCGATCCCGTCTCTCCCGATCATCAGCCCGGCGTAGAGGAACCCGGTAAACGGCGCGCCGTCGGCCGCCATCCCCCGCACCGTCGGCCCCACGATGTCCCGCATCACCTTCCCGTGCAGCGCGGCGGTCAACCCCGGGGCCGGCGAGTGCGCTCCCATCCCGCCGGTATTGGGGCCGGCGCCGTCTTCGTCGCGCGTCTTGTAGTCCCGGGAGGAGGCGAGCGGAACCACGCGATCGCGATCGACGATGCAGATGAAGCTCGCTTCCTCGCCCTCCAGGCATTCCTCCACCACCACGCGCTCGCCCGCCGCCCCGAACGCCCCCTCGCGAAGGGCCGACTCGAGAGCGTGGACCGCCTCGTCGACGGTCCGCGCAACCGTGACGCCCTTGCCTCCCGCGAGCCCGTCCGCCTTGACCACGATGGGGGCGCCCTGCGCGCGAACGTGGCGTACCGCCGGCTCGATCCGGTCGAACGTCGCGTAGCCGGCGGTCGGGATCCGGTATCGGTCGAGAAACGCCTTGGCGAACGCCTTCGAGCCTTCGAGACGCGCCGCGGACGCTCTCGGACCAAAGCAGGCCAGCCCCTCGAGCGCGAGCGCGTCCGCGATCCCGGCGACGAGGGGCGCCTCCGGACCGACGACGGTGAGACCGATCCGGCGGCCGGCCGCGAATTCGACGAGACCTTCCAGGTCGTCGGCCGCTATCGCGACGTTCTCGACACCGGGCTCGGCCGCGGTCCCGGGGTTGCCGGGCGCGACGTGCACCTGCTCGACCTCCTTCGAGGCGGCGAGCTTCCAGGCGAGCGCGTGCTCGCGCCCTCCCCCTCCGATGACCAGTGCTTCCACGTGCGCGGCGCCTCGAACCCGGGAGCTAGATTCCCTGACGGACCCCGATCTTTGCAGACGAGTCAAGCTTGCGGAACGGTTTCCCGGACGAGGGGTACGACGCAGCTTCCAAGACAAACGCCTGCATTTCTCCCCGTGCACCGCGCCAGGGGTTGCGGAACCGTTGAATGGACTCGAACACGGCTCGTCGGTCCGAGGCGCAGCCTCGCTGCACGCTAGTGCCGGAAGTGCCGCACACCCGTGAACACCATCGCCATCCCGTGCGCATCCGCCGCCGCGATCACTTCGCCGTCCCGTCTCGATCCCCCCGGCTGGATGACGGCCGCGACTCCCGCCTCCGCCGCCGCGTCGATCCCGTCGCGGAAGGGGAAGAACGCGTCGGAGGCCATGACCGTGCCGCCGAGCTCGAGCCCTTCCTCCTTCGCCTTGAGGCGTGCGATGCGGGCGGAATGCACGCGGCTCGCCTGACCGCCGCCGATTCCCCGGGTGGCGCGATTCCCGGCGTACACGATGGCGTTCGACTTGACGAACCACGCGACGCGCCATGCGAACAGCAGGTCCGCCACCTCGGCCCGAGTCGGGGCACGCCGGGTCACCACATCGAGATCGTCTGCCGCGACCGGATCGTGGTCCGCCTCCTGGACCAGCACGCCCCCGCGGACCGAGCGGAGCTCGAGGTGCCGCTCCTCGTTTCCTCGCGCCGCGGCGCCGTTCGCCTCGTCAAGCCCGTGCACGACCAGAACGCGGACGTCCGGCTTGACCGCGAGGGCGTCCGCGGCGCCCTCTTCGAGCTGCGGGACGATGAGCACCTCCACGAACTGACGCTCGAGGATCGTCCGGGCAAGGCCGGCATCGAGCGACCGGTTGAGGGCGACGATCCCGCCGAACGCGGCCGCAGGATCGGTACGAAACGCCCCCGCGTAGGCCTCGGCCGGAGTCGCGGCAATCGCGGCCCCGCACGGATTTGCGTGCTTCACGATGACGCAGGCCGGCTCCGCACCGAGGGCGTTGACGCATTGCAGGGCGGTGTCCGCGTCGGCGACGTTGTTGAACGAGAGCGGCTTTCCCTGCGCGAGGGGCGCGCCGGCGACCATGGGCAGGGTCTCCGGCCCCCGCGATTCGCGATAGAAGGCGGCGCCCTGGTGGGGATTCTCCCCGTAGCGCATCTCCGCCTCGAGGACGAGCTGGCGGGTGTGGATCCGGGAGAACCGGCGCCGCCTCATCGGGTGACGGCCCGGATCGTCCACCGAGCCCAGGAAGTCGGCGATCGCCGCGTCGTACCGGGCGGTGTGCGCGAACGCCTTCGCGGCGAGCTCGAACCGGGTCGCGGCGCCGATGCGCCCGGACCCTTGCCGCATTTCTTCCACGATTCGCGGGTAGTCGCCGGGATCGCACACGACCGCCACCGCCGCATGGTTCTTGGCCGCGGCCCGCAGCATGGCGGGGCCGCCGATGTCGATGTTCTCCACCGCTTCTTCGAAACGGCAGTCCGGCCCGGCGACCGTGCGTTCGAAGGGATAGAGGTTGACGACCAGCAGGTCGATCGCTTCGATTCCGTGCTCGCGCATGACGCCGTCGTCGATGCCGCGCCGGCCGAGCAGAGCACCGTGCACGTGCGGGTGGAGGGTCTTGACCCTTCCCGCCATGATCTCCGGAAAGCCGGTCAGCGCGGATACCTCGGTGACCGCGATGCCCGCCGCACCCAGGAGGCGGGCCGTGCCCCCGGTCGATACCAGCTCCACCCCCAACGCAGCCAGGGAACGGGCGAGCTCCTCGATTCCGTCCTTGTCCGATACGCTGACGAGCGCTCGGCGGATGCTTGCCTCAGCCGTCACCGCCGCCCGTCGGCTGCGGCGCCCAGGGGAAGAGGCCATGCTCGCGAAGCTTCTTGCGCAGGGTACCCCGATTGATGCCGAGAATCCGCGCGGCCCGGCCCTGATTGCCCCCGGTCTGCTGCATGACCGCCTCCAGCAACGAGCCCTCGACTTCGAGGATCACGAGGCGGTAGACGCCTTCGCATTCCTCCTCCGCCATGCGAGCGAAAAGCTCGGTGACCCTGGCGTGCACGAACTCGCGAAGACTGGACGGCGGGTTGCCGTCCCCGCGATCGGACCCGTCTCCCGACGCCCCGGCGCGGCCCTCGCCCCGCATCGCTCCATCTTCCACAATTGTGCCTCCTGCCATGCCGAGCGAACCCTCGCCGTGCCCTGAATGGTAACGGGAAGAAAGATGACGACAACCCCCCGATACCCTCCGAGCGAGCGCGTTCCGCGAACGAAGCGGTAACCGGGGACGAGAGGAGCCCCGGGCCCGGACACGTGTGAGCCTCCGGGCGTATCGAGGCTTCTCGGCGTTGACAACCGATTCGAGCTTGCACGGACGCTGCGTGGATGCGGCGCGCGAGGAAGATGGAGGAACGGCGCGCCGGGAGCCTGAGAACCGCAGGCTCCGGACCCCTGCCGTCGGTCCGGGGCGCAGCCTCGCCAGGCATCGAGGGGGGTGGCGGGGCTCGAGACCTGGCGACGGTCGTCCGGCGGGCTAGCGCGGAAATCTCACCAACTTTCGTCGCATACTCGAATAACTCTGCGAGTCATTCGAGATGGCGGGTTACCCGAAAAGTTCTCCGAACTTTTCGGGTTTGGACGTCGAGACGGCGCTGAAGCGCGAAGACCTGTGGTCTTCGCGCGAGCTGGCCGCACGGTCTGAAAGAGCGCTTCGCGCTGGCTGAAGGCGTAGTCGACACTAGCGCTACGCGCTGTCGAAGCGGCTTGAGGGAGTACGGCCAGTCACAGCGCATGGATCGGCGTCCGCAGCAGGAAGTTGGTGAGATTTCCGCGCTAGATCAGGCGAAGGTCGAAGCTTACCGCGACCTCGAGGGGAGCGACGAGGTCGAAGGCAATGTCCGCGCGGCTGCCCGAATCCAACCCCCGGTCCGGCACTGCGCCACCCTCGAGGTACTCGGCCGGCTCGAACGCCCGGCTGGCGAGCGTGCGTCCGTCGCGGCCGTAGAGGACGAACACCACCACCGGATACGGACGCGCCTCGGTCGCGCGATTCTCGATCGTCGCCTTGACCGAGAACGCGCTGGTGTACTCGGGGTGCGGGCGCACCGTGCGCGACACGACACGAACTCCCTCGCCCCGGCTCCGCCGCTCCGTCTCGCACCTCGCTACCGCGCAGAACTCCTCGAAAGCCGGACGGAGGGCCGGAAACGTCGACGCGAGGTCGCCGGCCATGAACCAGGCGTACTGACCGACGAGCAGCAGCAACAGGGCAATGCACGAGTTGGCCGCGAGGCGCCGTCCGCGCCGCACGTCCATTCCTTCGATGCGATTGAGGATCGCCTGCTCGCGGCTTCTCCGGCGCCGGGTCGACACGCGCCCCTCGTGGATTCGATCCGCGCCCGGGCGCGTGCGGGAACCGCTCGCCGAGACCCGGCGAACGTCGCCCACCAGCGGACCCGCCGACTCGTCCTCGAGATCCATCTCCATGTCGACGTCGCGGAGCGAAAGAGCGGAGATCAGCGGGTCGGGCTCGAGCGAGGGGCTCGGCCGAGAATCGTCGTACTCGACGGATTCGACGGAATCGAAGGGATCGTCGTCCAGGAAGGGACGGACGGGCTCCGGGGCCGGTTCCGGCTCGGGCACGATCGCGCTCACCGGGCCCGGACCGTCCCGGCCCGCCTTCCAGGGCACCGGCCGAGACTGGTCGTCCGGCTCCGACCAGAGGTGCGAAGTCGCATCGAAGGACTCCAGGCATTGCCCGCACCTCACCCGCCCGCGGGCCACCTCGAGATGCTCCTCGGTGACACTGAACCACGTCCGGCACTCCGGACAACGCGTGTACATGCGTACCCCCGTACTTCAGCCGGCGCGGGCGCCCGCCAACAGAACCCATGCGTCTTCCCGGGCCACGGCTTCCAGCCGGAACCAGGGAGCATACGCCCCGACGAGGCCGGCGCCCTGACCGGAGAGGATTCCGGAAAGCACCAGCTCGCCGCCGCTGACGACCAGCTCCCCGAAGGTACCGGCGAGCCAGGCGAGGGGACCGGCCAGCACGTTCGCGACAAGCACGTCGCACACGGGGCCCTCCCGGCGGTCGCGCGATGTGCCGACCGCCTGCACGGACATGATATCGAATCGTGCGGCCACCCGGTTGCGGAATGCGTTCTCCCTGGCCGCCTCGAGCGCCTGCGGATCGATGTCGACGGCGAGACAACGCTCCGCTCCGAGGCGTAGGGCGGCAATGCCGAGGATGCCGGAGCCGCATCCGTAGTCGATGACGACCTTCCCGCCGAGGTCGAGCCCCTCCAGGTATCGCAGGCAAAGTGCGGTGCTCGGATGCGACCCGGTGCCGAACGCAAGGCCCGGATCCAGGCGAACGACCACCCCCGGCTCCGCATCGGGCGGAAGCTCCGCCCAGGTCGGACACACCCAGAGTCGTTCGCCGAACCGCATTGCCCCGGTGCGTTCACGCCCGGCCCGGACCCAATCCGTCCGGGGGACCTTCGAAACGCGGGCGCTCTCCAGGATCTCGCGCGACACGCGAGTGGCCATCCGACCGAGCCCGTCCACCCCCTCGGGGAACAGGCCCGAAATTCGTACCGTGCCCCACAGCGGCCGGTCGGGGGGCCAGGATTCGAACCGGGACTCGTCGCCCGCGTCCTCGAGGGAGACGGCGATCGCTCCCGCCGCGGCCAGCGCCTCCTCCACCGCCGGCACCGCATCGCCGGGGCATTCGAGGACGACGCGGACCCAGCCGCCCGCTTCGGAGCCGCTCATCCGACGCGGCTAGCGCCCGAGCTTGCGCTCGAGGTAGCTGATTCCGACCCCGCCCTCGATGAACCCGCTGTCGTTCAGCATGTCCACGTGCAAGGGCACGTTGGTCCGGATCCCTTCCACGATGATCTCGTCGAGGGCCGTCCGCATCCGCGCGATCGCGGATTCGCGGGTGTCGCCGAACGCGACCAGCTTCGCGATGAGGGAATCGTAGTTCGGAGGGACCGTATAGCCGGAATAGAGATGGCTGTCGACCCGGATCCCGGGCCCCCCGGGTGCATGAAATAGCGTTATCTTGCCGGGATTGGGTGTGAACGTGACGGGATCTTCGGCGTTTATCCGGCATTCGATGGCGTGCCCGTTGAACACCGTCTCTGATTGCTTGAAGGGGATGCGTTCGCCCGCGGCAATCAGGATCTGCATCTTGACGAGATCGATTCCGGTGACGAGCTCGGTCACCGGATGCTCGACCTGGATGCGGGTGTTCATCTCGATGAAGTAGAAGTCTCCGTCCTGGTACAGGAACTCGAACGTGCCGACCCCCCGGTAGTCGATGGCCTTGCATGCCGTCGCGCAACGCGCTCCGAGCCGCCTCCGCGCGCGGTCCGAGATGCCCGGTGCCGGCGCCTCCTCGATGACCTTCTGATGCCGGCGCTGCATCGAGCAATCCCGTTCACCGAGATGGACCGCATTCCCGTGGGAGTCGGCCAGCACCTGGATTTCGATGTGGCGCGGGTTGTCGAGGAACTTCTCCATGTACACGGTTCCGTCGCCGAACGCGGCCATCGCCTCGGCCCTCGTCATCAGGATCGCGTTCGACAGCGCCGCCTCGCTGTTCACCACCCGCATCCCGCGTCCGCCCCCACCGGCCGCGGCCTTGATGATCACCGGATAGCCGATGTCACGCGCGAGACGTGCGTTCCCGTCCGGATCCTCCTCGAGCGGGCCCTCGGAACCGGGAACGCACGGCACACCGGCCCGCCGCATTGCGTCGATGGCGGAAATCTTGTCTCCCATCAAGCGGATCGTGTCGGGCGAGGGGCCGATGAAGATGAAGCCGCTCTGCTCCACCCGTTCCGCGAAGTCGGCATTCTCGGCAAGGAATCCGTAGCCGGGATGCACGGCGACCGCATCCGTCACCTCGGCCGCGCTCAGAACCGCCGGAATGTTGAGGTAGCTCTGCGCCGCCTCCGGAGGCCCGATGCACACCGACTCGTCCGCGAGCCGGACGTGCTTGAGGTCCCGGTCCGCCGTGGAGTGGACCGCGACGGTACGGATCCCGAGCTCCCGGCAGGCGCGCAGCACGCGCAACGCAATCTCCCCGCGATTGGCAATCACGATCTTGTCGAGCATGGGAGGCGGGCTATTCGACGACTATGAGCGTCTGGCCGAATTCGACCGGCTGACCGTTCTCGACCAGGATCTCGCTGACCACCCCGCTCACGTCGGACTCGATCTGATTGAGGATCTTCATCGCTTCGATGATGCAGACCACGTCGCCGGCCGAGATCCGCGATCCGACCTCGACGAACGGCGGCGCTCCCGGCGAGGATGATCGGTACATGGTGCCGACCATCGGTGCCTCGATCTCGAATCCCTTCGGGGAGGGACGCTCTTCCGCCGCGGCTGGCGACGGCGGCGAAACGCCCGCGGCCGGGGCGACCGGGGCGCCGGCCGCGATCGGATGCGGGAACGGAACCGGCCCGGGCGCCTGAACCACCGCGGCGGCCGACCCGTAGCGGCTGATGCGGACCGATTCCTCGCCCTCCGTGACCTCGATTTCCGCGATCCCGGACTCGTCCAGCAGTTCGATGAGCTTCTTGATCTTCCTGAGATCCATGGATCCTCCAGCCGGGTCCGTCCGTTACGACGGCTCGCGCGCAGCAAGCCACTCCGCGGCGGAATGGAGCGCGTGCCGGTAGCCGAGCGGGCCGAGGCCGCAGACCACCCCGACCGCGGCATCGGAGAAGTGGGAGTGGTGGCGAAACGGCTCGCGAGCGTGAATGTTGGAGATGTGCACCTCGATGAACGGCCGCGCCGCGCCGGTGAGCGCATCGCGCAGCGCGACGCTGGTATGGGTGAATCCCGCCGGGTTGATGATGATGAAATCGGTGCCGTCGCCCGCGGCGGCGTGCACCCGCTCGATGAGCTCGTACTCGCGATTGCTCTGCAGGGACTCCAGGCGATGCCCGAGCCGGTCCGCCTCCGCGGCGAGCATCGTGTCGATCTCGGCCAGACGGATCGTCCCGTAGTGCTTGGGCTCGCGCGTGCCGAGCAGATTGAGGTTCGGTCCGTGCAGGACCAGGATCGTCGCCATCGGAAACCGCTCACCAGCCGGAAGGACCCGAGCACCCTCCCACCAAAGTGTCGGTACCCGGGGCCGCTAGGCTAGCACGCCCGCGCCGGGATAATCGAGAGAAATTGCCCGATCTTGGAGCGAAATTCGGCCAAAGTGACGCTATTTCCGCCCAATGCGCCGCATTCTCTCAGAGCAGGGCCGCCGCCACCCGGTCGAGCTCCTCGGCCTCGAGCGCCCCGGCCCGGACATGCGCGACGACCCCGTCACGACGAACGAACACGGTGAACGGAATGACGCCGATGCGGTTTCCGTAGCGGCGCATCGTGCTGCCTTCGAGATCGTCGAGCAACAGGGGATATCCGATGCCGAGCTCCTTCGCGAAAGCCTGCACCGAGGACGCCGTGTCCAACGCGATACCGACGACCCTCACCCCGGGACGTCGCCGTTCGAGGTCGATGAGGAGCGGAATCTCCTCGCGGCACGGCGCGCACCAGGTCGCCCAGAAGTTGACGACGAGAACGCTTCCCGCCCACTCTTCCGGGCCGCGCGGCGTCCCATCGAGATCGCGAAGGCTGAAGTCGGGACGAAGGCGGTGGAGAACGCTGGCCGATTCCGTCAGCTCACCCGCTGCGGACTCGCCCGCAGCCGCCCCGGGCGCCGGAGCGGAAACCGGGACCCGTTCCCGTCCCGCTTGCGGATCCGGGCCGTGACCCGGTTTGAAACCCCCGCCGACGTACCAACCGGCGCCCCATCCGGCCGCGAGGGAAACGGCGGCCGCTCCCGCGTAGAGGATGATCCTGCGCAAGACGTCAGGCCGCCCCCGTCGCCCCGGTTACCCTCCTGGTGAAGTCATCGGCGTCCTTGAAGCCGACCGTGCGATACCGGCGCCGCTCCTCCCGGTCGGGGCCGAAGAAGAGAATGGCGGGGGGGCCGAGAATGCCCAGGCGTTTCATCAACGCCTGGTCGGCCGCGTCGTTCGCGGTCACGTCGGCACGCAGGAGCCGGACGTTCCCGAGAGCGGCGAGCACCTGCGGGTCGCGGAACGTGCTCTCCTCCATCTCCTTGCAGGACACGCACCAGTCGGCATAGAAGTCGAGCATGACGAAGCGGCCGGAGGCCTGCGCCCGCGCCAGCTCGGCCACGAGTCCGCGCGGGCCCTCGAGCCCCTTGATCGCGACGAACTCGAGGGGCTGCGCGACGGTCGCGGAACCGGCCACCGTACGCAGGCCGGCGAGCGGGCGGAGGGGATCGTGGGCCCCGGTCGACGCGCCCACCACGAGGAGAGCGGCATACGAAGCCGCGACCACTGCACCGGTCGCCGGCGCGTAGCGGCCAACCCGCACTCCGCCCCGGCCGCCGCCCCCCCCACGAGGACGGCGGCATCCGAGCCCGCGCCCCCTGCCCCGGCCGCCGGCGCGTAGCGGCCACCCCGCCCCCCGCCCCCGCCGCCGCGCCTTCCTCGGCGCCAGGCGGCGCGGAGGAGGACGAGGCACGCCGAGGCGGCCACGACCGACCACCCGACCATCGCCGCCGCCGGCGGCAGAACGCGTTCGAGGAGATAGGCCGCGACCGCGAGGAGGACGACTCCCGCCGCCCGCTGGACGGTGTCCATCCACGGCCCCACCCGCGGCAGCATCCGCTGCGAGTACGCGCCGAGCGCGAGGAGCGGCATCCCCATGCCGAACCCCATCGCGAACAGGGCGAGGCTTCCGCGTGCGGCGTCTCCCGCCTGCCCGATATAGAGCACCGCTCCCGCCATTGGCGCCGCCACGCACGGCCCCACGATGAGGGCGGAGATGGCGCCCATGACCGCGGCACCGGCGTACCCGCGCCCTTGTCCCGCCCGGTTCGTCCAGGCGGTGGCACGCGTCACCCAGGCGGAAGGAAGCTCGAAGGCGAACAGTCCGAACATGGAAAGGGCGAGCGCCACGAACATTGCGCTCACCGCACCGAGGGCCCAGGGATTCTGTAGCGCGATCTGGACGTTCGCGCCGAGGAGTCCGGCCACTCCGCCGATCGCCGCCCACGCGAGCGCGCTTCCCGAGACATAGGCGAACGAAAGGGCGAAGCCCTTCCCCCGCCCGCCGCTTCGCCCGCCCCCGGAAACGAGGATGGAAGACAGAATCGGAATCATCGGAAAGATGCAGGGGGTGAAGCTGAGCAGCAGGCCGAAGCCGAAGAAGGCGGCAACGCTCGCCGCGATGCCCTGCGCCGCGAGCCGCCGGGCGATTCGATCCGTCTCGGAGAGCGACGCGTCGCCGGCGACGGGCCGTGCGACGGCGGCGGCCGTCCAGGAGCGCGGCGAAGTCGAATCCGCGACGGTGGCGACCGGAGCCCCGCCCGCCCCCTCACCCGGCGCGGTGCCGTCGAACCGAACCGCGACCGACTTCCCGATCGGCGGGTAGCAGAGCCCCTCGTCCGCACAGCCCTGGTAGACGACGTCGAGGACGAGCTCCGGCGGCGCCGGGCCGGCGTGCGCGAGCCGCACCGCCGCCTGCGCCTCGTGTCGGAAGACCTCGACCCGCCCGAAGTACGGATCCTCCTGCACTTCTCCGCGTGCGAGATCGACCGCCGCGATGGCCGTCCCCGGCGGCGACCCTTCCGGCAGGTGCACCTCCATCCGCTTGGCATAGAGGTAGTAGCCGGGCTCGATCCGCCAGCGAACGACCGCGCGGTCCGACCCCGTCGCCCCCGCCTCGAGCCGGAACGCCGCGTCCGGGTGCAGGAACTCGGGCTCGTCCTGCCCGGCCTCGAGCAGCTCCTTGAGAAAGGCGGCAGGGTCCGACGAGTCGGCGCCTTCCGCAGCCGAACGCGACGCATCGGCCGCGGCGGGCGACCGTGCCCCCGAATCCCCCGCCCGGAACCCGGGAATTCCGTCCGTGGCAAGGATGTTCGCCGCAGTGGAAGGCAGCCGGAGGGTGGCGGGGGGCGAGGCCGGGACCGGCTCCGCCCCGGCGTCCGATTCCGAACCGGCCCCGAACGCGTCAAGAGCGCAGAGGGCGGCAGCAAGCGCGCACGCAGCCGTCGCCGGGAATCGAGCCGCGAAGCGCCTTCGAACGTTCATCCGATTGTTCCGGTCCCCCGGACACCTCGGTCCGGTACTGTTCGCGCCCCGGTCGCCGTCCGGGCGAAACCGCCGGCGGGCCGTGACCCGTGACGCGCCGCCGAGCGATTGATGTTGAAATGATATCCCTGACCGTCCTGGAAGTCTGCCGTGCGCCTGCTGCTGGTCCTTTTCCTCATCGTGCCCCTGGGCGAGATCTACCTGCTGATCGAGGTCGGGTCCATCGTCGGCGCCGCCGCCACCATCGGACTCGTCGTCCTTACCGCGGTGGTGGGCGCCGCGCTCATGCGCGCGCAGGGGCTCGCTACCCTGTTCCGCGCCCGGTCGGCGATGGCGAGAGGGGAGGTTCCGGCGCTCGAGCTGATGGAGGGGGCGGTGATCCTCGTCGCCGGGGCGCTCCTGCTCACCCCGGGGTTCATCACCGACACCGCAGGATTCCTGTGCCTGATCCCGCCATTGCGGCAGCGGCTGATTCTCGCCGCGGCCACCTTGCGGCCCACCGGACCGACCGCCGGGCACCCCCGTCGTTCGGGCCGTGGCCAGCGCACGATCGAGGGGGAATACTCGCGCCGAAACGATTTCGACGACTGAATCGCTCCGCGCACCCTTGATTTGAGCGCAACCGCCCCCATCATCAGCACTCGCTTCGAGTGAGTGCTGACAAAATCCGGTTGTGACAGCGCTTCCCTCGGTGACGTGATTGCTGCGGCCCAAGGGGCCCCGACCGGGCTCCGGATTTGCCTCAGCGTCTGACCCAACTACCGGAAGTCAGGAGAATTCCGATGAATCTACGACCCCTCCACGACCGTGTGATCGTGAAGCGGATGGAAGAGGAACGCACCTCTCCGGGTGGCATCGTCATCCCCGATTCTGCCACTGAAAAGCCGATCCGCGGCGAAATCACTGCCGTCGGTCCCGGCAAGTCCCTCGACGACGGGTCCGTACGCGCGCTCGACGTCAAGATCGGCGACGAGGTCCTGTTCGGCAAGTACTCGGGCACCGAGGTGAAGATCGACGGCGATGATCTCCTCGTGTTGCGCGAGGAAGACATCATGGCGGTCGTCGAAGGCTGATCCGGCCCGTCCTGCACCGCATCAACACCAGCGAAACGCACTGCTCAGGAGTCTTACCCAAATGAGCGCAAAAGACGTACATTTCGCCGACGAGTCCCGCCAGGCACTCTCCCGCGGCGTCAACATCCTGGCCAACGCGGTCAAGGTCACCCTCGGCCCCAAGGGCCGCAACGTGGTCCTCGAGAAGAGCTTCGGCGCCCCCACGATCACCAAGGACGGCGTGTCCGTCGCGAAGGAGATCGAGCTCAAGGACAAGTTCGAGAACATGGGAGCGCAGATGGTCAAGGAGGTCGCGTCCAAGACTTCCGACGTGGCCGGTGACGGCACCACCACCGCGACCGTGCTCGCGCACTCGATGATGCGCGAGGGCCTCAAGTCCGTCTCCGCCGGCATGAACCCGATGGATCTCAAGCGCGGCATCGACAAGGCGGTCGGCGCGGCCGTCTCCGAGCTCGAGGCGCTGAGCGAGCCGGTCAGGGACAGCAAGGCGATCTCCCAGGTCGGCGCGATCTCCGCCAACGCGGACTACGCGATCGGCGACATCATCTCCGAGGCCATGGACAAGGTCGGCAAGGAAGGCGTGATCACCGTCGAGGACGGCAGCGGGCTCGAGAACGAGCTCGACGTGGTCGAGGGCATGCAGTTCGACCGGGGCTACCTCTCGCCCTATTTCATCAACAACCAGGACAGCATGGCGTCCGAGCTGGAAGACCCGTACATCCTCCTGCACGACAAGAAGATCTCGAACGTCCGGGACATGCTGCCGCTGCTCGAGGGCGTCGCCAAGGCGGGCAAGCCCCTCCTCGTGATTGCGGAAGACGTCGAGGGCGAGGCGCTCGCCACCCTGGTCGTGAACACCATCCGCGGCATCGTGAAGGTGTGCTCGGTCAAGGCCCCGGGCTTCGGCGACCGCCGCAAGGCGATGCTGGAGGACATGGCCATCCTGACCGGCGGCACCGTCATTTCCGAAGAAGTCGGGATGAGCCTCGAGAAGACCTCCCTCGATGACCTCGGCCGCGCCAAGCGCGTGATCGCGGCCAAGGAGGACACCACGATCATCGACGGCGCCGGCGACAAGGCCTCCATCGACGGCCGGGTGACCCAGATCCGGCAGCAGATCGAGGAGACCTCCTCCGACTACGACCGCGAGAAGCTCCAGGAGCGGATGGCGAAGCTCGCAGGCGGCGTGGCCGTCATCAAGGTGGGCGCCGCGACCGAGGTCGAGATGAAGGAGAAGAAGGCACGCGTCGAGGACGCGCTGCACGCGACCCGTGCGGCGGTCGAGGAAGGCGTGGTTGCGGGCGGCGGCGTCGCCCTCGTCCGGGCCCAGCAGGCGGTGACCGAGCTCACCGGCGACAACCCCGATCAGAACATGGGCATCTCCATCGCCCGCCGGGCCATGGAAGAGCCGCTTCGTCAGATCGTGGCGAACTCCGGCGCCGAGTCGAGCGTGGTGCTGGCCAAGGTAGCGGAGGAGTCCGGCACCAAAGGCTTCAACGCGCAGACCGAGGAGTACGGGGACATGATCGAGATGGGCATCCTCGACCCGACCAAGGTGGTCCGCACGGCGCTCCAGAACGCAGCGTCGATCGCGGGGCTCCTCATCACCACCGAGGCGAGCGTCGCGGAGTCCCCGAAGGACGAGACCCCGCCGGCGATGCCCCCGGGCGGCGGCATGGACGGCATGGGCATGATGTAGCCCGGTGCAGCGACGGCGGGCGGCGTCATGCCGCCCGCCACGGCCGCATCTCTGGCCCCGCCGGCCGCGGCAACGCGACGGCGGGGCTTTTTTTCGCCCCGCCGCCGTGGTGAA
>MKWU01004543.1_pt1 | contig 16207 bp, 11 predicted proteins | sample 809101 | NCBI WGS metagenome assembly MKWU01 (sample SAMN05860141, study PRJNA318959) | sponge metagenome | host: Aplysina aerophoba | place: Slovenia: Piran, Adriatic Sea, Gulf of Piran | collected 2013-05-07 | reverse complement strand
CAGAACCTCTCGATACGAGGACTGCATATACAGCGCCAATGCGATCACGTAATACACCACCACATGCGCCGGAAGGTCCCGCTGACGGACACTCTGCCGCCCCGAAACCCGCAGCGCCTCGTCCACTGCCGCCCGCGGGATCCTCTCGCTCAGCACCCCGAGGCTGATGTAGTCCGTGATCCGGCTCCCTTTCGGAAGCTCCGCAACCGTTCTCGCCATGGGCAACCTCCCGGTCGAGCCGACAGCAAGAATAGCAAAGAAAACACACTAAATGAACAGTATTGGGGTTAGCCCCGGCGATGTGGACCTGGCACAGAAATGGATCCGCGGCAATTGCAAGCGCATCGAGCCCCCTGTCCTGCCCCTCATGGAGCCGGAAAAACGTCGAAGGTCGAACCGTCCTGATCTTGCGGGTCCCAGCCAGCGAGGAGCGTCCTCACCGGGCGCCTGATCCGCGTGGCGAGAGTCGCGCGTACAAGTACTGGATCCGCTCGGGCAGCGAGACGGTGGACGCAGAGAAAAGCGGTCAGATCAAGGCACTGCTCGACCTGACAGCGCGCATCCCCTGGGATGATCGGCGGGCGACCGGCGCACGGGTAGAGGACATCCGGGAAGCGCTCGTCCGCGAACACTTGAGGAGCACTCGCAGTGCCCTTCTGGACGAGTCGGACGCGGTAGAGATCTACCGTCGCATGGGCCTTACGCGGCCGATCAATGACCACGAAGTCCCGCGTAACGTCGGTCTGCTCTTCTTCGCCGATCGGCCCGCCGACTGGTTTCGGGGTGCGACGATTGAAGTAGCGCGGTTCCGGGATGAAACACGCGCGGAAGTACTCGACGAGCGCGAATTCTCCGGTCCCCTCACGTCGCAATTACGCGACTGCCTGACTTGGCTGGAAGGCTTGTCCCTGACTCATATCAGCAAACAGACCCACCGCCCGGAGGCCCGGCGGTGGGTCAGCTTTCCCCTTCCGGCACTCCGGGAGGCGCTGACGAACGCCATCTACCATCGAAGCTACGAGCCGGATGTAGTGGAACCCACGAAGGTCTATCTCCATGCGGACCGCATCGAGATCACCGCCTATCAAGGCCCGGTTCCAGGAATCGCCATCGAACACCTCAAGCCTGGCGGCCGGATTCCTGACGTACCGGCACGCAATCGGCGCATCGGCGGGTTCCTGAAGGAGCGCGGGTATGCGGAGAGGCGCCTTACCGGGGTCCGGAAGATCCGGAACTCAATGGAAACCAACGGATCGCCGCCACCCCGGTTCGACTTCAACCCGGAGCGCACCTATTTCCAGGTGACGTTACCGGCCCATCCGGAGTTCGCCTCCATCAGCGCTCTGGAAGACGCGGCGCATGCACGAGCCGTGGGAAACCCGGCCGCCGCATTCGAACGAATCGAATCGGCTTGGCACGCGAGCCCCGGATCGGCAACGCTATCCGCCGAATTGATTCGCCTTCTGGGCCAACGTGGAGAAATTGGCCGCGCAGAGCAGGTACACGCCACGTTCTCTCGCGCCGCGACTCGCACGAACCCCGCCCCGGTCACGAACGCGCTCATCCAGGTGCTCGCCGACCGCAGAGATGACGACGGGCGGCATGCAAAGCGGGCGAAGGCGCTGCTCAAGGCTCTCCAATCGTCCGCGGTGGCCCAAGACGCGCTGGATTCGGCGATCCTGGCGAGGCGACTCGGGGACTTGCATTCGGCACATCGCTACTTCGAAACGGCGGGCGACGCTGTATTTCTCGATTCAAGAGCGCTGCACGAGTTTGCCCAAACGAAGATCGCGCTCACTGACCCAAGGAGGCGGAGGAGAGGATCCCCGTGGGAAGTCGCGCGGCGCCGGCTCCTCGCCGACGCGCGTCAACTACTGGAGCGAGTTACACAGATGGAAACCTCGGATGCGCGCCATGCCTGGGCTTGGCGGGATCTCGGCCGCGTGTTCGGTTACCTGCGCCAACCCACGGAACAGGATCACGCGTACCGGCGAGCGACCGAACTCCTCCCGGAAGAGGTGCGGTTCGCACGCGAGTGGGCAAGGGCCCGGAGTCATCGGCGCGGCCCAGGCAATCGCGGCTGAAGACGGGGTCGCAGAGCACGGACAGCCCTACCCCGAATTCAGGTACTCCGGGGACCGAAGATCGCGGTTCCGACACGGATCGTGGTGGCGCCCTCGGCGATGGCCACTTCGAAATCGTGGCTCATGCCCATCGAGAGATCGGGGTCGGGCGGCAGCAGCCCTTCTTCCGCGAACCGGCGGCCCAGCTCGCGAAGACGGACGAACCAGGGGCGAACGGTCTCCGGATCGGGTTCGTATGGCGGTATCAACATGAGACCGGCGAGTTGCAGCCCCGACAGTTGGGACATCTCTTCCAGAGCGCGCGGTAACTCGCGCTCCGGAATGCCGAACTTGGAAGCCTCGCCGGCCAGATCAACCTGCGCCAGAACCCGAACCGGAGGCCCGCCGGGCGGGGCGACCCCCTGGGTCACCATGCCGTTCAGCCGAACGGCGAGGGCAACGCTGTCCACCGACTGGATCACGGGGAACAGCGCCGCGGCCTGACGCGCCTTGTTGCGCTGCAGATGCCCGATCAGGTGCGGGGTGATCGAGGCCCGAAGATCCGGCAGCTTCGCGGCCGCCTCCTGAATCCGGTTCTCCCCGAAGTCGGTGATGCCGAGGACGGCCGCCGCTTCGATGTCAGCGGCCGGGCGCGTCTTGGATACCGCCACCAGGCGGACACTGCCCGGATCCCGCCCCGCCCGGCGGCAACTTTCCGAAATCCGGTCGCGCACCGCGGCGATGCGCTCGGCGAGCGAGGGGTGGGTCACGGCAGGGACTCCAGGAACCCGGTCGCTTCGTCCAGGCCCGTAATCAGGGGAAAGGGCGGCAGGCTCCGCAGCAGACGGCGGCCGTAGCTCATGCGCACGAGACGCGAGTCCAGAACCGCGGCGAGTCCGACATCCTGCTGGGTCCGGATCAGCCGGCCGAGACCCTGCTTCAGGGTGAGGGCCGCCTGCGGCACCGAGTAGTTGGAGAACCCGTCGCCGGTCGCCTCCTCGGCCCGGTCGGCGCGCGCCCGGTGCAGCGGGTTCGACGGCACCGGGAAGGGCAGCTTGTCGATCACCAGCAGGGTGAGCGCGTCTCCCGGAACGTCAACGCCTTCCCAGAACGAGCGGACACCCAGCAGGACCGCGTTCGGTGTCTTCCGGAAAGAATCCAGGAGGGCCGCATGACCGCCTCCCCGTTGCTGCCGCATTACCGGAAACGGGCATGCGTCCCCCAGCACCCGGCCCACGCGTTCCAGGTTGCCCCAACTGGTGAACAGGATGAGAGCCCGGCCGCGGCTCGCGCCGACCAGATGGAGAATCCGTTCCGCGGCGGCGTCGGGAAATCCCGGGTTTCGGGGGTCCACCAGATCGGAGGGGACGTACAGGCGCGCCTGATCCTCGAAGCAGAAGGGTGAGGGAACGACCCTTCCCGCAGTCTTCGTCACCCCGAGCGCGTCCGCGGCGTAGTCGAACCCGCCGTCGAGCGCCAGGGTCGCAGAGGTCAGGACGCAGGATTTCAGGGGATCGAAGAGCCCGTGCCGCAGTTCGCCGCCGGGGTGCACCGGGGCGGCGCTCGCAAAGCAGGTGCGCCCGCGCCGTGGCGTCGCCCTCCTCTTGCCGCCGTCCGGGCGCGCCGTCTCCCGCTGGAACACGCTCCAGTGGACGTAGTCGGGACGCGGCGCCATCAGGGAGATCAACTCGACGCGGAACTCGGTAACGCGCTTCAGCAGCCGCTCGGCGCCGGTCTCGCCGTCGCTTCCGTCAGGAGGCGGCTTCTCCTTCAAGGCTTCCCGGGCCTTCAGGAGGTGGGTTTCGATCGCCTGGAGTTGCACCGACACCGCTTCCGCGTGTTCCCCGGCCTCGGCCGGGAGGCTCTCGGGATGGAACACCTGTGGGCTGTCGTCTCGTTCGGGGGCGAGGATCCCGAAGAGGTCTCCGTAGGAGCGCTTGAGCTTGCCGACGGCCGGAAGGGACGCGAGCTGGGGGGCCGAACGCTTGAGGAAGCGCGTCAGGTCCGTCGCGAGCCGGTCCGCCGCCGCTCCCGAGAGCGTGCTCGAAAACCCGTGCGTCGCCGCATCTTCGAGTCGATGGGCCTCGTCCACGATCAGGTGCTCGTATTCGGGCAGCACCTCGCCGAAGTCCGTCTGGCGCACGATCAGGTCGGCGACCAGCAGATGATGGTTCACGATCAGGATCTGGCTCGCGTGCGCCGCCTTCCGCAAGGTGGTCAGGTGACACTCCTCGTGATGGGGACAGCGGCGCCCGATGCAGTTCTCGGAAATGGTCGAGATGCCCCGCCAGTACTCGGTCGGTCCCCGGAGGCCCCGAATCTCGTCGCGATCTCCAGTCTTGGTCTTCTCCGCCCAGGCGGCAATCCGCCGGAGATCGGCGCCGCGCCGGGGATCGAGTTTCAGGTCCCCTTCCGTCTGGAATTTCTGCCACTCCAGACGGCAGAGATAGTTCTCCCGCCCCTTCATGCGGGCGACCGGGACCCGGCTTCCCAGAATGCGCTGGAGCTGGGGCAGATCCTTGTCGAAGAGCTGGTCCTGAAGGTTCTTGGTCGCCGTCGAGATCACGACCCGCTCCCCGCAGAGCAGCGCCGGGATGAGATAGGCGAACGACTTGCCGATGCCGGTTCCCGCCTCGATCATCAGCGCACCGTCTCCCTGCAGCGTCTCTTCGACGCGCGCCGCCATCTCCACCTGTCCGGCCCGGTGCTCGAAGCCGGGCAGCGACTCGGACAACACCCCGCGGGGGCCGAGGAAATCGGCTGCCTGACTCATCCCCGGCTCCCCCGTCGCCGCCTGGACGTCCCGGATCTGATTTCTGCGCAGGGCATCAACGACAGGCAGAAGATCGTCCTCCGGATTCTGGCAACCGGTCGGAAGGCCCGCACGAAGAGGCTTGGCGGCGCTCCCGCGTTCACGCCGCCGGCGAGACGTAGAGCGGGAATCCCGAGGCGAGTTCGGCAACTTCGGCGGCGATTCGGGCGAGCCCCGCGTCATCGCCCGCCGATTGGAGCGCCGCCTCCATCAGGCGCGCGACCTCGTGCATCTCGCTCTCCCGCATTCCCCGGGTCGTGAGCGCGGCGGTACCCAGGCGGATTCCGCTCGCGATCATCGGCTTCTCGGGATCGAAGGGAATCGTGTTCTTGTTGGCGGTGATTCCCGCGGCTTCCATGGCCACCTCGGCATCGCGGCCGGTGATCCCCCGGGCGCCCACGTCCACCAGGACCAGATGGTTGTCCGTCCCCCCGGACACCAGCCGGAAGCCCCGTCCCATCAGCGCCTCGGCCAGCGCCGCCGCGTTGGTCACGATCTGCCGGGCGTACTCGGCGAAGGAGGGATCGAGCGCCTCCCGGAAACACACCGCCTTGGCGGCGATCGCGTGCATCATCGGCCCCCCCTGGATTCCGGGGAAGGTGATCCGGTTGAGGGTCTTTCCGTAGCCCTTCTCGTTCCAGAGAATGAGCCCTCCGCGGGGCCCCCGCAGCGTCTTGTGCGTGGTCGTGGTGACGACGTCCGAGAAGGGCACCGGACTCGGAATGGCGCCTCCCGCGACCAGGCCGGCAACATGGGCGATGTCGGTCACCACCCTGGCGCCCACTTCGTCCGCAATCTGCCGAATCTCCTCGCTGGGATAGAGGCGCGGATACGCGCTGGCGCCGACCATGATCATCTTGGGCCGGTGCTCCCGGGCCAGCTTCGCCAACTGATCGAGATCGAGGCGTTCGTCCTCCCGGCGCACGCCGTACGCCACGGGGTTGTAGAACTGGCCGGAGAAGTTCAGCGGATGGCCGTGGGTGAGGTGTCCTCCCTGATCAAGCGCCATGCCGAGGAACGTGTCTCCGGGCTCCAGAATGGCCTGGTAGGCGACCATGTTGGCCTGGGACCCGCTGTGGGGCTGGACGTTCGCGTAGCGGGAGCCGAAGAGTTCCTTCGCCCGGTTCCGGGCCAGTCTTTCGGCCTCATCGACGTGGATGCAGCCGCCGTAGTACCGCCGGCCGGGATACCCCTCGGCGTACTTGTTGGTCATCACCGAGCCGGTCGCCTCCATGACCGCATCGCTCGCAAAGTTCTCGGAGGCGATCAGTTCCAGACCCTGCGACTGGCGGATCTCCTCCGCCTCGATGGCGGCGGCGATTTCTGGGTCCCTCTCGGCGAGGCGGGGACCGAGGTTACGGCGGGAGAAGGAATTGCTCACGAGATCGCCAGTATAGGACCGCCGGGGCGCCTCTCGGCAGGTGGAGATGGGTCATACGAGGTAGGCCGCCGCAAAGCCGAACTGGGCCACCATCATCATGAGATACATGTGGCGCCAGGACACGTGGTTGCTGTCCGTCGCCAGGTCGTCCGGGCGGCGGAGCATGAGCCAGGCCGTGAAGACTCCGTAGAGCACCAGCGTGACGCCGAGCGCGTCCAGGAGCAACGGGTTGCCGGTCAGCAGGTTCGCGCGCACGCCTACCGGAATGAGCACGAAGGGCAACACGAAAAAGGGTGCGATGCGCCAGGCCGCGCCCCGGGGGCCGTACACCACCGGAAGAGTCCGGCAGCCGCCCGCGCGATCGCCGGCAACATCGGAGAAGTCCTTGGTCGTCGTAGCGCCCAGCAGAAACAACCCGAAGATGACGCCGATGAACCAGGGTTCGGGGTCGAACACCGTCTTGAGCGCCGACCACCCGGCGACCTTCAGCAGCAGCCCGCGGGGGATGGCGACCGTCAGGTTGGCGAGCATCCCGGCTCGCTTGGTCCGCAGCGGCGGCGCCGAATACATCCACACGAAGAGGCTCGCCACGACGACGATCCAGAAGCACTCGCGCCGGCCATCCGGACTTACGAACCAGGCGGCGACCAGCGCCAGCGACCAGCAGACCGCCGTGAACCACCAGGCCTCCGCGATCCCCAGCCGGCCGGAAGGCAGGGGCCGGTCCGGTTTGGCGACGCGGTCGATTTCGAGATCGCAGATCTGGTTGAGGGCGTTGCTCGCCGCGTTGAGGGTGGCCGCCATGACCGCCCCGAGGATCGGATAGATCCAGGGGACCGTTTCGAGGGCGGGAGGCGCTCCGAAGGCGGTGACGCTTCCGCTCAGGAACCCGATCAGGGGCGGCATCAGGGTGAAGGGCCGCGAAAACTCGCAGTAGAGCGCGAGGCGCGCGCCGGCCGCCCCAATCACCCGGCCCCGCCTCCGCTCGCGACCCAGCCCCACCCGAACGCCAGGAGTCCGCCGGCGAGAACGGAGACGGCGTTGACCCCGTCATTGTCGAGGGTCCCGCGCATCTCGAATGGGGAAAGCAGGCCCTCCAGGAGGGCGGCTCCGAACCCGGCCGCCGTCACCGGCCACAACCACGCCGGGGGCATGAGATCGCCCGCGATGGCGGCCCCGCAAATCGCCAGGGAAGCGACGAGCCCCGCGACCGATCCCGCGAGGCTGATTCCACCGGGCGTCCCGGCCGGCGCTCTTGACAGTCCGGGAAGCTGCCGGACCGGCCCGCCCAGGGCCTTCCCGACCTCGGAAGATGCCGTGTCGGCGGCCGCGGTGGCGAGTGATCCCACGAATGCGGCGGCGGCCGGTCCCCCCCAGCCGCCGGGCAGCGCGCCGGCCAGCACGCAGAAAAGCACGGGCGGACCACCGTTCGCGAACACCTGCCGCGAGCCCCGGGCGCCGCCCCGGGCTTCGGCGATCCCGAGAGCCTGTTTCCGGCGCCACCCGATCCGCGTCGCCAGGGCGCCCAGGGCGAAGTAGAGGAGAAGCACCAGGTACCCCGGCCATCCCAGACTCAGGACGACGGCGGCCCCAACCACGAAACCCGCCAGCGCGCCCGGGCCATTGACGGTTCCGAGCCGCCATCCGAGTAGGGCGAGGACGCCGTTGAGAACGAGAAGGAACGTCACGCCTTGAGAGCAGGCATCAGTAGTAGCTGTCGCGGCCTCCGGCGCCGAAGCCGAAGCTGGTGATCCCGCCGAGCGTGATGCCGAAGTGAAAGATGTTCTCGTTCCTGCTCGTGAGGTTGTAGCGAATCCACTCCACGTTCAGCCCGCAGCACTGGAACAGGAAATCGGCGCGCAGTCGAATATTCGACAGCCGGCGCTCGGTGATGTCGTAGTTCACGTCGAAGCCGGTACGAATCACCTCGGTGGGAAAGAAATCCGTACCCGCGCGAAGGTAACTCTTCACGTCCACTTCTTCGCTGTCCTCACCGCCGATTCGGCGGGCGCGGCGCGACCAGTTGAAGTTGAACCGGCGGTTGGCAAGTCGATCCCCAACGCGCAGCCCGGTGCGGATGGAGGTGAACAACCGTTCGTCCGGATCCCATTCCATGGTCCAGTCGCCGTTCACGCTCTGGTCCGGGGTGAAGCGGAAGTCGGAGCGGATGGGCGACTTGCGAATCTCCACTTCGCTGTCCTCGAACGAGGAGGAGACGTACTGCGAGTCGTACGCCCCCGCCGTCGGATCGAAGTACCAGCTCTGCTGGATGCGCCAGGTAATGACGTCGGTCGCCGAGGATTCCTCGACTCCGTCCCGGTACCGCTTGGCCAGCAGACGGTTCACCAGCCCAAAGCTGATCTGGTTCGTCTGCGCCGAACTGTCGTAGCGGTCGAAACGATTGACGTAGTCCGATTTGTCATCGCTCTTCCGATAGTCCCAGTTGGCTTCCGGCTCGACCAGGTGCTTGAAGCGGGCGGCGTAGAAGTTGCTGGGAGTATCGAAGATGCGTTCGAACTTGGGACCCGCCATCTGGACGGAGGTGCCGTAAAACCGCCGGCTCAGCCCCAGTTCCGGGTTGAACTCGTCCGTCTCGGGGTCGATCGAGCCACCGTAACGGAGGTATCCCGCGTCAAGCTCGGCTCGGAGTTGAAGGAAGGGAATCTCCGGCATGGAGAGGCCCAGGGTGGGTCCGACGAACAACCGGTTCCATTCCTGGAAGTCGTCCCGGCGCGAGCGGCCCACGCGTACGTAATTCGCGTCGTAACTGAGCTGGACGAACTGGCTCAGCAGATTCAGGTTTCGCCGGGTAATCGAGAACTGCGGCATCGTCTGCCGGCGGCTGCTCCGGCTGGTGTACTGCGTGTCCTTGCGGTCGATCTTGAACTTGATGCGGTGGCGGAAGAGTTGGCCGCTCAAGTCCACTTTGGTCCGCTTGTAGCGCCGGGTGGACCGCGAAAAGGAGTCCTGGAAGCGCCGGCTGAAATCGAAGCTCGAGAACATGTCGCCCGCCGCGCTGAAGCGGAACCGCGCGGGCAGCCGTTGCGCCACGTTGAAGCTGAGCGAGTACTCGCGGTTCTCGGTGGTCTTGTCGTTGATGATGAAACCCTCGGCCTCGCCGCGGGAACCGCTGTTCCCGCGATAGCGGTACTCCATCCCGAGGCCGGTGCCCGCCACCGTGAAGTGGTCCACGCTCAACGTCGCATCCATCGAGCGGTTGATGGCCCAGTAGAAGCCCTGGCTGACGAGGTGGCCGCGGAGGTCGGAGTTGCTGTAGCGCGGAATGAGGAAGCCGGTCTGCCGGCCGTCTTCCTCGAGGGGGTAGTAGAGCGCCGGGAAGTAGGTGACCGGGATGTTCTTGACGCGGAAGGACACGTTGCGCAGCCAGACGTGTTTTTCCGGCCGGACAACGGCGCGGCCGGCGGTGAAGTTCCAGCGCGGATTGGGTTGGGCGCAGGTGGTGAACGCTCCCTTTTCGATCGCGAACGCACCGTCTTCCAGTTCCTCGAGGGTCTCGGCGACGAAGTGAAAGTCCTGGCCGAGAATCCCGCGTGCGTTCCTGAAGACTGCCGTTCCCTCCCCGAGGCTGCCTTCCATGGACTCGGCGACGATCTTCTCGTTGCGGCGTTCGAAGACGACGTTGCCCTCCGCGCGAACGGCCAGCTCCTCCTCGTCGATCTCGATGCGGTCGGCCTGGATCCGAAGTCCCTCGTAGGCGATCTGCGCGTAGCCTTCGAGGACGACCCGCGAGCCCTCGCGCGTGACCTGCTCCGCGCGGGTGACCATGGTCCCCGCCGGGGGCGGATTGTGACTCCAGGCCACCGGCGGCGCTTCCCGCTCCCGCTGATTGCGCCGCTGGCCAAACTGCGCGGCTCCATCCCCGGCGACGGAGAGGAACATCGCGGCCAGCAAGACAGCCGCGCTCCCCGAGGCATGCAACTCCCGGCGCCAAGGGGGAGCCGCGAGCCGCGTTGTGGCAGTCACGGTGGGATTCTCATCCCGCCGGATCTAACGCGCCGGCTCGTAGTAGGGGTTCGTCCCGGCAGCGTGATCCGTCGTGTCCAGGATTGCTCCGATCTCCGGAACCGCCCGGCGCAGGATCTTCTCGACTCCCTGGCGCAGCGTGGCGGTGGCCATTCCGCATCCCTGGCAGCCCCCTCCCATCCGCAGGAAGACCTGGTTCCGCTCGACCCCGACGAGATCGATGTATCCGCCATGCGAGGCGACGGCCGGGTTGATTTCGTCGCGCAGGACGGCCTGGACGCGATCCCGAATGTCCTCGGGCGCCGGAAGGTCGGCGAGTGACTCGGGATCCACCGCTGGCTCGGGACCCTCGAGGACGGACCGGATCCGTTTTCCGGCTTCGCGGCCGACCGCCATCCAGTTCGCCTGGTTCTCTGCGGTGGTCACGGTGATCAGGTTGTCCTGGATCAGTACCCCGGACACACCGGGGATGCTCAGGAGTTCCCGCGCGAGCGCCGAGTTTTGTGTGGATCCGGTGGAATCGAAATAGACCGAGCCCCCCGGAAACACCGGGTGATCCACGACGAAACGGCAAGTCGACGCATCGCGCGGCTCGGCCCGAATACGGATTGCCGGAGCCGGCGGCGGCAGGGACATGCACGGAAGCGTAGCAGCCTGTGGATGCGGTGGCGCGAGCGCCGAGAGCGGCGAGACGCCCGGCTGACAAGGCGCGCGAAGCAGGAATACCGGGCGTACTTCGAGGGAAGCGCAACGCAGAACGAAACGAAGCGAAGTGCCTCAGCCGGGATGTGTCGGCGCTCGAACGCCGCGCCACCTCATTCACAGGCTGCTCACAGCCTGTTAGCAAGGGGAGGACCACACCCATCACGGCCGCATCGAGAGATGTCCGGGCATTCATGAAACACCACGGCCTGGCTTCCGACGAATGAATCGCGGCGGGGTTTCCTGAATCGAATCGGGACGCCGGATACGGGATTCGGGATAGGGCAGCACCCGGCGCTCGGCCGGTCGCAGCGATTTGGCCGCCGGCGCTGGAGATTCCGGGAGACAGCGGCGGTTCCCGGGAACCGAAGACCCCGGCGCACCCCTTGCGCCTTATTCAGGACATCCACGGCAACGCGCTGCGGCCATCCCGGGTCCGGGAAACCACCCGAATTCAAGAAACACCCGTTCTTCCCCGGGACCGGGCGCGAAACCGCTTTCCAAAGTCTCCAAGGAGAAAGAACTACCCCATGAAACACCTCACTTTCCTGGCGCTCGCTCTCGCAGTGCTGGCCGGCTCCTCCGCGTTCGCCCAGACCGCGGGAGAAATCGAGGGCCGGGTCACCGACTCACAGGGCCTTGCGGTCCCCGGAGCCACCGTCACCCTCTCGGGCGCGGCCCTCATCATCGAACAACAGGCGGTAACCCTGAGCGACGGTTCCTACCGATTCCGATCACTCCGCCGCGGCGCCTACAACCTCCGGTTCGAGATTTCCGGATTCCAGACCCTCCTGCGTGAGGGCATCATCGTCGAAGGAAACCGGACCATCACCGTCCCGGTGACTCTCGAAGTCGCCACCGTCGCCGAAACGGTCACGGTCACCGGCGAAGCGCCGGTCGTGGATGTGCGCACGACGGCGCTGTCGACGGACTTCGGCACCGAGGCCCTCCACGAGGTCCCCTCGGCAACCGATGTCTGGGCCGTGCTCGCCCAGACCCCGGGCGTCCGGATGCGCGGCTACGACGTGGGCGGCAGCCACAAGAGCCAGCAGACGGGATACGAGAGCTTCGGCATCCGCCGCCAGAACCGGATCCTCGCCGACGGCGTGGATACCACGGAAGGCGAGAGCGGCACCGGGTTCTACTTCGACTACTACTCCATCGAGGAGTTCACCACTTCGGCCGCCGGAGCGGACGTTGAGATGAAGGGACCGGGTTCGATGGTGGTGATGACGATGAAGAGCGGCGGCAACGAGTTCAGCGGTCTCCTGCACGGCGACTACGAGCACGAATCGTTCGTCGGCAACAACGTGGACGGCGAACTCGAAGCGCGGAACTTCACCGGCAATCCGAACCTCCTCTTCTGGGAAGCGCACGCCGACCTCGGCGGCCCGATCGTGGAGGACCGCGCGTGGTTCTACGGTTTCTACAACCACTTCCGCATCGACAAGCAGATCTCCGGGGTGGACCCGAACCTCGCGACCGACCTCGGCGACTTCGACCAGTTCGGCGGCAAGGTCACCGCACAGCTCACGAGCCGGGACCAGCTCATCGCCTACACGAACTACCAGTTGAAAGAGAAGCCGCAACGCGGACTCTCGAACACGGTGGGCCCCGATTCGGTGCTGGCCCAGGCCAGTTGGAGCTGGGCGCACAAGGGCGAGTGGCAGCGCGTCTGGGACGACCGCACCTTCTCGACCCTGGCCGTGAAGCACTTCGGGTTCGGCTGGCCCATGGTCCCGCAGGTGGACCCCGAGTCGAATCCGCCGCGGTTCGACCAGGCCACGGGAATCCATACCGGCGCCGGCTGGAACACGAACATCAACGGCACGCCGCCCTTCACCTTCGAGCGCTGGAAGCCGCAGGTGACGGCGACGGTGAGCCACTACGTGCCCGATTTCCTCGGCAGCCATGACTTCAAGGTCGGCTACGACTTCCAGATCGACAGCCGGAAGTTCGGAGCCAACTCGAACTCGGGCCATGTGCGTTACATAGACGACAGCAGCCAGGAACGGCCGATGGGCGTGGACCAGATCGCGCTGTTCAGCATGCCGGCGGACGGCCAGATCAACGCCGATTCCCGGAACACCCATCACGATGTCTTCGCGCAGGACACCTGGCGGCCGCATGCCCAACTGACGCTGAACATCGGCGTGCGCTTCGGGCAGCAGCGAACCCACTTCCTGGATTCCGAATCCACTCCGCTGTTCGCCGACTTCTTCCCCACGGGCGTGACCGAGGGACAGACGCTCGTCACCTGGAACACGTGGGCCCCGCGGATCGGCGCGACCTACGAGATCTCCCCGGGAACCGTGCTCAAGGCCCACTACGGCCGCTACTACGTGAACCTCGCCGACGCGCACCGCCGCGCCGATCCGGCGAACGTCGCGTGGGTCCGGTTCGACTTCCTCGACCAGAACCAGAACGGCCTCTACGACGGCGCCAACGAGCTGGGGGCCCTCCGGGCCGAGAGCGGCGCCACCGGCACCGCGATCCGCACCCTGGGAACCGAGGTGAACCCGGATCTGGAGAAGGAATTCGTGGACGAGTTCAGCGTCTCTTTCGAGCACGAACTCGTGGCGGATACCGCGCTGCGGGCTTCCTTCGTCCGGAAGCAGCTCAACGCCGACAGCGGCCAGTGGAACTTCCCGCAGCAGACCGCGCTCCTCGACGGACGCGGAATCCCTTGCGGCACGGACTTCGACTGCCCCGTGAACGCCCTCACCGGGACGCCGATCAACGTGCAGCGGGTGCCGGACGACGTGGCGAACGCGGTGGACATCCAGACCGACACCTTCCCGGGCCTGGAGGCCAGCTACGACACCTTCCAGATCGCCGCGAACCGTCGCTTCGCCGGCGGCTTCTTCGTGCAGGCGAGCTTCGACTACCAGTGGCGCGATGAATACCGCGCCGCCTCGGGCGAATCGCGCAGCCCCCTGACCGCCGACCCGATCGACGTGGGATCCGACGGCCACGGCACGATCTGGCAAAACCACAGCCTCGACGTGCCCTTCCGGCAAGAGACCACGAACTGGAACGGCAGGCTGCTCGCCCGCTACTCACTGCCGTATGGAGTCGCGGTCTCGGGCAACATTCGTTACCAGAGCGGCTGGCCGTGGGCGCCGATCCAGCGCGTTTCCATTCCCGGATCCGGGACCCAGCCGGTGTTCCTCTCGAACCTCGACGAGAACCGCTCGGACGACGTGACGATTGCCGACTTCCGCATCGAAAAAGGCTTCGATCTCGCGAATGGAGCGCTCCTCACCGCGATGGTGGACGTGTACAACGCGTTCAACTCGAACGCGGTGTCGAACTTCAACCTGCGCACCGGATCGAACTACAACAACGTGATCGCCGCGATCGATCCGCGTGCCGCCAAGGTCGGCCTCCGCCTGACCTTCTAGGCGTTTCAACCCCGTGGTGGGCGGCGGTTCGCCGCCGTCCATCCGGCCGCATCGCAACCGCCAGCGGCGGTCCGGAACCGCAACGCCGACGAGCGTAGAATGCCGGTGTGGCTTCGGTAGCGCTTGCGGATCGGAAACGGTGCACGCCAGCCTCCGCGCTGGAGTTCGCGGGCTGCGTTCCGGTGCGGGTGAGCAGAACGGAGATTGACGGCCCGGAGTGGGAAGGACGGAGGATCGAGTACTGGGAGGCGGCGACCGAGACGGCGTGGCTCGTGCGGGAAGCAGCCAGTCCTTACCACGAGCGGCCGGCGCAGCGGCTCGCGCAGCTCGTGGAACGCATCTGCGAAGCGCGGGGGTCGGGCGCGCAGTGCTTCGGCAGCATGGACCTCCGCATCCGGGAAGCCGACGGAACCCTGACCGACATCATGCAGGCGGACCAGTCAGTCATTCTGCACCCGAGCCGGGTGCGGCTGCCGGGCCCCGCGCACCTGATCGTGGGAGAACACGACCTGCCGGACGTCGTGCTGGAGGTGGACAACACCACGGACGTGCGGCGCGGAAAGCTGATCGCGTACCGGGAGTGGGGGTTTCCGGAGGTGTGGGTCGAGGTGCCCGAGCAGGCGTCCCCGGGCCGGCCGCGGGGCCGCCGGGTGCGACTCGTTATCTACCTCCTCGATGGTGACGACTACCGGGAGTCGGAGGTGAGCCGGGCGTTTCCCACCTGGCGGCCCGAGGAGATCCACCGGGCGCTGAACGAACCGGCGATGTCGGAGGAAACCGAAGCGGTGCTCTGGCGGGTGGGACGGGCTCTCGGGAAACGCGAGGGAACGAGTTGGAGGGACGATGCCCAGTTGCGGCGGGTGGCGGGCCTCGGTCACGCCGAAGGTGTGGTCGAGGGTCGCGCCGAAGGTGTAGTCGAGGGTCGCGCCCGGGGCCTTGCCGAAGCCGCCGTTTCGATCTTGCGCGAGCGCGGCGTCGAGGTAGCCTTGGACCCGGTCCTCGACGCCGTGCGCCGCGTTTCCCCGGGGGTGGCGGTCAAGGCCGCACAACACGCCGGGAGCGAGGGCGACTTTCTCGCCCGGCTGGGCCGCGTCCGGGCTGGCGAGGGCCAGGAGTAGGCGAAGTCACCGGCTCAGGCCGAACGCACCTGTGGAGACGCCGATGACCGTGAAAGCCGCCGTCCGGCAAACCGGCCCGGTCATCGCGCTCGCTGCGCTGCTCGCTATTCCAAGTGTTCTCGCCGCCCAGCGACCGGCGCCCATTCCGTCGCCCTTCGCCCCGCTGGGCCTCGAACGCATGTCCGAACTCGCCACCCAGGTGGTGGCCGGCACCATCGAAAAGATGGAGTCGACCTGGAACCACGACCATTCCCGGATCTACACCCGGGTGACCATGCGCGTCGAGCGGGTGCTGTCGGGCCAGGCCGGCAACCGGATCGTCTTCCGCATTCCGGGCGGGACCGTCGGAGACACGACCGTCATGGTCTCGGAGATGCCGCACTTCCGGGAAGGGGAAACGACCGTCGTCTTTCTGCGGGGGACCCGCGGCCGTCTCCCGTCGGTGCTGGGGGGACCGGAGGGAAAGATGCCGCTATCGCGCGCGGAAGACGGGAGCCTCAGCCTGCTGTTTCCGATCCGGGCCTCATCCGCCAGCGGGTCCGCCAGCGGCGCCGGACAGGCTACCCACGCACTCGACGATCTGGAGAGTCTCGTTCGCGCCCACGCCCTACGCAGATAGGGCGGGCGACGCGGCTCAAGACCAGCCGCCGGTGGGAGAAGGCAGGTCTCTCACTTCTCCCACAGCCCGCTAGCCCGGACTTCTCATACTCCGCGTCACCCTGGCGTTCGCAACGTGGACGCTC
>MKWU01004542.1_pt1 | contig 16215 bp, 3 predicted proteins | sample 809101 | NCBI WGS metagenome assembly MKWU01 (sample SAMN05860141, study PRJNA318959) | sponge metagenome | host: Aplysina aerophoba | place: Slovenia: Piran, Adriatic Sea, Gulf of Piran | collected 2013-05-07 | reverse complement strand
AGCCGCAGCGCTTTCTTCTTGATCCTGATGCCGTCGTCGTCGCGGTCGGCGGCCTTGACCGTGTAGACGAACACCACCGTCGCTCCCGCCGATGCCTGCTGGTCGTAGCTCGCCCAGCGCCGCCGCTCGCCGACGATGACGCCCAGGCGCGGCGTGCCGCTCACCGCCACCGGCTCGCTGAAGGTCAAGCTGACCGCGATCTGCTCGCCCTCGCCGTAGGTGCCGCCGCTGCGGGGGCTGTTGAGGATCGGGCCGACGCTGACCGTGGGCGTCGCCGCCTCGATCTGCGGGCGGATCGTCCGGGTCTCCGGCGGGGGCTGTTGAGGATCGGGCCGACGCTGACCGTGGGCGTCGCCGCCTCGATCTGCGAGCGGATCGGCCCGGTCGTCTTCGGGCGGGGCGGCCCGGGCCGCGGCGGGCGGTCCGGGTCGTCTGCGGGCGGGTCGAGCGGCTGCTTGGTGGTGATGATGCCGTCCACCTGATGGGTGCTGCCCGGCGTCGCCGCCGGGTGGGACAGGTCCGCCGCCACGCCGCCCGCGCCGGCGATGGCACCGCCGTTCAGCTCCAGGGCGTCCGCGGCGATGCTCACCCCGTCGGTGTCCCAATCATCGGCCGCCACGGTGTGGGTGAATGACAGGGTCGCGCCGTCGTCGCCAGAGCCGGAATAGCCGGCCCAGACGGTGAAAGCGCCGATGCTCAGCGCCACGCGAGGCTCGCCGGTCACCGTCACCGGCTCGCTGAAGGTGAAGCTCACCACGATCGCCTCGCCGTAGCCGTAGATGTTGCTGAAAGTGTCGGCCACCACCGGGCTGTTCAGACTGGGCCCGGCGACGACGGCCGGCGACGAGACGGCGCCGCCTTGAGCATGAGCCGCAGCAGTGGGTTGCAGCAGGGCCGCCGCCAAGGCCAGCGCCAGCCCCACCCGAATTCCGGCTGACCACCGATACGGACGACTATTCACCCTCATCGATGCCAACTCCTTGAGTAACAATCCGGCGCTTGTGCCGAGCGAATATCACATCTCATCTACAGCCCCACATGACAATCACACTTGACGGCGGGGCGCGGCGGGGCGCGGGGGTCAGTCGGCGCCGAACAGGAGGCCGGCGCGGTAGGCGCCGGTGGCCCAGCCGTTGCTGGTTATCCGGCCTTGGACCACCAGGGGGACGCGGTAGGCCGTGGGGTCGGGCTTGATCCTCATGGTGACCGCGGCGGTGCCCTCGAGCTTGCCGGCGGGGATGGTGATGGTGGCGCCGTCGGGGTAGGTCTCCCGTGAGCTGGGCGCGCAGGTGAAAACGGCTCTCCAGCAGTTCCGCGCATCCTCGTGCAGGCTGATCTGCACGATGGTGTCCTCAGCGGCGGGGGTGTCGATCCGGGCGGTCACCGTCACGTCGCCGCCGGCCTTGGGGATGCGCCTTTCGTCGATGCTCACCCGCAGGTTCGGGCCCGGGCCCTCGTCGTCGTCGCGGATGGTGAGGATCACCGGCTCGGGCAGCGAGCCCATCGAGGGCTGCCAGTTCACGAACTCGGCGGTCACCATGAACTGCTTGTCGATCTCGTTGCGTTCGTTGTCGGTCGGGCTGATCCTCACGTAGCCGAAGCGGCCCCAGTCCCGTGCCCTGCGGATGAGGGTGTCGCCGCCGCCGTACCTCGCGAACCCGACGGAATCCTCCACCGTGTGCCCGGTCAGCGGCTCCAGCTTGAGCTTGATCCTGATCTGGCCGCGGGGGTAGTTGCCCGGCGCCAGCCGCCCGAACACGTTGACGTCGCGGCCGTCCTCGTCGACGGAGGCCCGCTCGAGCTCCAGGGCGAAGATGGGCGGCTTCTCGTTGTCGGTGATGGTGAGCGTGACCGGGCTGGGGCTGGCGATGCCGCTGTGGCCGGCGGCACCGACGTCGCCGGTGGAGGCCGAGATAACCACCTGGCCTCCGCCGGGGCGGTAGACGTTGTCGTCTATCGGGGTCAGGACATTGACGGTCTTGGTCTCGTTATCGCCCTTTTCGAACCTGACCGTGGCGGTGCCGGCAGTCCAGTACGGCTTGCCCCGGTAGCCGGGCGGGCCGCTCAGGGCGAAGGTGGCGGTGACGGGCCGGCTCGACTTGCCGCTCAGGCTGACCTTGAGTTGGGCCGGGCCGCCGTTCTCGGCGATGCTCCCCTCGACCAGGCTCAGGGTCATCGTCGGGGTCGGCTCGTCGTCGACGACGGTCAGCGGGGCCGGGGCCCCCGCGGGGGGGGCGGCCCCTTGTCCGGCGGGGGCGGGGCCGGGCCCCCGGCGGCGGCGACGCCCATTTGTCCGGCGGTCGCGGACCTGATGCGGATCGTCGCCGTCCGGTCGCCGGGGTTGTCGTTTTCGTCGTTGACGGCGGCGAGCACGACCGGGTCGCTCTCGAGCTCTCCTGCCGGGATGCGGACCCTTCCACGGCTCGCCCTCACCGCGCCGTCGGAGGCGATCTCGAGGTCCACGTCGGTGTCGTGGGACGACCGCCGGTCCTGGCGGGCCGTCAGCGTGCTGGTGCCGCCGCGCTCGGCGATCTGGGCGGCCGACAGGTGCAGCGCCACCTTGGGCTGGCTGGGCACGAGTTCGACGACGGTCAGCGTGGCCGGGTCCCCGGCGACGGCGCCCACGAATCCGTTGCTCACGGAATCATCCTTGAAGCGGATCGTCACCGTCTGGTTGCCGCTGCCTTCTGCGTCGCTGACGGCGGTGAGCACGATCGGGTCGCTCTTGAGCTCTCCTACCGGGATGCGGACCTTCGCACGGCTCGTCCTCACCTTGCCGCCGGGGTCGGTCTGGATCTCCACGTCGGTGTCGTGTGTCGACCGCCGGTCTTGGCGCACCGTCAGCGTGGTGGTGCCGCCCTTCTTGGCGATCCGGGCGTCGGACAGGTGCAGCGTCACCTTGGGCTTTGCCACCACGTTGATGACCGGCGAGATGGCCACCAGCGGGTAGCTCGCGTTGCGCGGCGCGGTGCTGTGGGCCAGCGGATGCACGTATCGCCCTTCGTCGATGACGGCGCCGGAGGCGGTGAGGCTGCCGGTGAACTTGCCGGTCGCCACCTGCACCGACGGGGGCTTGCCGGCGTAGTGCTCCAGGTCTGACAGGCCCGTCCCCACGCTGCCGGTGAACACGGGGACCGACTTGGTGTGGGTCGTCCCCTTCTCCGTCTTGGCGTCGCGGGAATGCCACGTGATCGAGCTGTAGGACCCGGTGCGGTCGGCCCAGAAGTCGGCGTAGCTGTCGGCGACCTTGTCGCCGCTGGCCCAGTAGATGGCGGCGTCGTTCTTGCCCCGGCCCACCGCGTCGGTCCAGGTGTTGTCCCAGGCGTTCACGGTCAGCGTGGAGACCAGGGCGCGGAACTCGCCGCTGAACCCCCTCATGGCCTCGTTGGCTTTCTTGTTGGCGCCGCCGCCGGTGGCGTTGGCGGCCGCGCCCCTCACAATGTTGTTGTAGTGGTTGATGTTGGATTCGTTGGCCTTCGTCCTCGCGGTGGTCACGAACATCAGCCGGAACCGGTCCCCGGGCCCGACCAGCGGGTTGCCCTGGGCGTCTTTGGGGATGAGCTGCGAATCGGGTGAGACGTGCTGCTCGGCCGGTTGGCTGGGCCGGTCCTCGTCGTCGTAGATCCTCAGCTCGACCGGGCCGTAGGCATCGGAGGTATCGCCCGGGTGCCGGCCCGTGACCTTCAGCACTCTGTACTCGTTGGGCCCCTTCACCCCATCGTCCACCGGGTCGATGAACAGGGCGTTCTCGCTCTGGGTCTCGCCCGCCCTCACGATGAGGCAGATTTGCCCAGCAGGGCAGTTGCCCAGGCCCTCGGCCTCGCCCGCGTACACCCTGTAGTGCTCCGTGGTGGCGGGGGCCTGCGGGGTGACGGTCAAGACCACGGTGGCGTCGCTGGTGGGCGCCTCGGCCATCTCGAACCTCACGGCCAGCGCGACGCGGCCGCGCGACTCGCGTATGTCGCGGCGCACCACCAGCAGCTTGTTCTCGACGTCTTCTCCGGCGGGGGGCCGCTGCACGGTGATGACCGGCGACAGGCCGTAGTAGGCGAATCCGCCGCCGCTGGTCCTCAGAGCGCTCCGCCAGTCGGAGAGGGGCTTGCTGCCCCCGAGCCACCCGTAGCGGACAGTGCTTTGGCCGGCGTGCCAGGTGCCCTGATGGTTCGCCGGCCCGGAGGTGACCACGTACTTGGTTCCGTCGGCCTTCGAGCCGGTCCAGACCTCGCCGCCGAACGCGGGGCCGGTGGTCGTGGTGTTGCCGTTCTCGGTCCTCCATACCCTGGAGTCCCAGCTTCCGTCCCAGAAGTCGGCGTAGTCGTCGGCGACCTGGGCGCCGTTCACCCAGTGGATGGGCACGCCGGCGCCGGTGGTGGAGGTGTTGTCGCGGGCATCGACTGTGCCGGTGGAGATCAGGGCCGTGAACTCGCTCTTGAAGGGCTGGAAGTCGGAGACGGTGTTCGCCCGGGCCTGCACGATGGCGTTGGAGTCGGCTATGTCTGCGGTGGGCAGGGCGTATCCCACGGTGGAGGTGACGAACAGGAGGCGGAAGCTCTCGCCGGCGCCGACGCCGTCGGGGATGTGGCCCCAGTCGGCCGGAACGGTGACCGTGCCGGGCGTGGCGCTCACCGATTGCGACCCAGCGCCGAAGCCGGCGGCGCTGCGGGCGCGGATTTGGAAGAAGTAGGTGGTGCCCTTCGTCAGGCCGGTGACGGTGTGGGCGGTGGTGGCCGGCCCGCTGCCGGCGATGGCGGTCCAGTTGCCGTAGGCGGCGCTGGTGTCGGCCCTCTGCCGGTACTGGTACTGGAAGATCGCGTTGTTGTTGGGGTTGCGCCAGGCCAGGGCGACGCTGTCGGCGCCGGCGATGGCGGTCAGGCCCGTGGGCGCGGCCGGCTTGTCCACCGGCCCGGTGGTGGCGCCCGCGGCCGACACCACGGCGATGGTCGGCGACAGGGCCATGAGCACCACGTTGTTGCCCTTGGGCGAGTTGCCCTTGCTCAGGGGGTTGTCGGCGGCTGCGCCGCCGGTGCCCCAGCGGACATTGGTCGCCCCGGCATAGTCGGAGGCGTGCTTGGTGCCGTCGTTGTTCGAGCCGGTCCACGGCCCGTCGCTGTGGCCGGGATGGTTCCCCTTGTAGTCCCTGCGGGCGGCGGCCGTGGTGGAGTCCCAGGTGCCGTCGTAGAAGTCGGCGTAGTCGTCGGCGACCTTGGCGCCGCTCACCCAGTAGACGGGCGCGCCCTCGCCGGTGGCGTAGCTGCTGCCGGCGGGCCCGCTGTAGGTGTTGTAGCGGGCGTCGACGGCCGACGTGGACATGACGGCCCGGAACTGGTCGCTGAAGTCGTTGCCGTCGGCGTCGATGAGGGCTTCGTTGCCGGCCGCCTTCCCCTGCACGAAGCGGTTGTAGGTGCCGATGTCGCCTGATGTGGCGGCCGTCTTCTCGTCGCTGCGGGTGATGAACAGCATGCGGAAGCTGTCGCCGGCGGTCAAGCCGGTGGGCACGTACTGCCAGTCTGCGGGCACCTCGACGCAGCTCTGCTCGCCCGCGCTGGTGGCCCACGGCAGCCCCAGATCGGCGGAGAACTGGGCGGCGGTCTTGGCCGTGGGCTTGCGGTGGTCGTCGGCGCTGTAGGTGGGCAGCGTGTCCGTGGGGAACACCGCGCGGAAGCCGTGCGGGATCAGGCCCGCGAGTCTGTTGCCGTGCAGGCCGAGGCCGTGGTAGGAGGACAGTTTGTCGTCGTCGTCGTCGTCGTCGCCGTTGTTGTCGGCGGCCAGGCTGGCCAGGCCGCCGGCGATGCAGCCGCTCAGCTCGTTGTCGTGCAGCCACAGCAGCTTCAGCTCGGCGAGGCCGCCCAGCTCGGCCGGGATCGTGCCGGTGAGCTTGTTGTCGTGCAGCTCGAGGGCGAGCAGCTTGGCGAGGCCGCCCAGCTCGGCCGGGATGACCCCGGTGAGCTGGTTCTGCGACAGCGCCAGCCGCTTGAGATTGGGGATGCTGCCCAGATTCGCCGGGATCGCGCCGGTCAGCTCGTTATCGCTGAGGCACAGCACCTTGAGATCGTCCTTGAGGTCGGCCGTGCCGCCCAGCCAGACTGGGATCGAGCCGGTCAGCTTGTTGTAGCACAAGTACAACCGCTCGAGATTGGACAGGTTCTTCAGCTGCTGGGGGATCGAGCCGGTCAGCTTGTTGTCGGCCAAATGCAGCACGGTGAGCTTGGACAGGCTGCCGAGCTGGGGCGGGATCGTGCCGGCCAGCTTGTCGGCGTCCGCCGGGTTGTTGACCCGGAGCGAGACGACGCGGTTGGAGTCGGCCGGCACGGAGCTCTCGCTGGAGATCGTGACGCCCCTCCATCTGTCCACGGTCAGGTCGTAGCCCCAGTCCAAGCTGTTCGTGTTCGCGCCCTCAAGCGTGCTCTTGGCCGACAGCAGCAGGTTGCAGTCTTTCTGCGCCCGATCGGTGAGGGCTTGGGCCTGCGCGGCGGTCGGCAGCGCGCCGGCGGCGACGCCCGCCGGCCTCTCACACAGGTAGCCGTCTATCGCCGACCCGGCGGCGAGCACCCGCACCGGGACCTTGAGGGTGGCCTTTCGGCCGGCGTAGTCGGTCACCTTCACAGTGACGGTGACCGACCCGTCGGTGATACTCCCATCAGGGATCTCGGTGCCGTCATAGCGGACCCGGACTGTCGATGTGGCGTCGTCCACTTTGACCCCGAACCCCAAACCGGAATCGCCGTCGGCCAGCGAGGCCGAGAAGTCTGGCCAGCCGCCGTTCACCTGCAACTCGCCCACAACAGAGCGGTCGGACCGAGTGCCCAAGCGATTGAGGGAGAACTCCTCCCCGTTCACCACCCGCCAGTCGGTCGGCGCCGAGCCCAGACTGGGCTTCTTCAGCGGCACCGGCCGGGGGCGCTGCGGGTGCGGGATGATCCTCACCTTGAGGGCGGTCGTTGTCGCGACGGTGCCGTCGTCGTTCAACTCGTCCGCGGTCAGCGTGATGTGGAAGTACCCCTTCTCGACCAGGCCTGCGATCGCCGGATCCTGTTGGTACAGATCCCTGCCATCGAACGTGAGCTCGGCAACCTTCCGGACAGAGGCCGCCTGGTGATCGTTTTGTTCGGAGTCAGTGAGTGCAACGGTCTTGACCTTGAATCCGCGGTCGGTGGCGGCTTTGGGGAGGCTGTAGGTGATCCGAGCGGCCTTTTCGTCGTCATAGGAGGCGAAGGGGATGACCAGCTTCTGTTTCTTGGCGGTCGGACTGACCACCCATGACCATTCGAAATCCGGGTCGCTGCTTTCTTCGCAGGCCAAGAAGGGGGCACCGTCGGCGGTCGGAGCTTTCGGGTCGACCCGATCCGTCCAGTTTGTCGCGGGACCTGCGCCTCTGGCGTTGACGGCGCGGATCCGGAAGATGTAGGCCACCCCGTCAGGCAGGCAGATGACGGTGTGCGAATCGGTGTCCGAATCGCTGTAGGGAACGTCATGCCATTCGGGGGGTATGTCGGCATCGGGACCATCAGGATCTTCGATGTCGCTGCCGCTCAGCATCATGACCTGGTACTTGGTGATGCGCTTGTTGCTGGATTTATCCCAGCCCAGCTCCACCTGCCAGACCCCGGGGGTCGCGGTGAGATTCGTCGGCTTGGCCGGCGCGCCGCTCCTCGCTGTCTGCGCATCGGTCTTGCCGCTGAACGGGTCCGACCAGGTGACGCCCTCGGCGTTGTGGGCCCGCACCCGCACCTGGTAGGTGCTGTTGGGGTCGAGGCCGGTGACGGTCGCGGCCGGTGTCGACCCAGCTCCCGGCACGGCCACATTCTGTGGCCCGTATTGCCAGGCACCGCTGGTGCCCTTGCGGTATTGCAGCTGGTAGCCCGCGACGACCGGGCGGCCCGCATTTTCGGGCGCCGTCCACGACACGTCCAAGCTGATGGTCGATCCCGACTGAGCCGCCACCGAGGTCACGGTGGGCTTGAGCGGCGCCTCGACGGTGTTACGGAGGTACACATTTACTTGGATGGTGTCGTCGACCTCTGTATCGGCGACGCCCTCGTCGTCCCTGAGGTCACTGACCTCGAGAACCACGGTGTAAAACGGCCGGGTCTCGTAGTCGTAGTTCACCCTGACTTTGGTCTTGAACCTCCCGGTCTTCGTGTCGAGCTCGAACGAGTTTTTGAACGCTGCGAAATTGGCAGCGTTTTCCGCATCGCTCTTATCTCCGTCTTCGTATTGCTTCAGGCTGTATTTCAGCGGGTCTTTGTCTTCGTCCTTCGCGGGCGCCTCGCCGAAGTACGTCGCCTCTTTCGTGAGATCAGCGCCCTCGTTCTCATACAGATACAAGCTCCGAAAATCGACGTCCCCGTATGTGGGCTGGTTATTGGACCCCGCGGCGATGGCGGTGCTGTGGACCTCGCTGTAGGTGTTGCCCGCGGCATCCTGGGCGTACACGCAGATCTTCTTGCCCACCGAGTCGTCCGGCACCGCGTAGTTGAACTCCACGAGCGAACTCGGGGGGTCCTCGGTCGTCAGGTTCGAGTCGCCGATATCACTGGCGGTGTCGCAGTCGTCGGCGGTGCCGCTGGTGCCGTCGACCGTCTTCGCGCCGTACTTCTTGATCCCTGAGAGGTTGTCGTGGAGCGAGATCAGCCACCCTTTGTTCTCCTTTGGCGCGTCAGAGGGCCACCCCACAAAGGGCTTCTCGCCGTCCACCTTTTGGTCCGTGCTGGCGGCCACGGCGGCGTGGTCAAGTTCGACGTCCGTCTCGTCGGTGTATCTAATGGTGACGCGGTAGAGCGACAGTTTGTTCGCCTCGATTTCGATGCCGTCGTCGTCGTGGTGGCCGTCCTGCACGACCAAGTCGCACACAAGTTTTGTGTCGTCGTCGGATTTGGAGTCGCAGTTCACAGTGCGTTCAACGTCGATGTTCTTGTTCTCGGCGATCTTGTTATTGACCTTGGGGGCGGATTCGTCGGGCACCTGCACGCCGACCTTGAACGTCAGCGTCGGCGCGTCTGGTTCTTTCGCCACCACGACCTCCTGGCCGAAGTCCACTGTGGCGGTGATCTTGTCGCCGAGCTTGTAGTAGCCGCTCTGGCCTGACGGCGGACTGGACGTGATCGCCACCGAAGTGATCTTCTCGCCGCGGTCGTTGTCGACGATGGTGCCCGTCACCGAGTAGCCGTCGGCGTCCGAGGCTGGGATGGTGACCGGCCCCTTCTTGGGGGTCCCGGGTTGAAAACGCACCGTGAAGAACTCGTTGAGCTCTTCTTCGTTGCTGTCGTCAACGCTGACAACATTGAGCGTCTCGGTGAGCTCATCATCAACATCGAAGTCAAACCCCCACGACGTTTCCGCGTAGTCGCCGGGCGCGACTGCCGTCCCGTCCTCCGTCTTGATGTACAGCTCCACCGCCTCGGGTGGGGCCTTGCTGAGCGTCAACGTGAAGGTCAGCTTTTTGCCCTCGGTGGCGGTGGCGGTCTCGTCGGCGCTGAGGGTCGCCACCGGCAGGGAGTCGGGGGTGGCGGAGACCGCGGCGGACTCGGCACCGTTGCCCGTGGGGTTCACCGCTCGGATCTTGAACGTGTACAGCGTGTTGTTGATCAGGTCTTCGACGGTGTGAGTGACGGTGTCCGAGCCGCTGTTGGGGATAGGGGTCCAGTTTCCGGGAATGCCCGTGCTCGCCGTCTGCTGGTACTGGTAGCTGGTGATGGTCGAGTCGCTCGGGTCGGTCCAGGTCAGCTTCACCTGCTGGTGGCCCCACACGGCCTTCAGGCCGCTCGGCTGCGCCGGCTTCTTGGGGGCGGCTGTGACCCTCGCCCCCGAGTGCGTCCTGCCGAAGGACGGCACGCGCTTGCCGCTGCCGTGCCCATCTGCGTAGAAGACGTGCACCGACACGTACTTGCCGACGTCGGACGCGGTCGGCGTGTACGTGCTCGTCGCCGACTTGCCACCGTCGGCCACGACGGTAGTTCCGACGGTGCCGCGCGGGGTCGTAAAGTTTAGCTTGTTGGTACTGACCCGCCATTGCCAGTTCAGGGTGTTGGCGGTGAGACCGCCGTCGGGATCGGCGAGGGTCGCCACCAGCGCCGTGCCGGACACGGGTGACTGGGTGGAGAAGGTGAGCGAGCCCGCCTCGTCCACGTTGGTCACGTTGATGGTGACGGCGATGGTGTCGTCCCCCCCGTTGTTGTCGGTCACCGTCACGGTCACCGAATACGACGCCTTGGCCTCGTAGTCCAGCCCCGCCTTGGTCTGGATCTGGCCGGTGCCTGAGACGATGGCGAACGACGAGGCGTCGGTGCCGCTGAGGCTGTAGGTGAGCGTGTCGCCGTCGTCGTCGGTGGCCGCCAGCGGGAGGCCGACAGCGGTGCCCGGCGCGGTGTTCTCGGGAACGTCGCGGGTGGCCTCGGCACCCTCGCCGAAGGTGGGATCGCTGTTGCCGGTCGACGGGGTCGCAGACTTCGAACCGGATCGGGCACCGGGGCCGGCCGAGTCGTGGGCGCGGATCTGGAAGGTGTATTCGGTGCCGTTGATCAGGCCGCTCACCGTGTGGCCCACCGCGGCCGGGCCGCTATTGGGGACATCGGTCCACTCGCCCCAGGAGCCGCCGCTCTTTTGACGGTACTGGTACTTGGTGATGGTCGAGTCGCTGGGGTTGTCCCAGCCCAGGGTCACCTGCTCGTCTCCGGCCGTCGCTTTGAAGCCCGTCGGCTGGCCCGGATCGTCCACGTTGTTCACGGTGATGGTGACGGCGATGGTGTCGTCAACGGCGTTGTCGTCGGCGACGCCGGCGGCGTTCTTGTTGTCGGTCACCGACACGATCACCTTATACGACGCCTTGGTCTCGTAGTCCAGCGGCGCCTTGGTCTTGATCTGGCCGGTGCCGGCGTCGATGGCGAACGACGAGGCGTTGGCGCCGCTGAGGCTGTAGGCGAGCGTGTCGCCGTCGAGGTCGCTGGCCGCCACCGCATCGCCGATGGCCAGGCCGGTTGCCGCGTGCTCGTCCACACGGCGGACGGCGGTAGCACCGGAGAACTTGGGCTGGTTGTTGGCGGGGGCAGCAGCCGACGGGGTCGCTGTCTTCGTATTGGAATCGTCGCTGTCGCCCTTCGAGTTGCGGGCCCGGATCCGGAAGGAGTATTCGGTGTCGTTGGTCAGGCCCTTCACCACGTGGGAGTTGGTCTTCCAGTCCCTATCCCGGATGCGGGTCCACGCGCCCCAGTCGTTGCTGCCGATCCTCTGACGGTACTGGTACCCGGTGATGGTCGAGTCGCCGGGGTTGTCCCAGACCAGTGTCACCCGCTTGTTCCCGGCCGTCGCGGTGAAGCCCGTCGGCTTGGCCGGCTTGGTGGTCGCGGCGTCGTCGTCGGTGACTTCGACTGTTACCGCGGCGGCGGTGACGTTCTCGTAGCCGCTCTGGGGTCGGAACGATCCAGGGCCGGTGACGGCGTGGGTCACGGCGACCGACTCGTCGTCGCTGTCGGTGTCTTCCACGCCGGTGACGGTCACCGTCTGGGCGGTGTCCCAGTTCTCGGCGGTGAAGGTGAGCGCGGCGGGGCCGACCGTGGCCGCTTCGGTGTCGCCGCTGGTTGGGGTGACGGTCACATCGGCGGTGGGCTCGGTGTCGAGCACCACGGTGTAGGTCGCCGTGTTGGCTGTGCCGCTGGCCTCGGTCACGGTCAGGGTCTGCGGGGTGACGGTGATGCCCTTTTCGTCGTCGTCGGTGACGGTGAGGGTCGCCGGGGCGGGCCTGGGGATCAGGTCGCCGTTTTCGTCGTAGTAGCTGGCGGCGACGGTGCCGGCGGTGACGGTGCCCGACACCGTGAGGGTCTTGTCGGCCGCGTCGACGTCGTTGTCGGCCGCGGTGACGGTGACGGTGCCGGTGCTGGCGGTGGCGCCGGCGGCGATGGTGAGGGTCGTGTTGGTGCTCAGCGTGAAGTCGTCGGCTGTCGCGGGGCTCACCCGGCTCACCGCCACCGTGATGACGGTGGCGGGCGCCGGCGGGGCCCCGCCGGCTCCCCGCGAGCGTAGTGACGGGGGCGGTCGCCGACGCTTTGTCCAGCGCGGCGGTCCCCGTGCTGGTCCCGCCGTTCTCGCTGATCGAGTCCGGCGACAGCGCCAGCGTGACGATCGGCAGCGGGGCCACCGCGGCGGCGGCGGTGGCGGCGGCGGTCTTGTTCGAGTCTTCGGGGTCGGTGTAGAAGGCGGTGGCCCGCAGCCATCTGCCTTCGTCGGCGGCGGTGGGCGTGTAGGCCGCCGACGTGGCGCCGGAGATGTAGCCGTAGGTGCCGCCCTGGGTGGAGGAGCGGGCCCACCGCCATGTGACGTTGCTTGGGGTGCCGTCGGGGTCGCTCACCGAGGCGGTCAACGCGAAGCCGACCTCCGGCGTCGTGCTGGGGGAGATGGTGACCGTGCCCGCTTCGTCGGCGTTGGTGACGGTGACGGTGATCGTCTGGGCTGTGGTCGCCTGCCGCGTGCCGGTGCCGCTGGTGGCGGTCACCTCCACCACATAGTTGCGGCCCCCGTCGGCGTCGGTCGGGTTCTCGTAGTCGGGAGCGGCTATGAACGTCAGCACGCCCGACGATATGTCGAGGCTGAACTTCGACTGGTCCGCGCCGCCGGTGATCGCATAGCCCGTCACTGTGTCGCCCGAATCGGCGTCGGTCGCCGCGACCGTCACGACCGCCGTCTGGTTCTCCGCCGCGGACACGCTCGGCGAGCTCGTGAACGCCGGCGCACTGTTGGCCTCGACGGTCAGCACCGGCGCGGCCACCTGCGACCCGCTCAGCCGCGGGTCGGTGCCCGGCGTCGTGCTCACCGTGCCGCTGATGTAGACCAGCAGCGCCGCTTTCCCGGAGCCCACGGCGTCACCGCGGGCGGTGACGGCCACCGTGCCGCTCTCGGTTTCGCCGGCGTCGATGGTCAGCGTGGGAGCGCCGAAGGTGACCTTGCCTTGGGGCGTCGCGGCGAGCGTGACCGTCGTGGGCGCTTTGATCGCTCTGATCTTGAACGTGTACTCGGTGGGGTTGTCCAGGCCGGTCACCGTGTGACGAGTGGTGGCCGCACCGCTGCCGGGAATGTCGGTCCAGCTGCCGTAGGCGTCGACGCCCTTCTTCTGCCGGTACTGGTACTTCGTGATCGACGAGTCTGACGGGTCGTCCCACTCCAGCACCACATTCTTGTCGCCCGCAGTCGCGCTGAAGTTCTCCGGCACAACCACAATCGCTTCCGACAGCGTCGCCTTCACCGTGGTGGCGCCGCCCTCGGCGATGGTGGTCGCTCCCAGCGCCAAAGACACCCTGAGGGGCGCCGAGGGCGTGGCCTCGGCGGACTCGGCGCCAAGCAGGTTGAGGCCGCCCGCGGAGCTCACCGCTCTGATCTCGAACGTGTATTCGCTGGTGGGGTTGACCAGGCCGCCCACCCCGTGGAAAGTGGTGGCCGCACCGCTGCCGGGAATGTCGGTCCAGCTGCCGTAGGCGCCGACGCCCTTCTTCTGCCGGTACTGGTACTTCGTGATCGACGGGTCTGACGGGTCGTCCCACGCCAGGACGACATTCTTGTCGCCCGCAGTCGCGCTGAAGTTCTCCGGCACAACCGTGAAGTTCACCGCTCTGATCTTGAACGTGTACTCGGTGGGGTTGTCCAGGCCGGTCACCGTGTGACGAGTGGTGGCCGCACCGCTGCCGGGAATGTCGGTCCAGCTGCCGTAGGCGCCGGCGCCCTTCTTCTGCCGGTACTGGTAGTGCGTGATCGACGGATCAGACGGGTCGTCCCACTCCAGCACCACATGGCTGTCGCCCGCAGCCGCGCTGAGCCCGGTCGGCGCAGCCGGCGCGGTCGTCGTGTCGGTGACCCTCACCGCCACCCCATAGAGGTCCGACTGCCCGGTGTAGCCGCCGCCCGTCGCGGTGTTGCGCACCGTCACCGTGTCGTCGGCGGTGTCGCCGTGGTCGACGACGCCTGTCACAGTCACCGTCTGGGCGGTGTCCCAGTTGCCGGTGGTGAACGTCAACGACGCCGGCGACACCGTCGCCACGTCGGTGTCCTGGCTCCGGGGCGTCACGGTCACATCGTCGGTCGGCTGGTGGCTCAGCTTCACCGTGTAGGTCGCGGTCGCGCCCTCGACGACCACCAGCCCGGTGGCGCTCAGCACCACCGTGCGGTCGTCGTCGGTCACCTGCACCGTGACAACACGGGCCTCCGCGCCCTCGTGGTCGGCGCCGCTGGGAGTGTTGGTGACCTTGACCGTCTCGCTGTCAGCGTCGTCGTCCTGCACCGCGGTGACGGTCACAACCTGCGAGACGTTCCAGTTGTCGGCGGTGAACGTCAGCGAAGCCGGCGACACCTCCACCGCGGCGTCGCCCGAGGCCACCGCCACGGTCACGTCGCCGGTCGGCTGGCTGAGCAGCGACACCCGATAGCTCGCAGTCGAGCCCTCCGCCAGAGCCAGCAGCGACGGCCTGACAGTGACCCCCCGGTCGTCGTCGGCCACCGTCAGCGTCACCGGATCGGGCGCGTCCACCGCCGCCGTGCCGGCGACCGTGGCGGTGGCGGTGGCGGTGATCGACACCGACTTGGGCTGCGACGCGTCATCGTCGTTCTCCGCGGTCACCGTCACGGTGCCGCCGCTCTCAGTTGCGTTGGCGGCGATCGTCAACGTCGCGGGGCTGCTGAAGGACACCGCGCCCGAGGGATCGGCGCTCAGCGTCACCGTCGTGGGCGAGCCCACCGCGGCCGACAGCGTCGCCTTCACCGTGGTCGAGTTGCCCAAACCGCTCTCGGCGATCTCGGTCGCCCCCAGCACCAAAGACACCCGGGGATTGCCCGCCGCGACCGACCCCGAAGCAGGATGAACACCGCTGGTGCGGGCCTCGGCGTAACCCAGGTCGTCCTTGAAACCCACCCTCACCTTCACCGTCTTGCCCTCATCAGCAGGCGCCAGCCGATACGTGCTCCCCGTCGCCCCCGCGATGTCGGCCTCGGTATTGCCGTCCACCCGCACCCACTGATAGGAGTACGCGAAGCCCGCAGCGCCCGCATCAGCCCTGTCCAAACCGTTGCCATCGGCGATCGTGCCCTTCGCCGCGGTCAGCGTCTCGCCCGCCGTCGCCGTGCCCGAAACAACCGGCACGCCAGTCGCCGCGCTGTTCGCCACCCGCACCAGGCTCACCGTGACCGTGGCGCCCGCAGCCAAGTTGCCGACCGCATCGGTCCGCGGCCACCGATAATTGCCCGAACCCTTCCCCCGCAACGCCGCAGCCACAGCGAACACCTCATCGCCGACCCGGAACTCCAGGCCCGCCACATCGGCGGGCGCGATGTCGTTGTCCAACGTCAAATGCAGATAAGGACCGCTCCCGCTGTGGTCCCCGCCCGTCCCCCAGCGAATGCTCTCAACCGTGTACTCCGTGTCGCCCACCCCCGTGCGGCCATACACGAACGTGGTGCTGCTCAAAGCGCCATAAGCCTCACTGTCGTCCTCGCAGGCATTGGCGACATCGCCGCCGCAATACCCCGCCGGCCCCGAGTTGCCGTCGTCCTCCGGAATCTCCACAGTCAACGTCGCCGACCACCCCCCAGCCACGGTGAGGACCGGCGACAGGGCATAGAACCTCAACGAGCCCGTTGGGTCAGCTCTCAGGCTGAAAAGGACATTGGCAGAGAGGTCTCCATGGACGACCTTGGAGGCACCCAGATGACTCCCATCCTTCGTTCCATTGGGTTTCGAACCGGTGTACACGCTCGCGTTGGTTGATGCTGAGCCGCTCTCGGTCCTGGCCGCGTCTTTGGCGTTGTCCCAGCTGCCGTCCCAGAAGTCCCCGTAGTTGTCGGCCACTTTGGCGCCGCTGAGCCAGTAGATGGGCTCTCCGGTGCCGGTGGTGGCGGTGTTGTCGCGGGCGTCCACCGCAGAGGTGGATCCGACGACTCGGAACTGGCCGCTGAAGTCGTTCCCGTCGGCATCCACCAGGTTGCTGTTGGTCGCCGCCCGCTCCTGCACGAACGTGTTGTAGACGGCGATGTCGGTGGCAGTCGCGTCCCTGGTCGTGGAGGAGACGAACATCAGCCGGAAGCGCTGGCCGCCGGTGAAGAGCGGATCGTTGCTGCCGTCCTTGGGGATCAGCGTCCAGTCTTCTGCGACGATAGGCCCACCGGTGTCGTCGTCGTCCACCTTGACGATCACCGCGGGGGCGCTCACCGACCCGTAGCCGGAGTCCTCGCTGGCCACGGCGT
>MKWU01004541.1_pt1 | contig 16216 bp, 9 predicted proteins | sample 809101 | NCBI WGS metagenome assembly MKWU01 (sample SAMN05860141, study PRJNA318959) | sponge metagenome | host: Aplysina aerophoba | place: Slovenia: Piran, Adriatic Sea, Gulf of Piran | collected 2013-05-07 | reverse complement strand
ACCGGGCATCTTCGATCTCGGCAGCGAGCCGGCATACGTGCGCGAGCGCTACGGCGATGGGGAATTCGGCCGCGGGTGCCTGATGGCCTTGCGCCTGGCAGAAGCGGGCGTGCGGGTGGTCCAGGTCTATTACGGGGACGGGCAGCCGTGGGACAGCCACGACGACATCATGACCCAGAGGGATCATGCGGAGCGTTCCGATGGACCGATCGCGTCCCTGATCGAGGACCTGAAGCTGCGCGGAATGCTGGACGAGACACTGGTGATCGTTGGCAGCGAGTTCGGTCGGACGCCGATGATCCAGAATTCCGGAACGGAAAAGGTGGGGCGGGGCAGGGACCACAATCCTCCCGGCTACTCGATCCTGCTGGCTGGCGGTGGGATCCGCGGCGGGCAGGCCTACGGGGCCACCGACGACTTCGGCTACGAGGCCGCCGTGAATCCGGTCACGCCCCATGACCTTCACGCGACGGCGCTGCACCTGCTGGGCCTGGATCACACGAAGCTGACCTATCGGTACAGCGGGAGGGATTTCCGCCTGACCGATGTGCACGGCACCGTCGTTCAGGACTGGCTAGCCTAGGCCATCGCTGAACCGCTGATGAGCAGCGCGCCTCGCATCGCTGTCGGCGGGATTCTGCACGAATCAAACACCTTTTGCACCCGGCTGACAGGCTTGGATGCCTTCAACGGTCGGGCGACTTGCCGAGGCGACGAAGTCGAAGCCGAGTTCGGGGACGCCGCTCATGAAGTCGGCGGGTTCTTTGCCGGTGCCCGTGAGCATGGGCTCGAGCTTGTTCCCACGCTCGTCGCGAACGCGACACCCTCGGGAACGGTCTCAGACGAGGCGTTCGAAGCTCTGACTAGCGAGTTGATCGAACGGGTTCAAGGGGCGGGACGGATCGACGGCCTACTCTTGGCTCTGCACGGAGCGATGGTGACGCAGAGCCATCCCGACGCTGACGCCGAGATCCTGCGCAGGCTCCGGCGCGAGGTGGGAGTGGACCTGCCGATCGTCGTTACCCACGACGCCCACGCGAACGTGGCAGTCGGGGAAGTGGAGCTCTGTTCGGCTCTGGTGGTCTACAAGGAAGTGCCGCACGTGGACCAGCGCGAGCGCGGGCGGCAGTCCGCGCGGATCATGGGACGGATCGTGCGAGACGGTCTTCAGCCGGCGCAGGCGATCGAGAAGCCGCCAATGCTGTACAACATCCTGTTTCACGACACTAACAAGCCGCCGATGCTGCCGCTGGTGGCGGAACTGAAGCGCCTGGAACGCGAGGACAGCCGGATCCTGGCGGCGAGCGCGGCGGTGGGCTACCAGTATGCGGACGTGCCACAAATGGGGCCGAGCATTGTGGTTGTCACGGATGGGGATCGGGGGCTCGCACGCCAGGAAGCGCGACGGCTTGCCGATCTGATGTGGGACCACCGGCAGCAGATGGCCATCGAGCTTCCGGAAGCCGCCGAAGCCGTGCAACGAGCCCGGCGGGCGGACCGACTGCCGGCGGTGCTGGTCGATCTCGGAGACAACATCGGTGGAGGATCAGCGGGGGACGGAACCGTCCTGCTGGCCGAACTAGTCAAGCAGGGGGCCTCGGCGTTTGCCGTGGCGATCTACGACCCGGAGGCTGTGGACGAAGCGTTTCGAGTCGGGATAGGGGGCTCGTTCGATGCCTGGATCGGCGGCAAGAGCGACAGCCTGCATGGTGACCCGGTTCGGATACAGGGGCGGGTGAAGCTGCTCTACGACGGAAAGTACATCGAGACGGCGGCTAGGCACGGTGGCATGCGCTACCTCGATCAGGGTCCTACTGCAGTCCTCCAAATCGGGAGTTCGAGCGAGCCAGACCCGAGCTTCGTGCTTCTCAACAGCAAGCGCCACCCGCCCTTCAGCTTGGGCCAGCTGACCAGCGCCGGGATCCAGGCGCAGCAGTTGCGAGTCATCGTGGTGAAGGCCGCAGTGGCCTTTCGTGCGGCGTACGAGCCTATTGCTGGCACGATCATTCCGGTTGACACAAGCGGCCTCACTGCGGTGAACCCGAGAAGGTTCACATATACGAAAGCGAGGCGTGAATTATTCGTGACTGGTCTCGCCCGCGGCCAGTAACCACTGGCGTTAGGACTGCGGCCGGGGGTGTCCATGTGCTTCCCGATACTGATGCTCGGCTGTTGGCTATTGGGCAACTGAGGGTTGTGGTTGCTGCTGGTCTGCAGGTCCGGCGAGTGCGATCCGCTACCATCTGGCAGCGGCTAGCAGAATTCGAGTTTTCTCGCGCCCATATCGGACCCCGTTGCCAGATGATCCGGTTCGCTGCCCTTGCCTTCTCCGCTCTCGCTTGGCTGGCTCAGTCTGGCTCTGCGCAGGACGACTTGCACACGTCGTCATTCGTGATGGATGCACATGTTCACGTGATGACACGCTCGCTGCTGGAGGGGTTAGACATTGCCGACAGGGCTCCGGACGGGCACGTCGACCTGCCCCGCCTGGCGGCCGGTGGCCTCGACGCGGTCTTCTTCTCTGTCTACACCCCGGAAGCCTACTATCCGGCCCGCTACGAAGTGAAGAATACCTTCCGTGTCGTTTCTCTCGCTCTCGATCAAATCGACCGCAACAGCGACCGCATCGAGCTTGCCCTCGACGCGGAGGATCTCCGGCGAATCGCGGCATCAGGCAAGATCGCAGCTTTCCTCGACTTGGAGGGACCGTTTGATCTAGACGGTGACCTGCATGTTCTGAGGGCCCTGTACCGGCTGGGATTGCGCTCCGCCCAGCTGACCGCGCACAACTTCACGAACGAGTTCGCGGACTCCTGTTGCGATATTCCCAAGTGGGATGGGATCAACGACCGCGGCCGGGAAGTCGTCCGCGAGATGAACAGGCTGGGAATGCTGATCAACGTCGCGCACGGTTCAACGGAAACGATTCTCCAGACCGTGGCGGCGAGCGAGGATCCCGTCGCTTACACCCACGGGGGTTTTCGCAGCATCATCGACATAGAACGCCTGATTTCCGACGAGGCTGCGAAGGCGGTTGCAGACAAGGGCGGCGTGATCGCCCTGCAGTTCGGGAACTCGTTCAACAACCCGGAATACTTCGAGTGGAGGTTCGACGGACCACTCGTCGCCAACGTCTCCACGCGGCTCGACCGCTTCCGCCGGATGTCGGTTGCCGAGATTGATGCGTCCGTGGCCCGGGGCCTTCCGTTCGTCACTGACCCCTCCTCCGTCCCGGAGCGCTATCGGATGGGTATCGACCAACTCGCCCGCAACATTGACTTCGGAGTGAGGCTGGTCGGCGAGGACCAAATCGCGCTTGGCTCCGATTTCGACGGCGGACCCCTGTTGCCCCGCGAAATGCGCGATGCGAGTGATTACGGCGAAGTCACCAAGGCGCTGGTCAGGCTTGGGTACGGAGAAGAGAGGATCCGGAAGATCCTGGGCGGAAACCTGCTTCGACTGATCGAAGAAGTTACTGGGAAGTGAGCGGCTGGGCCGCCGACGCATACCAGCTGATCCGGGCTTTTCTGCGGGGCCTCAAAGGTCCGACGTGTCCACTACGTACAGGTTGGTCCGACCACTCTCCTCGCTGGTGTAGAGGAGTTTCGAGCCGTCGTGGCTCCACACCGGTCTTGGCTCGTTGAGGTACTGCCGTGGCGGGAACCAAATTCCCCAGTTACGAAACGGAAAACGTTCGTCGGCGGGCTGCTCCGGCATGGAGCCGAGCGGAATCGTCACGAGTTGGCTCATCGACCCGTCCTTGAGATCGATCAGCGCGAGCCCGTTCCCCATCCTGCCTCCGTAACAGTCGGTGACAACCAAGTGTGGCTTGAGCGGATGGTATGACGGGTGCCCTGCCGGGACGTGCTCGGCATCGAAGGCCTTGCGGGTCCTGCCCGTGCCGATATCGGCTTCCACCAGCCACTGCAGGTTGGTCCTGGAGTCGTGGCGAACGAACAGGACCGCCATGCTGTCGGGGCGCCAGGTTGGGTGATGTAGGTTATCAGCCAGCCAGCGAAAGGATCCGTCCCGAAGGCCGTACACGAAGACCTCCACCAGTCTCGGGAACGTCTCTCCCGTCCGGTGAACGATCATTAGCTTCTCGCCGTCCGGGCTGAAGCGCGCGTTCTGCAGCTGGGAAGCCTCGTCCTCGATTTCGAGGCGGTTGGGAGTCAGGTTCCGGGCCTCCGCCAGAGCAGCGAGCTGCCTGTACGACCCGCTCTGCAACTCCAGCACTCCTTGGTGCTCTGCATTCCCGCAAGACAGCAGGGAACCGTCGGGGCTGAGGCGGCTGCAAGGGACGGGCGTCTCCACGCACTCGACCGACCCGCCGGCAGCCGGCACCCGAGCCATGCAGCGAGGGCCCGGATCCCGGGACTGGAAGTAAACGAAGTTCCCCTCGGGACCCCACAGCTGATTCACACCCGTGTGATAGTGCCCGGTCAGCGGACCCGCCAACTTGCGCCGCGCCGTGCCGTCCGAGTTCATCACCACCAAGACGCCCGGATAGCGTCCCGTCGCAGTCAATTTCTCGACTGATCGGTCGAACTGGAAGAACACGATTTGGCTCCCGTCCGGAGACCAGGGCGACACGAAATAGTAGTGGTGGGTCTCGTGATGCGAGCTCGCGTAGCGCTGGATCTTCCGACCTGTCACTGGATCGCGCAGCTGCTCTGGCGACGGCTCATGCTGAGCGGCTATTTGAAAGGGAATGGAAAGCGCGAGAAGCCCGAGTCGTGCGACCAAGAGTTTCATGCCTGAAGCATCATAGACCTGCGGCCAACGGTCCAGCTCCGTAGCGGGACGGGAATCGGTCTTCTGGGGCCCTTCGTCGGTCCGAGACCTGGGTCCGTCCCTTGGATCATCCAGGGACGTCTCGGAATGCGGAAGCTCAAGGGTCAGGGCGTGCCAGTTCCGGAAGTCGCAGTGGGAACAGCGGTTCGATTTCGCACAGTAGGGTGGCACCAGATTTCGTGACTCCCTCGCGCTTGCCGGTCAAACTCAAACCGCAAACGCCGTAACTTGCCAGTCCTCTGGCGGCCAGCGAAACCTGCCAGTCGCCCAGATATCGAGAATTCAGAACCGGGCCCTCAGGCCAATACTCGCAACTTGCGTTTCCAAGAGGTTCTGGTAAAGCGCCGTGAAGCCCTGACCGTCCACCTCTTGCTGCACAGCGAAATTGTTGAGGATATCTCTGAATGTGAAGACCAGCTCTGCACGTCCGCTCATGATCGGCCAAGTGGCGGCCAGGTCGAGTGATGAGCGTGCACGTTCTCGGCCTTGGGGAACGTTCCTGCCGGCATAGTGGATGTAGCTCAATTGGAGTTCTCCGGCGCGAGGCAGCTGGACCCGATTGTTGATGGTGAAGTCCCACGTATTGGCTCGAGATGCGGCGAGGACGAGGCGGCGCCGGATAGGGAACAGGAGCTCTGTCTCCAGACGATCAATGTCGTTCCTAAACCAGTTGGCACTTCCCGATAGACGCCACGGCGCGCTAATCTGCCGCTCGGCAACGACTCCGACTCCGGTCTGGGTGGAGTTGCCGGCGTTCTCAAAGATCCTGTTTACGATGTCGTAGGCCAAACTGGACTCGTCGATCGCCAAGATGCGCTGGAACGCGTCGGCGATATCTCGGTGGTAGACGGCTGTGCTAACAAAGCCCCAATCCCAGGACTGCCGATATCCGATCTCGAAAACATTGGTTAATTGTGGTCGTAGATACGGATTGCCCACTTTGAGCAGTTCTGGATCGTCGTACTTAGGAAAGATACGCAGTTCAGGCTCTCCAGGTCGATCGATGCGCCGGTTATACGCGGCGATCACTTGATTCTCGTTACTCAGCCGATACGTGAACTTGACGTTGGGAAAGACTTCGAAGTAGTCGTATGCGTCGCTGCTCTCGTAGTAAATGTTCTCTTCCGGAATCGTGTAGGCCACATTCGTCTGTTCGATCCGGACGCCAGCCTCCAGCGAATGGGAAGCCTTGACCTGAACCCAATTGACGTAAGCGGCATAGATGTCTTCCTCCCAATCGGAAAAATCCCCGAGGCCTTCGTAGATCACGCTCTGCACTCCCCGGTCGACGTTGTAGGTGATCGGCAGCCAGCGAGTTTGAAGCTTCGTGCCCAACTCCAGCCGACCACTCGAAAGCGGGCGGCTGTAGTCGAGACTCAGGGGCAAAGTGTTTTCTTCGGCTACGAGGTGCGTGAAGTCCGTGCCGATCCTGACTCGTGACTCCTCATTGAGAAAGTACGCTTCGTCCTCCCAGCCCCGCGTGTACTGGAGATTCAAGTTCAGCTCATGGCCGGGCGTCGAGAATTCGCGTCTAAAATCGAAGCTAATATTGGCAAAGCCGGTATCCTCCTCTTCTTGCCAGAACCAGAATCGCTCTCTCTCGCCGGTGGATGCCAAGATGTAGGGGACCTGGGCACGGTCGGTGTGCGTTTCGAAGTCGTAGATGCCTGAGACGGAGAGCGTGTTGGAATCGCCTACGACAAAGTCGGAGCCCGCGCGGACAATGTAGTGAATCTGCTCGCGATTCTCCGGAACTTGCGATTCAATGAAGCGACCGTCGTCGTAATATCGCGTCGTGAATTCGTTGTTTGGTAGATCGTCCTGGGCTAGAATTTCCGTCTGGACGAAGCTCCGCACACGCTCGGTGTTGTAGTTGAGGCTTACGCTAGGAGTGATCTTCCCGTTGTTCGAAAAGCTGCCCAGATCGGTCGGCAGGTCGGATCGCTGCTTGGAGAACCGGCCCATGCCGACCGACAATCCAAGGTCGCCCGACAAACCCAGGCCCTGCTTCTTCTTGTAGATGATGTTGATAATTCCAGCCATGCCCGCGGCGTCAAAACTGGCGGACGGATTGTGGATGATCTCGATCGCCTCCACGTTGGCCGCCGACACGCTGTCGAGGCCGCGCTGACTGCCAAAACCGGTGAGGCTCGATTGCCGGCCGTCAACTAGAATCGAGACCTGATCACTGCCACGAAGCGAGACCCTGCCGTCTTGATCGACTGTGACGCCTGGAAGATTCCTCATGGCATCGAGCAGCGTACCGGTTGACTGCGTCGCTCCTTCGTCGATCCGAAACACTTCGGTCTGTATCCCGGCCGCTCGGATCTTCTCTGCGGTTACCGTAATCTCCTGCTCAAGGTTTAGGTCCCGAAGAAGGCGAACGTCCCCGAGGTCGTAGGATTGATTGAGCTCCGAGACGATTACTTCGGCCTCAAGAGGGAAGAAACCAGGGAACAGCACCTCGATGGTGTAGCTGCCTGGTGCCAGCCCTTCGATCACAAACCGACCGTTCTCTCCCGCAAGCACACCGGACAGAGGCTCTCCTATAGCGCTCTCAACCAGGATGGTTGCAAAGCTGAGTGGCGCCCCGCCGGCATCATCGAGAATACGGCCAGCGAGAATTGCCGTCCCCTCCTGTGCGAACGAAGGGGTCAGGGGTGGAAAGACAGCGAGAGTCCCTGCTAGGGCGTGCCTCGCAATGTGGCCTAGGCCTGTCCTGATGAGACGGTTAAGGCGCTCTTCGCCAGATAAGAGAAAAGGCCTTCTCAAGAACGTGTCACCGAACAGGATCTTGGTCAAGCCCGAGTAGGACGTGGGTTGCACGCCCCGCGGTTTCCAATCGCTGCAATCGGCCTACAGCGGAATCACCATTTGAGCACATCCCAAAATTGCCAAAACCATGAGATTCCGTGCTCGTAGAATCTGGAGAGCTCGAGCTCTGCTTGAGGAATTCCGATAGGTCAGAGCGTATGGGGGCGGCAAGGGCGAGGCTGCCCTCGCCCGGTAGCCAAGAGTGTCTTGGCCGCCTCAACCAGCAAGCACCTGGGCCTGTCCCTTGCATCACTCAAGGACGTCTTGGGCTTGCTTCCTGCCCGGCGAAACGTTCCCGGAACCGGCGGAATCCCTTGATCCCAACCATTGCTCTAGGAGTCGGTCCGCGGCCATGGACAATCGCTCGTCGGGGTCGTCCCAGAACCACGCGAAGAGAGAGTGGGTCGGCCATGTGGTTCCGTGTGCTGATGCCAGCCAACTTCGGCCATCTTCTGGGGAAGGGTGCGGGCCGAGTCGGTCATGTTGGATCCGGGATTCAGCCGATTCGGTATTTCTCGATCATGTCCATGTCGAGCGACACGCCGAGACCGGGCTCGCGGGGCAGTTCGTAGAACCCGTCCTTCATCTCGAACGGCTCGAGCATCAAGTCGTCCTCTAGGACATGCGTCACGCTAATGGCGTATTCGATCCCCGGGAATGCCGCAGCCTGGTGCGCCTGGAAGACCTGGTTGACGCCGCTCGAAATGCTGTGCTCGACCCACAGCGGAAGGCGGGTTTCCTCCGCCATCAGGGCTCGCTGGACCAGAGTTCGGCCCATCGGCTTGCCGACGACGAAGGCGTCGACCAGTCCTTCCCGGACGAACGGCATCGGGTCGGCCGGGATGTGCTCGGTCACTTGGAGCGCGGTCTTGCCCTTCAGCAGGCGGTAGTCATCGATCCGCTCGCGGGCGAAGGGGGACTCGATCGCGAAGTACTGATGGAACTTGGAGAGCCGTTCACAGAAGTGGAGCGTGCGTCCGACTGAGCCCCACCAAGCATTCGCATCCACCCAGACCCGCATGTCCCTGGGGATCGCATCGCAAATCGCTTCCGCCTGCGCTATCGGGTCCTCCCACGGACGGGCCTTCACCTTGTGAACCCGGTACCCGAGGTCCGCCCCCCGCTTCGCCTCCGAAGCCATCAACTCCGGCGGGAAGCACTGGCTCCACCAAGTCTGCTGGATATGGGTCTTGGTCCGCGCCGCGAAGAGCTTCGACACTGGCAGGTCGGTTGCCTTGCCGATCAGGTCGTAGATTGCGACCAAGATTCCCCCCAGACGGTCGTCCAGCATGTGCTCCCACGGAGACGAGCCGACCAAGGCTTCGAGGATCTCGCGGGCTGAATCAGCCGCCATGTCGGCGTCGCCGATCCCTACCAAGCCGTCGTCCGTGAACAGCTTGACGATCACGGGCTCGTAGTGCGTCTGGAAGCGGCCCTGCCGGAAAAAGCTCTTCTGCCACGCCTCCCGTACGCGCTCGTCCATGGGAACGCGGGTCCGGATCAACTCGTAACGGGAAATCCGCTGTTGGGCAGCTCCTGGGAGACGAACGCTGTGCAACCCGGCCAGAGCGGCGGCAGCGACGCTGCCTTCCCGTAGGAACCGGCGGCGGCCTAGCGGCGTATCCACGTCTGAGGTGCTCCTACTTTCGGGCGGTCACAGTGATCTCTATGCGCGCCCTGCCCACGAGGCTGGCAACAGCTACCGTCGTCCTAGCAGGCCGGTCGCTCTTAAAGTACTGCGTGTAGACGGAGTTCATCTCGCGGAACGTGGAGATGTCCGTCAAGTAGACCTTGACGTCCACCGCGTCCGAATAGTCGTATCCGGCCGCCTTGAGGATTATCCCGATGCGTTTGAACGTCTGGTGGACCTCCTGCTCGAAGTCCTGAGGGTATTCCCCCGTCTTGAGGTCCGAGCCAGTCTGCCCTGCGCAGTACAGCGTGTCGCCGACCTGCACTCCAGGGCTGAACGGCATGCCCTCCCGGAATTCCGGGGGATAGATGATCTTCTTCTCGGCCGCTGCGCTGATGGTCACCGACGCGACCAAGAGCGTGGCCGCAAGCAGTCTGGTCATTGCGGGAATCCTCCTCCGTTGTGCCTGAATTCTACCGCGATCACGCGTCACGCCTATGGGCCGCACCGATCCGCGTGCCACCGGAATTTCGCTCCGCTAGCCCAGCCTCGGAGGCGGAAACCGGAGAGCTGTTTGCGGAGGCGGCTAATCTCCGAACAGTGCATCGGGATTGTCGTGCAGGAGCTTGCGGCCGAGTGCTAGCGCCTCCTCGCCAGAGCAAGAGCCCTCGCTGACCTTCTCCGCCAGGACTTGTGCGATGTTGCGCCGCGCCATCTTTGCGTGCGCGTAGCTGAGTTCGGGATACCGGTAGTCTCCGCCGTAACCGAAGATCTTGTTGGAAGGAACAGTCTCCAGCATTTCGTGAAGAGCGCGCCTAGAGGCACTGGGCGAGATGATGTGAGCCCAGCAAAGGTCGACATACACGTTGGGGAAGACCTTCGCGATCGCCGCCGCCTCTCCCTGGTATGGATAGCTCATGTGGAAAAGGTCGAACTGCACTTGCGGGAATAGGAAGAAGAGGTTCGTCAGGTGGGTTGGCTTGGAGTTCTCGATGAAGTTGCCGTTCCCCGCATGCAGGCCGGTATGGATCTGGACCGGCACGCCGTGCATCGCTGCCAAGCCGATCAGGTGATGAAACATGTGGTCTTCGAGCGGACGGAACGGACGCTCCACGCGAGAGCGGAAGGCAGCCGGCGGAGTGCGGTTCGCCCCCAGAAGCGACTGCAGGCTGGACTCCGCGTCGCGCTCAGCAACCTCTGCGTAGTGGATTTCGCGGTTGTACGCCAGTGTCGACTTGACCGCGACCATGCCGATGTCCAGGCTTTGCTGGAAGCTGGTTTCCATCGCCCGCTTGAGCCCGGCGAGGCCCGTTATGGAAACGTCGGTTAGTTCTTCCAAGTTCCGGAAGTCGGAAACGGACTGCGGGGCAACGAATCGGTCGAACTTCCGGGCGCACACAAAGAATCTCGGATCGGGCCTGACTGGCGCTGCATTCCAGTAGTCGTCCAGCACCGAGTAAGCGATGTTCGAGCGCCGGATGAGAATCTCCTCGTACAGGCCCGGTCGGTTCGCGGCCTCGATCCTGCGATTGATTTCGGGCAGGGTCGCGCCCGAGATCTGATCGACGCCGTAGATGTCCTGAATAGCGATGCGCAGCGCCTGGCCGTATCCCGTCATACGGGCCGACTGCCAAAACGGTTCGAACGCCTGCCAGCGCTGCTCCGCTGGGGCGGCGGGGTTCCTTACGACTGAGAGATCATCCCCCGAGAGGCCTGCAGATATCACGTCATTGATGGCGTAGTGTCCGGCTAGCGTGAAGAAGTCGATCCGCGAGGATATCCGTTCCTCTTCGGGAATGATGTGCTCGTGGGTGTTGACGAGCGGGATCTCGTCGATGGCCTCAAGCAAGTCGGTCTGGAACTCGGGCGCAGCAGAGGGCGCGGCCTGGGTAGCGGCAAGAGCGGACACAGATCCGAAGAAAGTACGGCGACCGATCGGCATGGCACCACCTATCCTCCCGTAGTTGCTGACTCCTCGCAAAGGGGGCGCGAGGCAGTCCTGCCGTCTACGGAGATCCGGCGTACTTTCCGCTAAATCCCTGCCCGGAAGTTCCCGACTGCCTCCGACGTTCGCAGTGCGCGCTCGTATATGGCCAACTTCTTGATGCTGCCGCTCAAGTCTGGGGCTATGCGCAATGTGGGCGTGCCGTTCGCGTCGTAGAAGTCGGGGCTCAACCGCCCCCAACCAAACTGCCGGTGCTGGCCGCCGTCGGCAAGCTTGCCGTCCACCACGAAGCTGAGGATATGCGGCCCTCCGTCTACGATCGCGCATAGGTGGTGGAGCACTCCCGGCTGGATCGTGCCTGGATCACAATCCCACCTGTTTTCGGAACGCCCATCGTTCAGGCTGAGTTCGATGGTGCCCCGGTCAGTGACTGCCAGCGCCCAGCCTCGGCCGCCGTCGCGCCGGGTGCTGAGCAGGGTCTGGTCGGCTCGCACCTGCCGGAGCCGGAACCAGACCTCTACCGTGAATCCCGCCCGGGAAGGTCGCGATCGGTGTCCGTCTCTCACCCGCAACGCCGGTAGCCGAGGCATGGCGGTGTCCGTTGGCATCCCTTCGGCGGGGGAGGGGAGTTCGAGGATCGTTCCGCTCGTGGCTCGGCTAGTGGAATCGAACTGATTCCAAAGTCCGACCAGTAGTTCCGGCTCGATCTCATGGATTCGCGCGATGGCCTTCTCGGTTTCAGAAATGTAGTATTTTCCGCTGACCTCGACGAAGTCCGGATAGCTCATCCTCGTGTACGGATCGTCATGGTAGAGGGCAATCTCGGGTTGCGTCCATGTGATCACCTTCCCGTCCGGCGAATCGCGCTCCACGCCGCCGCACAGCCATGCGGGATTTCGGTCCCTGTATGCCATCGTCGGACGGTCCGGATGCTCTCTGATGAATCGGCCTCCGTGGTTGTGAAACCAGTACAGGTACTTGCCGTTCGAGGCCCGCCAAGCGAAGTTGGCGGCACGTGGATGCTTCATCAGCCGTCCGTCTGCGAATCTCTTGTAACTTGGCGGGTCCCAGGACCTGCCGGCGTCGCGGCTGTATGTGTACACAGGATGTCCGTCGATTGAGCGGTAGACGCAGTACAGGGACCCGTCACTCAGCACCGTATAACTCTGCTCGCCGGCGACCGGACCCCCGCCGGGAGGCGTCCTCAGCCCGATGTCACCCTCCGGGAGAGTCTCCCAGCGGATCCGCTTGGGATCCGTCTCGGTAAGGATGTTGTCGCTACGCAGCAGCACGCCTTCGTTGGAAGTGAAGAAGCCCTCTCCGAAACCTCCCACCTTTGTCAGTGGCACGTATCCGGAGCCGGCATGGACGAATGCCTTGCCAACATTCCAGAAGAAGCGGATCTGGCCTTGGTAGGCGTTATTCCGATCGATATCGAATTCGCGAACGGCAATCGTATGGCGATCGCGAGACCACGATTCTCCTCCGTCGTCGCTGTACTTGAACACGAAGTACCCGAGACTGTCGACCCGTCGGCACCATCCGTCCGGATAGGCGGACCTGTCCGCCTTGACCTGCCGGATGTTGTCGGTGTTGTGGTTGTAGAAGATATAGACCCGGCCGCGAGGAACCTTCAGCATCACGGCGTAGGATGCCTCCGGGCCGTCCGGAGGCTCCACCGCAACGGGCTCGCTCCAAGTGCGGCCTCGGTCCCTACTGCGAAACGTCACGACATGCTGGCCCTGCTGGCCCTCGCGACCCGACCCCACCGTGGCGCAGCAAAGCCACGTGCCGTCATCCAACCCCACGATGTAGGGCTGGTCCGCATAGGTGACCGAGTAGATCTGGTGCCCGTTATCGATATGTCGCGCGTCGGGAACCGGACCGGCGGCAGCCCACTGGAATCGCGGCAGCACGATGGAATGGGCAAGCGCGCCCAAGACGTTGCGTCGGGTCAGAGCCGCTCGTGCCATCATTCGTAGCTCCAGTATCCGGGGAAGACTTCCAGAGGATCATCCTGGGCCGGCGACGCATCTACTTGATCCCACGGCCAGAAGCCTCTGAACAGTACGCGAGGGTTCGGCGGCTCCCGATCCCGCCAGTACCTGCGATCAGCCTCCCGGATTAGCCGTTTCGCTTGCCTCCAGTCGGTGATCACATCTTCGAACCAAGCGTCGTATCGCTGTTTCAAGTCACGGACCACTTCCGGATGCATTGTCGACACATCCGTCGTCTCGCCGGGATCCTGAATGAGATCGAACAGCCTCGGCGGCTCGGCACGGGCGTCGGGGAAGTCGGGTATGTCGGGGTCCAGAGGCATCTCCCAGTGCTTGTGAGTGATGCCTCGACGGTAGGAGGGATTGTCGCGGGGGCCGTCCTTCGCCATCGTCGGCTTCAAGCCCGGCCAATAGAGCTTCCAACGTCCCTTGCGAATAGCCGCGTCGCTGTGCCGGACCGGCGTGTAGCGGCTTTTCTGAAATGGAAGGATCCGATCCGAGAGTTCCGGCATCTCCTCGCCCCGCAGCAGGGGCATCACGTTCCGACCGTCGAACGGCTTTGCTCCTTGTGGCGGGTCTGCGGCCGTCGCGTGGAATAGCGTCGGCAACCAGTCGCAGCCGTGGACCGGAGTGTCCACGACCAGTCCCGCCGGAAGCGTGCCGGGCCAACTGGCCGCCGCCGGCACGCGAATGCCTTGCTCCAGGACCTCGCCCTTGTTGCCCGACAGTCCTGCGTGAAACCGGTAAGTCGAGGCGTCCAGACCGCTTCGTTTGCTCAGGATGGCGCCGTTATCGCTGGTAACCACGATGATCGTCTCGTCCCAGATGCCCTCCCGCTTCAACGCGGAAAAGACTCGTCCCAGGCCAGCATCCAGCGCTTCGATCATGGCGTAAATGGTGGCGACTGTCCGCCCGTAGCGGGACCCGACGCGATCCTCGTACTTCTCGATCAGTTCCCGAGGGGCTTGAAATGGGTCGTGTATGGCGTTGTGGGCGAGGAAGATCGCGAAGGGGTGCCCGTCCCGCTCGCGGACAAGCCGAATCGTCTCGTCCGTGAAGACGTCGGGAAGGTAGCGATCGTCTGACTTGTCGTACACCCCGTTGCGCATCAGGTTCCAGCGCCAATAGTCCTGGGCGCCGTTGGGGAAGCCAAAGAAGAGATCGAAGCCGCGCCTGTGCGGCAGCACATCGGAGTTGTAGAGGCCGTTGTGCCACTTTCCGACCAGCGCGGTGGAGTAGCCGGCGTGCCGGAAATAATCCCCGAAAGTCTTCTCCGACGAAGCGATTCGGTCAATGCCCCGGTTGCTGGAGACATCCACCGCACCAGTGCGATGGTTGTAGCGGCCAGTCAGGAAACCGGCCCGTGCAGGGGCGCAGAGCGGCGACGGGGCGTAGTGATGAGTGAGGAGCACCCCACCCCGGATCAGGGAGTCAATATTCGGAGTGTCGACGAACGGGTTTCCGTAGGCTCGAAGATCCCCGTATCCAAGGTCGTCGATCAGCACGAAGAGGACGTTGGGAGCTGCCGTGGATGTGGCGGCGCAGAGGATGACGAGGAGTGCGAGACGCATGCGGAGCCCGGGTCCGACGCCTGCACAAGATCTTACGGGAATCTGGCTGCAACGCCACCGATCCCTGCGAAGAGCCTGGCCGGGTGATGCCGACGTTGAGCCAGGACCACGGAGTGAGTCTTAGAATGGAGGCGACAGGTAGACGTACCGACATGCACTCCTCATTCCGGATCGCGGCCTTTTGGGCTGTGCTTGCGACAGGAGCCGGTTCCGTGCCCGCGGCCGTGGCTGCTGCTGGGGAGATGCCGCCCGCAGTGAACCGGCTGGTCGACTTCACTGCCGATGTCCAGCCGATCCTGCATACCCGTTGCTACGCGTGTCACGGTCCGTCTGTTCAGATGAACGGGCTTCGTTTTGATCGGCGCGATGCGGCTCTCAAGGGCGGGCACAACGGACCCGCCTTGCTGCCTCGCGACAGCGCCGGCAGCGCCCTGGTACTTCGCATCGCCAGTCCGGAGGAGGGCTTCCGGATGCCTCCCGTGGATCCCCGCCTCACTCGCGAGGAGGTGGGGATCCTACGTGCCTGGATCGACCAGGGTGCATCTTGGCCCGAGGACTCCGACGACGATGCCCCCACCTCAAGCGCATCGGCAAATGAGCACTGGAGCTTCCAGCCGATCAGGCGTCCAGAGCCTCCACGGGTACGAGGTGACGGGTGGGTGCGCAACCCGATCGACCGGTTCGTGCTCGCGAAGCTCGAATCGGAAGAGATCGATCCTTCGCCCGCGGCGGACAAGCTGACCCTCCTGCGCCGCCTGAGCCTGGACCTGATCGGCTTGCCGCCAACCTGGGAGCAGGCCGAAGCGTTTCTCGACGATTCCAGCCAGGGAGCATACGAGCGCGTGGTCGACACGCTATTGGATTCGAAGCACTACGGCGAGAAGTGGGCCCGTCACTGGCTCGACCTAGCTCGCTACGCCGATTCCGACGGATACGAGAAGGACCTCGCGCGGCCATATGCATGGCGCTGGCGTGAGTGGGTGATCGAAGCCTTGAACCGGAACGTGCCCTTCGATGAGTTCACCAGGCTCCAGCTTGCCGCCGACCTGCTGGAAACCCCGACGCCTGATCAGCTCGCCGCGACTGGCTTCCACCGCAACACCTTGCGGAACCGCGAGGGCGGCACGATCTTTGACCAGTCCCGGTTCGAGGAAACGCTGGACCGGGTCAACACGGTGGCAACGACTTGGCTAGGGCTGACCGTGGAGTGCGCGCAGTGCCATGACCACAAGTACGACCCGATCACGCAGGAGGACTTTTATTCGTTCTATGCGTACTTCGACAACGTGGAGGATGCGCACATAGACGCACCACTGCCGGGCGAGATGGGGCGGTACCTGAGCAAGCGAGCCGAGTACCTCCGGAAACGCCAGGAACTGCTCGAAGAGCATCATGTTCCGGAATTGCAGCCCGAGTGGGAACGCCAGATGAAGATCGCCGGAGCGAATCCGGGCGAACGCACGGA
>MKWU01004539.1_pt1 | contig 16229 bp, 9 predicted proteins | sample 809101 | NCBI WGS metagenome assembly MKWU01 (sample SAMN05860141, study PRJNA318959) | sponge metagenome | host: Aplysina aerophoba | place: Slovenia: Piran, Adriatic Sea, Gulf of Piran | collected 2013-05-07 | reverse complement strand
CGGAGTCGGTAGGCGCGGCGTCGCCCTCGCCGTCGGAGTCGGTCCCGCTGGGGCAGGCTGCGGTCAGGGCGGCCCCCGCCGCGACCGAACCCGCCGCGACCGCGCGCCAGAGGAAGGAGCGGCGGTCGACGCGGGCGGTGGTGATGTCCGCGTCGGCCAGCGACATCGGCACTGCTTGCCGACTCGCGCTGGGCGTCCGATTCTGCAGTTTGTGCATGACCTGCTCCTGACCCTTGAACATCGCGAATGCGTCTCAGTACCGTAGAGGTGCGCGAATCCGACTGTCAAGTAGCGACGCGCTCCCCCAAGGACAGCTGGCGCCAGGACCCGGCATGATCGCTGCACGGAGCTCCATGATGACGGACCACACCGAGCCGAAACCTGCCAACGACCGCGACTGGTACGCCTGGCTCATCGATCCGCTGCCGACTGCGGAGTTCGAAAGCGACTACTACGAGCAGCGGCTGCTTCACGTCCGGCGCCAAGCGGCCTCGTACTACGCCGATCTCCTCGCGGTGGCCGACCTCGATGTCGTGCTGGGCACCCACTCCGCCCGCCATCCCGACATTCGCCTGGTCCGGGGCGACGGCGACATCTCCCCCGGCGAGTACACGAACGATGGCGGGAGGGTCCAGCCGCTCGAGGTCGCGCGGCTCTTCGACGACGGTGCGACCGTCGTCTTCAACCAGCTCCATACGCGCGTGCCGGCGCTCGCGCGGCTGTGCGTCGCGCTCGGGCGGCGCTTCTCGTCCCGCGTCCAGACCAACGTGTACCTCACGCCGCCCGACACGCAGGGATTCGCCCCGCACTGGGACACCCACGACGTCTTCGTGCTGCAGATCAGGGGCACGAAGCGCTGGTCGACCTACGGCACCCAGGTGCGATTGCCACTCCGGGGGCAGCGCTTCGAAGCCGGCATGCCGCCCGGCGAGGTCAGCGAGGAGTTCGATCTCGGTGCGGGCAGCGCGATCTACCTTCCGCGCGGCCTGATGCACTCGGCCCGTTCGACGGGTGAGGCGTCCTTGCACATCACGCTCGGGCTCACGGCGTTCACCTGGGCCGAGTTCCTGATCGAGAGCGTCACCGCGGCCGCGCTCGAGGAGGAATCCCTGCGCCGAAACCTCCCCCGCGGGTTCGCTCGCGAGGGGCTCCCCGCGGCCGAGCGGGCGCGGCTGTTCGGCGAGAAGCTGGCGCTCGTGCAGTCGCGCTTCGACCCGGAGGTCGTCTGGCGGCGCTTCACCGACGAGGTGCTGGCCAGCGACGTGCCGCTGTTCACCGACCTGTTCAGCCAACGGCTGCACGGGGACGGCGTGGCGCCCCGCTCGCGCGTGCGGCGCCGGGCCGGGCTGCTCACGGAAGCCGCAACGGAGGGCGCGACCTGCGTCCTCCGGTTCTGCGGCCGGGAACTCCGGTTGCCGGCCGCAGTGTGGCCGGCGCTTCATTTCGCCGCGACGGCGGACGAGTTCGCCGTCCAGGACCTGCCCGACTGCCTGGAAGCCGAGGGGAAGCTGACCCTGGTGAGGCGACTGGTCCGAGAGGGAGTTCTCCAAGTGCTACAATAGGCGTTTGGCGAGGGCGCGAAGGAGCAGACTGTGAGGGCTGGCATTCATCCGGAGTACCACGAAACGCAGGCCCAGTGTGCATGCGGCGCGACGTGGACGACACGCTCCACCCGGAAGGAGCTGCACCTGGAGATCTGCTCCAGTTGCCACCCGTTCTTCACCGGCCGGCAGAAGCTGATCGACACCGAGGGCCGCGTGGAGCGCTTCATGAAGAAGTACGGCAAGGTCACCGTCGAGGAGCGGCGGAAGCAGCAGCGCCCCCGTCGCGGCCAGGCTCAGGCGTAGCTTCCGGCCCGTCGCTCGTCGCCTGACCGCTCCGCGCGCCGCCCCACTTGGCCGCAGGATTCCGCATCGTTTCAGGATGCGGACGACTCAGATCAGCGATCGAGACTGGCAACCGTCCACAGTTACGGTCGCGCCGCTCACCCAGCTCGCGCGCGGCGAGGCGAGGAACGCCACCACCGCGCCGACCTCCTCGGCACGTCCGAACCGCCCGAACGGAAGCTGCTCGCGCACGAACGCGGCCATCCCCTCGGGATCCTCCTGCTGGCGGCGGTGCCACGATCCGCCCGGGAACAAGATGGAACCCGGGGCAACGCTGTTGACGCGGATGTTGTCGGCCGCGAGTTGCCGTGCCATCGCCTTGGCGAGGCTGATCTCGGCCGCCTTGACCGCGTTGTAGGTCATCCGCCCGCCCGACTCGCGGCCCCAGATCGACGCGATCATCAGGATGACGCCGCCGCCCCGCTTCCGGAGGTGGGGAACGGCCAGTCGCGAGGCCCGGATGGCGGGGAACAGCGTCTCGTCGAGCGCCGCCTGCCACTCGGCGTCGGTGGTCTCCGCGATCCCGCCGCCGCCCGCCCGACCCACGTTGTTGACCAGGATGTCGATCCCGCCGAAGGTGTCGACGGTGCGGCGCAGCACTGTCTCCACACCTTCGCCCGTGGACAGATCGGCCTGCACAGCGAGGACGTCCTCGGAGGCGCCGGCCGCGCGGAGCGCCGCCGACGCCGCTTCCAGACGCTCCGCTCCCCGCGCACAGATCAACACCCGCCGCCCCGCCTCCCAGCCCCCCCGCCCCCCGCGCACAGCTCCCCCCCCGGCCCCCCTCGTCGAGGAGTGCGCGCGCCGAAGCCAGCCCGAGCCCGCGGCTCGAGCCGGTCACCAGTGCGATCTTGCCTGTGAGTTGCAGGTCCATAGGACCGGGCCCGGGCGGCGCGACCGCGAGGCCGCGCGCCGGGCACCGGAGACGGCCACCCTACGCGCAGCCGCTCGTCGCGCCGCAGTTGACGCACTTGTAGCAGGCGCCGTTCCGGATCATGATGGCGCCGCAGGTCGAGCAGGGGGGCGCATCCTGATCGTTCTGGATGGCGTACGGCGCCGCGTGCCCTTCCGCACCCACCGGCCCACCGGAATCGCCCGCGGCCAGCCGGGCCACCGCGTCGTTCAGGGTGAGCTGCTCCTCCGCTGCGCTCTCTTCCGCCGATTCCTCCCGGCGGTTCACCCCGGCGTGGAACTGCGCCTCGTCCGACAGGAACTTCGTCGCCATCCAGCGGAAGACGTAGTCGACGATCGACTTGGCCACGCGCACGTCCGGGTTCTTCGTCAGGCCCGCCGGCTCGAAGCGCTGGTGGCTGAACTTGTCGACCAGCACCTGGAGCGGCACGCCGTACTGCAGCGAGTAGGAGATGGCCTGGGCAAACGCGTCCGCAAAGCCCGAGATCGTCGATCCTTCCTTGGCCATCACCAGGAAGATCTCGCCCGGCGCACCGTCGTCGAAGAGCCCGACCGTGATGTAGCCCTCGTGCCCGGCGATGTCGAACTTGTGCGTGATCGCCCGGCGCTCGTCCGGCAGCTTGCGCCGGACCGGCTGATCGGCCGTCGCGACGGTCCCGTCCTCGGCCTGCCGCGCAGTGTTGAGCGGCTGCGTCCGCTTGCTGCCGTCCCGGTAGATGGAGACCGCCTTCGCGCCAAGGCGCCACGCGTCGAGGTAGGCCCGCTCCACGTCCTCCACGGTCGCGTCGGTCGGGACGTTGATCGTCTTCGAGATCGCACCGGAGATGAACGGCTGGGTCGCGCCGATCATCTTCAGGTGCCCCATGTAGTGGATGAAGCGCGAGCCGCGGGCCGGCTTGAACGCGCAGTCGAAGACCGCGAGATGCGCCGAGTCGAGGTGCGGCGCCCCCTCAATGGTGTCGTGCTCGTCGACGTGCTGCACGATGCTGTTGATCTGATCGTCCGGATAGCCGAGGCGCCCGAGCGCGACCGGCACCGTGTGGTTGACGATCTTCATCAGCCCCCCGCCGACGAGGCGCTTGTACTTGACCAGCGCGATGTCCGGCTCCACCCCCGTGGTGTCGCAGTCCATCATGAAGCCGATGGTCCCGGTCGGCGCGAGCACCGTCGCCTGCGCGTTGCGGAAGCCGTACGACTCGCCGAGCTCGATCGCTTGATCCCACGAATCGAAGGCAGCCTGATGGAGATCGGCGGGAACGTGGGCGCGCGCCACGTGCTTCAGCGCGTCGCGGTGCTTGCGCATCACCCGCAGGAACGGCTGCTCGTTCTTCCCGTAGCCGGAGAACGGCCCTCCGCAGTCCCGGGCGATGCGTGCCGACTGCGCGTACGCCTCGCCGGTCATCAGCGCCGTGATGGCGGCCGCGTAGTCGCGCCCGTCGTCGCTGTCGTAGGGGACCCCGCGCGACATCAGCAGCGCCCCGAGGTTCGCGTAGCCCAGACCGAGGGGACGGTAGGCGTGGCTGTTGCGACCGATCGCCTCGGTCGGATAGCTGGCGTTGCCGACGATGATCTCCTGGGCCGTGATCAGCGTGCGCACGGCGGCGCGGAAGCGGTCGACGTCGAACTCGCCCGGCTCGCGCTCCTTCAGGAACTGCATCAAGTTGAGCGACGCCAGGTTGCACGCCGAATCGTCCAGGAACATGTACTCGGAGCAGGGGTTCGAGGCGTTGATCCGGGCCGTGTTCGGGCAGGTGTGCCAGTCGTTGACGGTCGTGTCGAACTGCATCCCCGGGTCGCCGCAGACGTGCGTCCCCTCCGCCACGGCCCGCATGAGCTTGCGCGCCCGGAGCGTCTCCATGACCCGGCGGTCGGTGACGGCCCGCGTCTGCCACTCGTCGTCGTCGAGCACGGCGCGCATGAAGCCGTCCGGCACGCGGAGGCTGTTGTTCGAGTTCTGGAAGAAGACCGAGGCGTACGCCGGACCGGTCAGCGACCCGTCGTAGCCCGCATCGATCAGCGCCCAGGCCTTGCGCTCCTCCTCGACCTTGCAGTTGATGAACTCTTCGACGTCCGGATGGTCGGCGTTGAGGACGACCATCTTGGCCGCACGGCGCGTCTTGCCCCCGGACTTGATGACGCCGGCGAACGCGTCGTAGCCCTTCATGAAGGAGACCGGACCGGACGCCGTCCCGCCGCCCGCCAGCAGCTCGCGGGACGAGCGGATCGAAGACAGGTTGGTGCCCGTGCCCGAGCCGAACTTGAACAGCATCCCCTCGGTCCGGGCCAGCGTGAGGATCGACTCCATCGTGTCCTCGACGCTGTTGATGAAGCAGGCGGAGCACTGTGGTTTCTCCTCGAACCCGCAGTTGAACCAGACCGGGCTGTTGAATGCCGCCTTCTGGTGCAGCAGGAGGTACTTCAGGTCGTCGCTGAACGCCTGCCGGTCGTGGGGGGTCGCGAAGTAGTCGCCCTCGTCGGCCCAGCGCCCGATGGTGTCGACGACGCGCCCGATGAGCTGCCGCACGCTCCGCTCGCGGCCCGGCGAGCCAATCTGCCCGCGGAAGTACTTCGAGACGACGATGTTCGTCGCCTGCTGCGACCAGGGCTTCGGAATCTCCACGTCGCGCTGCTCGAACACGACCTCGCCCCGGTCGTTGCCGATGATCGCCGACCGCGTCTCCCACTCGACGTCGTCGAACGGATCGATGCCGGCGCGGCTGAAGACCCGCGGGAACGCGATGCCGACTCCCCCGCTGCCCTCCGGCTCGGGTGTCGGCCCGGGCCGCGGCGCGTCAGTCTCGCGAGTGGTTGCTGTCGACATGGATCTCCCTCAAGGCGTGGACGCGCAACGCACCCGCGGCGGAGTCACCGTGGCGGACGATGTACGATCCGGGCGGGCGGCGGTTCCCAATCCTCGACTGCGCTGTGGATTGCGTACTGAGAACGAGACGAACGCGAGAGACAGGTTGAACCACCAGATATTGTAGCTCGCGAAGAGAGAAGCACAGTATGGACGATCTTGGGCCCGTGGTCAAGTCGGCCGCGGAAGGCCGTCCGGCGGCAGCCGGCGCGATCCGGAGCTCCGGGCGCGCCCAGGCCGTTCTCGAGGTGGCCGTCTGCTCGGGCTTTCCGACGCAACTGCTGCTGGGCGCCGCGCTGGCGACCATCGGGCTCCGGGCGATGGGCGACGCGGGCAACCTGTCGTTCGGTTACGTCGTGACGCTGTCGCTGGTGGACGCGGTTCTGGTCGTCGGGCTGATTGGTTTCTTCCTGCGCGCCCGCGGCGAGTCGCTGCGCGAACTCGTCCTGGGAGGCCGGTCGCCGCGCGCCGAGGCGCGCCTCGGGCTGCTCCTGGTTCCCGCCCTTGTCGCCGGGGTGATCGCGGGGACCACGCTGCTCGGCTGGGTCGCGCCCGGCCTGCGCAACGTCCCCGAGAATCCGTTCGAGTCGCTGCTCGACACGCCGGGGCGCGTGGCGCTGTTCGCCATCGTCGCAATCGTGGCGGGCGGCATCCGGGAGGAGCTGCAGCGCGCGTTCATCCTGCGCCGCTTCGAGCAGCACCTCGGTGGGGGCTGGCTCGGCCTCGTCATCTTCAGCACCGCCTTCGGGCTGGGCCACCAGATTCAGGGTTGGGACGCCGCCATCCTGACGGGGCTGCTCGGCGCGGGGTGGGGAGCCATGTACCTCATCCGCCGCAGCGCCGTCGCTCCGATGGTGAGCCACGCCGGATTCAACGTGGCGGAGATCCTGCTGGCGCTCGCCGCGGCGGGGAGCGGTTGAGGCCCGCCGGGGAACCGCGCTCATCGCAACCGATCGCGGTCGGCCCGACGGAACGGCCAAGGGGAGGCGCTCACGGCGGCTGGCACGGGGCCGCCAAGGGCGGCGCTTACGGCTGCTGATCGAAGCGCGCGATCGGGGCTCGCCGCTCCAGGCCCGCGATCCAGTCCTCGACCGCCGCGTCGCGCTGCCCCGTCATCCGCCGCCGAACCGCGTCGCGCACCTCCTCGAAGGGCAGCGGACCCCCGCCCTCCCGGAGCTCCTCCGCACGCTGCTCGTAGTACGCCCGCAGGTCGTCCTCCGCGGGCTCGCGGGCGCCGAAGCGATCCCGCAGGTAGGATTCCCGCCGAGCCTCGTCGCGCAGAATCTGGCGCAGATCGTCGAGCGAGAGCCCCGTGCGCGCGAGGAGGCCCTCGAGGGCGCCACGGTCCGGAAACCGCGCCGCGACCTCGTCGAGCGCCGCCTCGATGCGTGCCGGCGGGGGGCCTTCCGTCAGCAACCGGTCGGCCTCGTCCAGCACCAGGCGCCGGTCGATCAGGTGGTCGAGCACACGCCGCTCGGCATCGGACTCGCCTCCGTCCACCTCGGCCAGCCCCAGCTCCACGAACGCACGGACATCCGACGCTGTGATGACGTGGCCGGAGACGACCGCGAGAATGCGGTCGAGGGTCTGCGCGGAAATCGACAGCGGCACCGCCAGCGCGCCGGCGGTTGCGAGCAAGCGCGCACCGCGGGCCGCGGCGGCGACCAGGCCTAAAACGCCTGCCCGATGCTGAAGTGAAGCTGGGTGAGGCACTCCAGGCCCTCCCGGTCGCCGCATCCGTACTCGTACCGTTCCCCGAGCTTGAACCCCAGCTCCACCCGGATCGGCCCGATGGGCGATGCGTAGCGCAGGCCGAACCCCGCGCCTCCGCGGAGCTCCCGGAGGTCCATGTGCCGCACCCGATGATAGACGTTGCCCGCGTCGAGGAACGTCACGATGCCGACGGACGGCGTCAGGCGGATGCGGAGCTCGCTGTTCAGGACCACCATCGCGTGCCCGCCCAGCGGGAAGCCCGTTCGATCGATCGTGCCCCCCTTCCGGTCGAAGGGCTGACCCAGACGGTCGAACGCGAAGCCCCGGACGCTCGTGTCGCCGCCGGCGAAGAACCGCTCGCTGATCGGCAGACCCGGATCGATGAGCGGCAGCTCCGCCAACGGGTCGTCGGGGCTGCCCGCCACGTAGTGGGGAAACTTCCAGGCCAGTCCAAGGCGGGCGCCGCCGGCAAAGACGAGCCGGGACATGCCGGCGACCGTGCGGTAGAGGAAGCCCTGGAGAAACGTCTTCGCGAACCCGACCTGCGACCCGGCCGCACGCAGGGCCACCTCGGCGTCGATGCCCAGCGTCCCGCCGCGCGACGGGTCGAATGGGTTGTCGCGGGTGTCGAGGACCTGTCCGAACGAGAAGGTCGAGAGCCGCACGTCCGGGAACAGGCGATCGACGATGTCGCCGTCCTCGCGGCTGAGCTGCTCGTTCGAGGTGTCGTTCATCCCGAAGCGGTAGCCGGCGGTGGTCCGCAGCACCGGTGAGACCTGCCGCGTGAACTGCGCAATCCCGCCGCGGCTCGACAGGTCGAATCCGGGCCGGATGGCCTGCTCCACGAAGCCCTGCACGAGCACGTCCCAGCCGAGTCCGAAGGTCCGAGGCTCGCGGTACGTGCCCAGCACGCGGTACTCGTTGAACCCCAGTGTCGTCGTCCGCTGCGCCAGCTCCGGGTCCGCGGGATCGTTCTTGCGCCGAAAGCTCGCGCGCGTGAAGAAGTCGAGCGACCGGTTCCCACCGAACAGGTTGCGCCGACCGATCTCGAAGAATCCTCGCGGCGCAAGCTCGATGTCCTCGACGGCGCGGCTGCCCGCCGCGCCCGTCCGCCGGCGCAGGCGCTGCGACCCTTCCAGCCCGCCCCCGTATGCCACCCGGGTGGCCGGGGCCTCCTCCACCTCGATGATCACGTCTCGCCGATCGACCGCGCCGTGGCTGAACTCCCGAATGTCGATGCGGCGGAAGATGCCGAGCGCGTTCAGTCGCCGCCGCGTCTCGGCGATCTCGTCGAGGCCGAGCGGCAGCCCGGGCGCGAGCGGGATCTCGCGGCGCACCGCCTCCGCCGTAACCCGCCGATTGCCGACCACGAGCACGTGGTCGACGCGCACCTGGCGCCCCTCCCGCACCCGGAAGACCAAGTCGACCTGGCTCAGGTCGTCGGAGAAGCCGCGTTCGACGGTCACGAGGGCCTGCTCGTAGCCCTCGTTGAGGTAGCGGGTCAGCACGGCGAGGCGATCGGCTTCGACCTGCGGCCCGTAGTAGGGGGATCCGACGCTCGCGCCGACCGTCGACTCGAGCGCGGCGCGGTCCCACGCCGTGATGCCGTCGAACGCGATGGACCGTATCGACGTGCGTTCTCCCTCGTCGATCTCCACCCTGCAGGCCACCTCGACCGGCGCCGCTCCGTCGCTCTCCGCAACCGTCATGAGCACCGGCACGGCGTCGGCGGTCGCATACCCGAGGCGGTGGTAGTGCTCGACGATCGCGTCGAGCCCGCGCTCGATATCGGCCACCACGAGCGGTCCACCCAGGTCGACCCCCACGAGCGGCTCCAGCGTCGGCGTGGGAACCGCTTCGTTGCCCCGAAAGGCAAGGTCGGCCAGGCGGTAGAGGGGGCCGCGCGCGACGGTGAAGACGATCGACAGATCGTCCCCCGCCAGCGACCGCGCGTGGGTCACGGCGGCGTCCCGGTAGCCCAACTGCCGGAGATGCTCGGCGATCCGCCGGCCATCGTCCTCCAGCAGATCCTCGTTGACCGTCGCCTCGCGCTCGATGGTCACGAGCTCGGCCACGTTGCCGCCGGGAACCGCATCGCCGGCAAAGGCGACGGTGACGCGCGGGCCGCGGCGCACGCTGAGCAGCACGTTGACCGTCCGTCCTCCGTCGCGCTCCTCCACGTCGTGGCTCAGCCGTGCCTCGTAGAAGCCCTCGGCGCGGAGCTCCGCCTCGTATTCGCTCAGCCGCCGATCGAGCTCGGCGCCGTCGTAGGGCAGCCCGCGACGGAGCTGCAGGCGATCGAGCAGGCGGCGATTGAGGGCCGGGGAAGAGACGCCGCTTATCGGAACGCGTTCGATCACGGCCCGCGGGCCGGCGTCGAGGTCGATCCGGAGCTCGCCCTGCGCACCGTCCCGGGCGACGTCGGGCTCGATGCGGGGTCGAAAGAAGCCCCGCCGGCGCAGATAGCCGCGGAGCGTGCCGACGAGGGGATCGATCGCCTCGACGCCGAAGACCGCGCCGAACGGCTGTCGAACCGCCAGCTCCAGATCGTCGGCGGGGACCCCGAGCTGCCCCCGAAAGCGAACGCGCTCGATGAGCGCCAGGGGCGGCAGCACGTAGCGCAGAGCAACGCCGGCGGGTCGGGGGATCGCTTCCACCCGCACGCCGCCGTAGCGTCCCGTGCTGTACAGATGCGTCAGGCTCTCCCGTACCTGGCGCATCGCGAGAGGCTCTCCGATGCGGGTCTCGACCAGCTCCGCCGCCGCCGGGTCATCCGCCGGGCGACCGTCGCTCACGAAGTCGACGGCGACCACGCGCCGCCCGATGAGCCCGTCGATCTGGGCCGAAACCGGGCCGGTGGCGGCGAGCATCGCGACGCACGCCGCGGGCGCCAGCCCTGCGCGCCGGGCGTCAGAACGCATGGCGCACTCGGAAGTCGAGCGCGTAGGTCTGATCCTCGTTCTGTGACACTACCCAGGAGAGGCGATCCGTCGCGTCGTACTCGAGGATCATGATCACATCCTGGTTGGCCCCGCTCAGGGCGCGCGAGAACGTGACGTGCGCCCGATCCGAGATCCGCTTGCCGATCAGCACCCGCGCCGTCGGCACCAGCAGTACCGACTCCGACGTGGTCGGGTCGTCGAGCGAGGGCACGATCTCGAACGTGTCGACGCCGAAATTGCGCTCGACGACCTGGCCGACGCCGGAGGACACGGGGTTCGTGAGCAGCCGCGCCCCGGCCGCCTGCAGCAGTTCCTGCTGGGAGGACTCGCGGGCTCGCAGGGTGCGGATCTCCGCCTGTTGCGGATCCCGCAGGTCGCCGAGCAGCAGGCCGACGATCTCGAACTGCTGCAGCGGCGGGTCGGACGAGAACTCCAGCTCCGGCGCCGACGGCCCGCCCCACGAGCCGCTCAGCCCCAGCGTCACCCGGTAGGTCTGTCCCGGCACCCGGATGTCGGTCTCCACCTCCACGTCGAAGGCGGGCTGGATTGCGATCGGGTTCGAGAAGCTGACGTTGCCGCGCGTGATGCGGTAGCGGTTCCCCTCGAAGAAAACCTGCCCCCGCTCGATCTCGGCATTGCCGAAGAGCAGCGGGCGACTGGACGTGCCGCGCAGCGTCAGCTCGGCGCTGGCGACGATCTGGGCGTTCGTGTCGTTGATGCGCAGGGTCGACGGCGCCAGTACGCGGAGGTCGAAGCCGAGCGGGAGCGACTCGGCGCCGCCGGCCGGCTCATCCTGCTCGGCGGCGAGCGGCAGCGCGAGCAGCGAGGTGCCCGACCCGAAGAGGTCCAGCCAGATCGCCTCCCGCACGAAGACCGTGCCGCCCAGGGTCGGCTCCGCCGCCGGCCCCGTCAGGGTCAGGTCGGCGTCCGCCGTCGACCGGATGCCCGCCGGGTAGCGCAGGTTCATTCCGGTGGCCTGCGCCGAGAGGGCGAAGTCGCCCAGCCCGTAGCCGCGAAGACCGACGCGGCCGCCGAACAGGAGCCGTCCGCCGCCCAACTGCGCCGTCACCTCGTCGAACCCCACGCTGTCCCGGTCGAAGACCAGTCGCCCTTCGATGGCGTCGAGGGCGTGCGGCAGGGAGAAGTGGCGGATGCGGCCGCGCGTGACCCGCGCCTCGCCCGTCAGCACCGGATTCCGCCACGAGCCGCCGACCTGCGCCCGCACGCGGGTCTCGCCCGAGCTCCGCACGTCGGGGGCGAATCCCCCGAGCACGGCGAGGTTGACGTCGCCCTCGACGCCCACGGCCATGCGCTCTTCGCCGAGATCCACCTGGCCCGTCAGCTCGAGCCGCGTCCCCTCCCCCGCGAGACGGAACTGCTCGAGCTGCAGCACCCGCTCCGCCACCGAGAGGCGGATCGGCCCGTCGTTGCCGGCCGGGTAGTCGAAGAGCGTCAGCTCGAGCTGCTCGGCCTCGATGTCGACCGCCAGTCGATCGAAGTCCCGCAGCGGCCCCCGGACGCTGACGGTGCCGCTCGCGACCACCGCGATCGATTCGGCCAGCTCCGGGCGCAGGGCCCGGACGAAGGGATCGAGGCGAGTCCCGCTGGCGCGCAGGTGCAGCTCGGCGTCGGCGTCTCCGGCGAGGGCGATGCGACCCGCCCCCGATACCGCCAGACGCTGCGAGGCCGCCTCCATCTCGACCTGCATCGCGTCTCCGTCGACCTCGAGCCGGCCGGTCACCTGGCCCACGCTCGCGCCCGAGATCGCCAGGTCGGCGATGGTCCCGTCCAGCGTGTAGCGCGGCGCCTCGAACGCGCCGGCGCCGGAGACCGTGAAGTCCAGCGCGCCGGTCACCGGCACACCTGCCCGCTCCACCACCCGCGCCGTCTCCAGAGCGAGACCGAGCCCGTCGGCGTTGACCGAGTAGGTGCCGTTCCAGCGGATGTACATCGCCCCGGTGACGCGGCCAGCCCCCTTGCGCACCTCGAACCCCTCGAGCCATACGCCGTCGCCGTCGAAGCGCAGGCCGGCATCCGCCCGGTCGAACGGCTCGCCGTAGGCGAGGCCCCGCCCCAGCGCGAGCGTGCCGTCGCCGAAGGGCCGCCGGTAGGCCCCGCGCAGCCGGATGGTTCCGGTGAGCGGACCGTCGATCGGATAGCCCACCACCCGGAAGGCGTCCCGCACGTGCTGCGCCGGGAGCTCCGTCAGCCCGAAACGCGCATCGATCTCGACTTCGTCCTCGCCCTCGTCCGCGCCGGCACCCTCCGGCGGCCGGCCGAGCGCGAACCTCCCGTCGACGGTCAGCAGGGTCGGACCGCGCCGGAAGGCGCCGCCGGCCACGTCGAGATAGGCGCCCTCGACGACCACATCTCCTTCCCCGTGCCCCCAGTCGACGCTCCAGGCCCGGATGTCGTCGCCGTCGAACCGCGCCTCGATGCGCGGCGCGAGAAAGGCGCCCCGCATGACGCCCTGCATCTCCCCGCGGCCGGCGACCTCGATGGCACCCGTCGGGCGGCCGAACGCCGTCATCACCGCCGCCATGACGCGATCCGCCTCCTGCCAGTCCGTGCTGCGCACGTGGAAGGGAATGCTCGAGTCGCGGCCCCAGGCCGTCCGCCCGCCGAACGTGATCGAGGTCAGCGGCGTCGCCGCCCAGCTCGGCTCGATGCGCACTTCGTCCGCGTCGAAGTCGTACCCGATGGCCGCCCCCAGCGGGAATCGCCACGGCGTCTCGTCGGGTGCGAACGCGGCATCCGCGTACGGCCAGCGGGCGCCGTCGGCGGCCGGAGCGGCGGTGCGGGACAGCAAGGGAGTGGCGGGCGGAGGCGCAACCGTCAGACGTCCGTCGCCCCGGCGGTCCGCGAAGTCGCCGACCGGCCAGGCGAGCCGCGTCCGTCCGCCGGCCGTCCCCTGCGGGCGGGCGCCGGCGACGGCGAGCTCGGGCAGCAACGCGCCGAGGTCGATGCCGTCGTAACGGGCGTCGAACGTGGCCAGGGCCGGCGTCTCCGCGCCGAGCGGCGCCATGCCGTAGGAGAAGTCCAGCTCGCCTCCGTAGAAGCCCGACTTCGCCTCCGTCACCGCGAAGCGGTCTCTGGTCCAGACCAGGTCGCCGGCGAGGGCGGGGAACGACAGCCCCTGCAGCGTGGGATCCGGGGCGGAGAAGCTCCCCGTCAGCTCGCGCCCGCCGTCGAAGATGTGCCACGAACCGCGGAACTCGGCGCCGCCGGCCACGGTGAAGTCGTCGCCCCCGAAGAAGATGTCCTTCATCGTCGCGAGGTCGATCGACGAGCGGCGGATGTCGTAGGTCTGCTCGGGCCAGGCGAGCAGATCCAGGCGCCCCGTCAGGCGGGCGTCGAAGCCGGTCATCCGCAGGTCGAGCCGGGTCAGGTCGACCAGGGCGCCGTCGAGGGCGTAGTCCGCGTCGACGTCGGTCGTCATCGGCTCGAAGTCGCCAATCCGTACGGTGCCCCCGCGGAACGACATCCGGCCGCCGTACCCCGTTCCCTTCGCCAGGGTCAGGTCGACGTGGCGGGCGACGACGCTCCAGGGCGCGACGTGGTCCTCGAAGAGGAACTCGCCCTCGCGGGCGCGCAACTGCTGCACCGTGGTCACGATGCGCCGCGGCCGTTCCTCCTCCGGGGCGCTCGCGCCCTCCGACGGAACCGAACCCGGCGCGCCGGCCGTCGCCTCCGACGCCGGCGGCGGCTCGCCGTCGTCGTTGCGGCGGGGAGCGAACGGCGGGAAGCTGTTGCGACCGTCCTCGAACGCCTCCACCACCATGCGCCAGCCCTGCATGTCGACATCGTCCACCAGGACCTCACCCTGGAGCAGCGGCAGCCAGGCGGTGGAGATGACGATGCGCTCACCGTGGAAGAAGGGGCGGTCGCCGGGCGAGAGCCCATCGATGACGAGGTCCTCGATGAGGAAGCGCCCCGGAAGCAGATAGGTGGAGAGGCGCCCGATGCGCACCGGCCGGTCGAGGTAGCTCGCGAACTGCTGCTCCGCCTGGCCCCGCAGGGCCGGGCCGAGATCGATGGTCACGACGGAGACGAGGGCGGCGCACAGCAGGGCCACCATCAGCGCAAGGCCCCAGCTTCCGTAGCGGCGCACGCGGGGCCAGCGGCGCAACCACCCGCGGCGGCGGACGTGCGGTGCCGGGGAAGCGTCCGCTGGTGAATCGGCCGGCGGCGCATCGGAGGCCGGCGGTTCCGAAGCCGCCGCCGGACCGGAAGCGGCCGGCGCGGTCGCCATGGGCTCGTCGTCTGCCATCAGCGTGTGGGGCACTCCTGGTCGGAATTCAATTACTCGATGACGGCCAGGACCCGTCCGGCGTCGACGGACGTGCCCTCCTCCACCGGAATCTCCTTCACGGTGCCGGCTCGCGGGGCCGCCATCTCGTTCTCCATCTTCATCGCTTCCACGACGACCACCGGTTGCCGCGCTGCAACCTCGTCGCCGGGCGCGACGAGGATGCGGACGACCTTCCCCGGCATGGGCGCGGTGACCCGTGCCTCGCCGTCACCGCCCGCCGCCGCACCATCCGCCCCCGCGGCGCGGCGGCCGTTCACCACGGTCCGCCACACCACGCCGCGGTCATGCACGGCCAGCTCCCCGCCGGCGCCGGTCTCGACGCAGCGCACCTCGCGGCTGCCGGCCTCCCCGTCGAGCCGCACCAGCGAGAGCAACGCCTCGCGGCCGGCCCGCTCGACGATCCGCGCATCGACGAGGCGCGACGCGCCGTCCCAGGTGACGCGGAAGCGTCCGGGGTGCGCGGGCTCCCGCTCCACCGTCACCTCGTGCAGGCGCTCGCCAACCGCAATCTCGACCCGCATCGTTCAGCGCAGCCCCTCGAGGCGCGCGGCGCGCCGCCAGGAGCGCGCGGCCTCCCGGCGCGGGCCGCCGCCGCTCCCGCCGCGGAGCGCCGTGTGTACCGCGGCCGCCAGGATGGCCGTCTCCTCGCCGTCGGCCGGCGGGTCGACGAACGGCGTCCCGTCGCGCTCGGCCAGCGTCCGGTCGAGATACGTCGTGTCGAAGCGCCCGGCGGCGAAGTCGTCGAGGCGCAGGATCCAGCGGAAAAGGGGCACCGTCGTCGGGACCCCGCCCACCTCGTACTCGCCGAGGGCGCGCAGCATGCGCTCGATGGCGGCGGGACGGTCCTCGTCCCAGACGACGAGCTTCGAGACCATCGAGTCGTAGTGGACCGGCACCTCGAAACCGGTCTCGACGCCGGCGTCGACCCGCACCCCCGGGCCGGCCGGGGGCCGGTGAGCAGACAGCCGTCCCGGCGACGGCAGGAACCCGGCGTCCGGATCCTCGGCGTAGACGCGGCACTCGATGGCGTGGCCGCGCGGCGCGAGAGCGCGTTCGGGATCCAGCGTGAGCGGCTCCCCGCGGGCGATGCGGAGCTGCCAGCGCACGAGGTCGAGCCCGGTCACCATCTCGGTCACGGGATGCTCGACCTGCAGCCGGGTGTTCATCTCCAGAAAGTAGAACTTCCCGTGGCGGTCGAGCAGGAACTCGATGGTGCCCGCGTTGGTGTAGCCGACCTCGCGCGCGAGCGCGGCGGCCGCCTCGGCCAGGGCGCGGCGGGTCGTGTCGTCGACCGCCACCGACGGCGTCTCCTCGATCAGCTTCTGGTGTCTGCGTTGGATGGAGCACTCGCGCTCGACGAAGGGCACCACCGTGCCGTGCGCGTCGGCCAGGAGCTGCACCTCGATGTGGCGCCCCCGCTCGATGGCGCGCTCCAGGTAGACGGCGCCGTCGCCGAAGGCCGCCGTCGCCTCGGACGCCGCCCCGCGGACCGCGTTCACGAGGTCGGCGCCGGGCCGGACGAGCCGCATCCCCTTGCCGCCGCCGCCCGCCACCGCCTTGACGAAGAGCGGGTAGCCGATCTCCTCGCCCATCCGCCGCAGGTC
>MKWU01004538.1_pt1 | contig 16231 bp, 16 predicted proteins | sample 809101 | NCBI WGS metagenome assembly MKWU01 (sample SAMN05860141, study PRJNA318959) | sponge metagenome | host: Aplysina aerophoba | place: Slovenia: Piran, Adriatic Sea, Gulf of Piran | collected 2013-05-07 | reverse complement strand
ACTCGTCCCCCTGAAGCCCGAGTCAACAGCCGCCCGATCACCCCGCAACGGGCTCCAACGGCGCACACCAACGCTCGCAGATTCCACCCAACACGAGTCAGAACCCCCATTTTGAGAATCGCTGTCAAAATACCTCGAATCCGTTTGAATGGCGGTCATTTCCCGTCCGGTCCTGGCGATTCCAGCGGCACGATGGAAGGCCGGGCGCGAAAACGACTACGATCGGGTCGCCGAATGGCCTGACTACGTCCTGTCCGGCGTCACACGTGCCTCCGCATTCCGTGCCCTCGGCCAGCCAGCCTATCGGTGATTCCCGGGCTTCACGTGCGGCCGGGATTGCTTTGTGCACCTCTGTCGCCCTCGCGACCTGCCAGGCATGGACTCGTCCAATCACAGCGCGCGACAGCATGCTCCGGATGGGCACGTCGAGCACTTCCGAGCAACACGACGGCCCCGCCAAACGACCTGAACACTTCCAACTCGTTGGACGGCAAAGAATTGAGCGGAGAGAACAATTGAGCGGAGCTGAATACCGGAATCTGTGCGTACCATGCTATGCTTCACTATCAAGTTCGCTAAATGGACGTCTAAGTGCTAAGGAATTCTAGTCGTAGTCCGGTCAAACTCGAGATTCTCTGGGAACTGTTCCAGTAGACTCAGGACCAAGAGTCGACGGCTTGTACCGAGGCGCATCCTGCGCGGGCCGACAAGTACCGGGTTTGGCGGTCGGCGCAATTGGAGCTTGATCCCGGGGAACGATCGGTTTACAGGCCGACAAATAGGGGAAATCAATTATGTCTGAAGATAAGCCAAGCTATGATTCCAACAAGATGCGGCCGGCGGCCAAAGTCAGGGAGGTGCTGCGTATCTCCGCCACTCTGGAAAAGCCCCACCTAGCCCGAGAAATCATTCTCGAGTGGCTGGAGAATGACGCCTCGACAGAACTTCCCGAACCTGCCTGGAAGGGAAACGCATTCCACCACGAGTCGAACGACCGCTCGTTCAGGGCAGTCCGCGCAAAAGGGGAAGCATCGGACACATGGGCACTTCGATTTGTCGAGCCCGGAGACGCGGAGACCGAGCAAGTGTGGACAACCGAGATTGCAACGCGGCAGCGCTCGGGGCAAGAGTCGCTATTCAGCGTTCGTACATTGGTGAAGTCTTCGGAACCGAAGCTGCGCAATCAGCCGGCAGTTCCAAGGTTCATGGAGCATGTTGTGGGTGAGTGCGGCTTGGAGCAAGGTGCCGCCAAGATCGAAAAGGATCCATGGATCATCGAATCTGACTACGACGCGGCCAACTTGACCGAGTTTCTGGTTGATCCCGACCGTCGCACACCGGCATTCGTCCTGACAGTGGCGGAAGAAGCGGAGAACCCGATTGAGCCGTTGATCGAAGCAAGCCCGCTGGCAACCGACACGTTGGGGATCGCCAAGGTCATCGTGCTTCCGGCGGAATACACCTGGAAGCTCACGAACCGGTTCGGGAAGCGCCTGTCGGTCTACCGCGGCGCGTTGCGAGTGTACCTGCCGGGATTCCGCGAGGACACCGACCCGGAGGGAGGCCACGATCTCTTCATGCCGCACCGGATGGACACACCCGAAACGGCAGCTCGACTTGGATCACTGCTCCGCTGGATGGCGGCTCGGGAGAGCCTCAAGCGGATGCGGTTGGATCAGGAGATCTTGCCGTTCGCATCCGTTCTGGTACCTTCCATCGAGATCGAAACCGAGGCGCTTGCTGCCAGCAAGGCCAGCGCTGCGAAGCAGCTTGCCTCCGCGAAGGAACACCTCGGCACGCTCCGCGAGGAACTGAAAGCCGCGCTTCAGATGCAGCAGTGGCTGACCGAAGAGACGAAATTTCTGGAAGGCCGTGTGCGAGAAGCCGAATCGAGAGCCCGCAGCAGCGGCCGGAGCGGGAGCCGCCCGCCATTTGACCGGCAGCGTGACCGGCCACCGCGGCCAAGGTATTCGTCCTACGATTCGGACCGGCCTGAACGCCAGAGCGGCGGTTTCAATCGCGAACGACGATTCGGGACCTATGACCGAGATCGTCAGCCGGGAGGCTACGAGCGTCAATCTCGAGGCTATGACCGTGACCGCCAAGCAGGTGGCTACGATCGTGATCGCAGACCACGGGGACATGATCGTGCCCGGGATTCCGAAGAGAGCGATCACGACAGCCCGTCCGGAGGCTGGGACCGGAGGTCCCGGTAGATCGACACGGGGCTTGCTGCAACGACCTCGCTTGATGTTCGCGCATGCACGGCATGATGGACCTCCAGGGCAAGACAGCGATCGTGACTGGTGGATCCCGCGGAATCGGCCGCGCGGTGTGCCTGGAGCTAGCCAGCCGCGGGGCAAGGGTTGCCGTCAATTTCCGTAGCGGCCACGACGCAGCGCAAGAGGTCACCAGGGGTATAGGAACGAATGCGCTCGCCATCCAGGCGGATGTCTCGGACAGGGCAGCAGTGAAAGCTATGGTGGCTCGGACAGAGGCGGAACTGGGCGCCCCGGACATCCTCGTCAACAACGCCGGGCTCTTGTACCCGGGCAGCTTGCTCGACTACGACGAAGAGCAGTTCGACAGGATGTGGCGGACAAACGTCAAGGGCGTACTCTATTGCTGCGAAGCGGTCGCGCCCGGAATGATCGAGCGTGGCTGGGGCCGGATAGTGAACCTGTCGTCAAACGCGGCGATAGGAACGGCACTTCCAGGAACCACGCTGTACGCGGCGACCAAGGGGGCGGTACTGACGCTGACCAAGAGATTGGCGTTCGAGCTGTCTCCGAGCGGGATCACCGTCAACGCCGTGCTGCCTGGATTCACCAAGACCGACATGGTGCTGGCCGGCAAGACAGAGGAAGAAGCGGCCCGCTTGATCGAGGCTGTGTCAAACCGGTCATTGGTGGGCCGCGTGGGTGAGCCCGCGGACATCGCGAGCCTGGTGGGCTATGCCTGCTCCGGGGCCAGCGCCTTCATGACCGGCCAGTTCCTGCTCGCGGACGGAGGCCGGCAGGACTACCTCACGCGGGTGTAGACCAGCCAGGGCACAACCGGCGATTGCCGCAAGCGGGTGTCGCCTGTCCAAGGGCCGTGGATGACTCCGGGACTCTCTGGAATCCACACCCGTAAGTTTCCGAAGGCTCTCCGCAACGGATTTCGCGTGGCTCATCGCAGGGGTTGCCGGTACAGGAATCCAGCCTCGGAGCAACCGACCTACGTGCGCTCCACGCGGTACGGGTAGCGGTCCTTGGCACGCTTCAGGTAGTCCAGCACTTCTCCGTCCAGTTCGTCCATCAGCCTCGCGTGGCCGGAATCGTCGGCCAAGTTGTGGCGCTGGTGCGGATCTTCCTGATTGTCATAGAGACACCAACGTCCGATCTCCCCGCAGGCGTAGGTGTAGCGGGCGGTGCGGATGCCGCGGAACAGCGGTGCTGTGTGATTGACACCCCCGGAAGCGTTGGATTTTTCGATATGCATCAAGAATTGATGCTCTGGCCCGTCGACCGGCTGTCCTCGCACCGCCGCGGATAGGTCCCTGCCTTCGCAAGAATCAGGTACCGGGACATTCGCCATTCCACACAGTGTCGGGAAAATATCGATTGCGCCAAGCAGCACGTCGGACTTCACGCCCGCGGGCGCACCAGGCGATCGCACGACGAAGGGTACGCGGCAGGACTCTTCGTGCGGAAGGCGCTTGCCGGTGCGGTTCTGGGCTCCGAGCATCTCGCCGTGATCCGACGTGTACACGATGATTGTGTTGTCCGCGATCCCATTCTCGTCCAAGCATCTCACCAGCCGGGCCATCTCCCGATCGACAGCTTCAATGTGCGCGTTGTAACCAGCCAGGTCACCCCTCATGGAGCGACCGCGCCCGCCTACACCACGTGTCACGCGCTCGGCGGTGTTCGGACGAAGCTGCAGATCGCCGGGAGGGTATTTCTTCATCAGTTCAGGAGGAGCGTCCTGGAATGGAGGATGAGGTGGGTTCAAGGAAAGCACCAGCATCCACTGTGCTTCACGATTCCGCTCGATGAACCCGATCGCGTCATCGGTCATGAGCGTCGCATTGTAGCCACGGGGAACTTGCTGCTTTCCGCTACGCGGGTCGTAGGTATGGGACCGATGGAAGTGTGGGTTGGTGTTGTACCACGCCCTCCAATCCTCAAAGCCGTGGCGCGAGTCGCCTTCGGGCTTGAGGGCGTGCCCTTCCGCTCCCCGCGCATCAAGATGCCACTTACCCACATACCCTGTGCGGTAGCCCGCATCCCGGAACGCCTCCCCGAGGCTGTATTCTGATCGCCGCAAGGGAAACGAGTTGTCAATGACCCCACTCTGGTACGGCCATCGGCCCGTCATCAGAATGCCCCGGTAGGGCGAGCAGACCGGGTAGTTGGAAATGCAATGCGAGAATGTCGTTCCTTGGGACGCAAGGGCTTCCAGTGCGGGTGCAGCAGCATCGTTGAAAGGCTCCCCCGGCATGGAGCACGCCCGATGTTGATCGCTGAACACAAAGAGCAGATTCGGCCGTCTCGTGACTTGCGCCCGCAAGGACGCCGCACCTCCTGCGGCCAAGCCGCTCAAGACGTCTCGCCGGGTCGGGTTGCGCGGTATCATGACCACGGTATTCTAGCAACGATAAGTCGGGCATTCCGACGGCAATTCGAACGACTGGCCACACCGGCCGAATAGGACAATCGAGCCGATCATGCCGTCGAGGGAAAGTGAGGCGGTCATCCTTCGCAGCTACCCCTATCGCGATGCCGACCTCGTGGTCAGCTTCTACACGCGAGACCGGGGCAAGCTCCGCGGCGTAGCGGCGGGCGTGCGCCGCCCTAAGAACAAGTTCGGGGTTTCGCTCGAACGACTCGCGCACTCCCGGGTCTTCTATTTCCAGAAGGAAACAGCCGAGCTTGTCACTCTCCAGCGCGCCGAGCTCATGGGTCCGGCCAATCTCTGGAAGGCAAGCTATTCCGCTTGTGTCGTGCTGGATCTCATTGCCGAGACAGCCGACCAGATGCTCCCCGATAGCGAGCCACACGACGCCTATTTCCGGCTACTGAAGCTGATTGTCGACGAGTCGTCGCGAGGTATTTCCCAGGAGAGCCCATCGGAACCGATCCAGGCCTGGGCACAGCGGGCGCTGGCGTACTTCCTGCTGTGGGCGGCCAGGCTTGGCGGTTGGCTACCCCCTCTTGACCGCTGCATCGAGTCGGACGTGCCGTTCGCAGACGACGAACCTGCCTACTTCAGTCCGCGGAAAGACGGACTGTTTCGGGCCAGTTTCAGCGATAGCGAGTCGTGGCTGTTCCCGGCGGCCGCCCGCTCGCTAGCGCAGGCGATGCTGTCGCGGCGCATCGACGGCATTGACCCTACCGCCTGGCATCAGCCGGCAGCGCTCGATTTGCAGCGATTCCTGTTGCAGCGCACCCAAGCCCAACTCGAGGGACGCTTGCGAGGCGTCGAGGCTCTACGTGCCGTGATGAGCGCCGAAGAGCCGCCCTTCCCCGCTGCCGGGTAACTCATTCGCGGTCTGAAGCAGGGCGCACCACCCCTGAATCCGGACGGGGCCCGAAGTCAATCTCCAGCGTGACTCGGGCCCGATCGCGGATGATTTCCACCGGCACGACGCCATCGGCTAGAGACAGGGCCCTCTCGCAACGAATTGCTGTCCGCATGGCGTTGCCATCGACCGCCACGATCACGTCACCAGCTCGCAAACCTGACTCGTCAGCAACGGAACCCTCGCCAACCTGGCGGACCAGCACTCCTCGGTCAAGACCGAAATGCTCCGCAAGCTGGCCACCGAGGTCTTCGAGTTCAGCTCCAAGCCGCTTGTTCCGGCGGCTGAGACGAAGCTGGGGAAAGCTCAAGTCCAAATTCAAATCGATCTTGACGTCGTCAAAGTTACGCTTGGCCCGCTCGATCCGCAGCCGCGCCTCGTCAATCGCCTGCCTCACAGACACTTCGGCCTCACGCCGGCCAATCTCGACTTCCAAACTCATGCGCTGACCCCCTCGCACAATGCCGAGATCGACCTTCCTCCCGGCAGGCGTTTCCCTTACAAGGCGCGCGAAGTGCTCATATCCCTGCACCTTCTCGCCGCGGTAGGTGAGCACGATGTCACCATCGGACAATCCCGCGTCGTGCGCGGGGCTGCCGTCAAGAACACTTGTCACCTCGATGCCGTGAGGCTCGATCAGTCCGATCTCCCGCACGGCATCTTCACTCAGGTCCATCACGCCCAGGCCAATGTAGCTCGTCGATGCAAGAAGGATCCGCGTATCGAGAAGCTGTGCCGCATCAAGCGACGCGCCCGCGGCAAGGATGCATCCAAGGATCGCTCTAGGTGCGAATTTCGCCCACATGACAACCTCCTGGCGACTCGGCGGGGCTCCTACCGCAGTTTTCGAACCTCGATACGGCCAACTCCGTTGCGGATCGTGAGAGTGGCGCCGCCCCCGTTGATCGCCCCGGCAGCTTCTACGCTTGCCGGACCAAAGGGTCCTCCGAAGCGATTCACCTGAATCGAAGGGAACTCGCTGATGATCCCACGCATCCCCCTGGCAAGCCGGACGCTCGCGTCAATTGTCAGGGCGAGCGATTCGGGCAACGACACGACAATCGATCCCACCGACGTTTCAAGCACTGAGTCCCGGAGCCCGGAGCCCCTCTGGAACGAGGCCAGAATATCTCCCGCGCCACTGGAAACGACCAGCGCACCCATGGCGCGGTCAATGCGAATATCCCCTGCACCGGCGTCAGCATGAATGTCGTGACGGGCCTCGACCACGCGGATCGAGCCGCCGCCGGTGGTTGCACGGACAGTTCCGGAGACGTTCCCGACCTCGATACTGCCACCGGCAGTCTCGGCCTCAAGATCGCCGTTGACGTTGGCGACCCGGATGCCACCGCCGATCGTTTTGAGCCTGGCAGACTTCCCGCTATCGGCCAAGTTGATACTTCCACCAGCCGTCACACAATCGACAGGACCGCCGACCTTGCCCAGCCGCACACTGCCACCCGCGGTTGCCGCCAGCACTGCGCCTCCGACGCCGCTCATCGTGATCGAGCCGCCGCTCGTGCGGACGCGCACGGAGCCTTCAATGTCCTGTACACCAACCGCGCCTCCGCGGGTCACAATGTCGACCGCGCCCGTGCCGGTAGGCACCTCGATCTCAAGACGAGCATCGAATCGGCAAGCATTGCAACCAGGCTCGCGCAATGTCAGCACGAGTGTGCCACCCGGCTTTCTCGAGGGCACTATCCCAGCGTCGCGAAGCACTGCGCGGGCCGATTCTTTATCGCTAATAGCCGACAGCCTCATCGTCAGGGTGAAGCGAATGGTCTCGATTTCGGAACCGACGAGCATTACCTGGCCCTTGGTGTCGATTTCCACAACACTGGCTGCCTGCTCCTCGGCGCTGCGCTGCGCAGTCCAGTACCGGCCATCCTGCTTGACCTCCAACCGCTGCTGTCCAGACAGCACGGCCACCGAGACAAACGCCAAGGCGGCAGCGCCAAGGCAAGACGGTGCCTTCCGGCGACTTCCGACTGCGATCGTCCGGGTCACGGGACTAGTAGTGCTCCATCGAAGCGCCCAGCGAGTGCAAGATCCGCTCGGTCTCGTCCAAGACAAATGAATTCGATTCGCGCTTGGCCAGATCCTGCAGCGGTCCGGCCAACTCTCGGCTAGGGTACTCCCGCAGCAACTGGATGGCATGGACGCGCATCCCTGTAATTGGATCGTGCCGCAACGTCTGCAGCAACGCATTTCGAACGTCCGGAAGATCGACCTGATCCCGAATGGCGTCAAGCGCCATCAGTCGAACTCCGGGATTCTCGTCTTCCGTCAAGGACCGTAGCAGGGTCTGGCGCACCTCTCCGTCGCCCGCGTGGGCACGCAGGGCTTCAAGCGACGAAAGGCGCGCTCCCGCGTGAGAGTCCCGCACGGTGTTCAGGAGCATGCCTCGGATGAACGGGTCCGACGACTTCCCTGTCACAACCCGGCGCTCTTCGAAAACAATCTGGACCTGGCCGCCGACCGGGTCGAGACGCACGGTCTCGACTCCGGTCAGCATCGGGCTCGCATCGACGGAGAAGGACTCGGTCGAGCCGTAGGAAGTAGCGACCTCAGCTGTCCGGAATAGCCCGCCAAGGTTCGAACTGCCCGCCAAGAACCCCACGGCCAGTAGCAGCGCAGCCAGGGCCGGCTGCCAGACAAGCCGATGACCGGCAATCATAGCGGCCTGCGGGCAAGGCGACCGCAGAATGCGGCTGAACGGCCACGCGGCTCGCTGCGGGCGCTCCTGCGTCGCGACCGCCCGGCCCAAGCCCTCGCGACACTCTTCCAGCAAGGAGTCCATGTCGGTGTCGAGTTGAGGCTCGCTGAGCGCAAGCAGGAACGACTCTTCGTCCTCGACCAGCGCGCGAAACGCAGGATCCTCGGCGCGGCACCGCTCCACTTCGTGGCGCTCAGCCAAGCTGAGTTCTCCGTACAGGTACAGCCGAACTCGCTGCCTCAGAATCTCGCTGTCCATGGGAGCGGTCCCGTCAGACCCGGACATCGTGAAGTTCCTTGCGCAGCTTACGGGTCGCGCGGAACAGGCATTGCTTGGCCGAGTCCTCGGAAATGGAGCACGCCTCCCCGATCGCCTTCAATCGCATGCCTTCGTAGTGGCGCAGGGTGAAGACTACCCGCTCGCGATCCGACAGTATCTCCATCGCGCGCGCAATCCTCTCCGATGCTTCCCGGTTGCCGAGCATGCGGTCAGGAGAACCCGAGGGCTTGCTGTCAGGTGCCACCTGGAGCGGCGACCGGCCGGAGGTCTCGGCCGCATCCAACGCGGTGAACTCCGGTCTCGCTTTGCGCCTACGGAGGTGGTCCAGACACACGTTGGTCGCTATACGATAGAGCCAAGTATGGAAGCGACACTGAAAGCGGAAAGTGTCGAGCTTCCGGTAGACCTTCAGGAAGGCTTCCTGGTAGGCGTCGCGCGCGTCTTCCTGCGACCGCAGGATACGCAACGCGATCCGCAGCACGCTACGGTCATACAGCCGAACGAGCTCGGAGAAAGCTCCCTGGTCACCCCGCTGTGCGGCCTCGATCAGGTCTCGCTCGGCCTCGCCATGCTGGGAAGCATCGCGCCCGATCGCGAGAATCTCGGCCTTGGCAACGTCCATTGCGCGGGTGTCCTTCTTCATGGTTGGACGCACCAGCAGGTAGAAACGTTAGGCTCGTCACGGCTGAGAGCGGGGCTCACGTGATCCAGCCCCCACCAATCACGATGTCTCCGTCATAGAACACCGCCGCCTGGCCTGGAGTCACTGCGCGCTGGGGCTCGTCGAATTCGACCCTGACCCGGTCTCCGGACGGATGTGCTTCCGCCCACGCGGGAGTGGCGCGATAGCGGATCTGGACCTGAGTTCGAATCGGTCGGACGAGGGATTCCATCCGAATCCAGTTCGCGTCACGGATCTCCATGGACTCGCGCAGCAGGGACTCTGCCGGCCCTACGACGACCTTGCGGCTGGCAGGCTGGATTTCCTTCACGTACACCGGCTCGCCCGAAGCCACGCCCAGGCCACGGCGCTGGCCGACCGTGAATCGATGAATCCCGCTGTGCTCGCCGAGCACGCTGCCGTCCTCGGTCACAATCTCCCCGGATTCGATCGGTGTGTCCTGAAAATCGCTAGCCTGGCCCCTGTACTGTTCCACGAACGCGGCGTAGTCCCCGTTGGGCACAAAGCAGATCTCGCGGCTCTCCGCCTTCCCGGCGACATCCAGCCCGAGGTCGGCGGCGAGTTCGCGGACCGCGGACTTGCGCATAGCGCCCAGGGGAAAGCGGGACCGTGCGAGCTGGTCCTGAGTGAGACCGAACAAGAAGTACGACTGGTCCCGATCCCTGTCCACGCCACGTAGCAGCAGGTGCCGCCCGGTGCTGCGGTCCAACTCGACTCTGGCATAGTGCCCGGTAGCAACCGTCCCGGCACCGACCTGGCGGGCGGTCTCGATGAAGCGGTCGAACTTCAGGAAGTTGTTGCAGAGCGTGCACGGGATTGGCGTCCGGCCTGCCAGGTAGTCGGCAACGAAAGGCCGGACTACCTGGCGCTCGAAGCTGTCCTGGTAGTTGAGCACGTAGTACGGAATCCCTAGTCGCTGAGCCACCCACCGTGCGTCGTATACGTCATCCAAGGAGCAACACCGGCCAGAAACGCCTCCCTCGGGAATCAAGTCCGGCATGCGGCGCTGGTTCCATAACTGCATCGTCATGCCAACGATCGGCTGGTCCTGAGAATGCAGCAATCCCGCCACGACGGAAGAATCCACCCCGCCGCTCATAGCTACCGCTACCAGGGGATCGCTCACTGCTCTCAGCGTAACCCGGCCAGTGCAGCCCCGCTAAGCTACTGCCAGCCGATCTCCCGTCCGGCGTTCTGCGCCTGCAGGTAATCCACCAGCGGTTCAAAGTACTCGAGCATGGCACGGGTCGAAACCTCCTCACCAGTTGCCTCCACCATGACCTCGCGCCAGTCACGGGTCGCCCCGAGGCTCAGCAGGTCCCACAAGAACTGTCCGACCTCCTCGCTGCCGTAGTAGTTGCAGTTCCGCGGATCCTGCTTGAGGATGTTCTTCGCAATGTACGTGTGGAGTTGGTACTTGATCACGAATGCCATTGCATAGTCGTAGTACTGGGCCGGGTCGTCGGTGATGTGCGTCTTGGTGCAGGCATCGCAATAGGCCTCGTCCCGCGGTGCAGGCGGCGCGATACCCTGGAAGCGGCCGGCGTGAGCCCACCAACGCTCGTTGAACTTGTCGATCGGCAGGTTCTCCTCATACAGGTCGTGTTCGAAGAAGGACATCGTGCCTGCCGAAAATGGAATGAATACCACGGCCTGGTCGAGTGCCTCATCCATCAGCCACGCGATCTCGTCAATTTCTCGATCCTCCGGAATCAGCCCGATTTCCTTCAGATATGCGGGTTGCCGGGAGGCGATACCGATCAGATCGCCAATCGCTTCGTGGAACGCTCGGTTCGCCCCACCTCGCAGTGTCATTGGGACGCCTGCCGAAGTGTAAGCCAAGTAGTAATAGATGTGGCCCAGTTCGTGATGCGAAGTCTCAAACCAACGCCAGTAGTTCTCGACACTCATCAGGGAACGCACATCCCGCTCCAGGTCCATGTGCCAGGCCGAGGCGTGGGTGTTCTTCTTGCGTTCGGACCCCGGGGGCAGCGGATAGAGGTCCGATTTCTCGTAAAAGGTCGCCGGCAGTGCAGGCATTCCCATCGAGGTATAGAATGCCTCGGCTTGCTTGACGATCCACTCCGCGTCCTTGTCCTTGACGAGGCTGTTGAGGTCGATTCCACTGCTGAGTCCGGGCCAGGCCTGGGCCCAGCGGTTACCGATCCAGTGTGCCGGGATGAGACCCGGCACTTCCTCGCCGAAACGGCTGGCCAGTTCGTGCTTGGTCCAGGTGTGAAGCTGAAGGTAGAGCGGCCTGAGATCCTCGTTGAAGCGCTCCATCATGGTCATCATTTCGTCTACGGTCATGCCGTAGTCGGCGACCTGAAGTGCAAAGAACGAGTCGTACCCCATCTCGCGGGCCACCTGATTCCGCAGGTCCCTGAGGGCTTCAATGCCCTCCTTGAGGGCCGGCCCAGTCTGCTTCGAGACTTCCCAGATTTTCCGCCGTTCCGGTTCATTCATCGACTCAACCAGGATCTGGTCGATCTCGTTTGGCGTCACCACTTCTCGGCAGCTGCCGTTCACGCTATCGGCACAAAACTCGAAGGAATCCAGGATCGCGCCCTGCTCAGCTTCTGCCTTCACGCGCTCCGCGACGACCTCGGGAATTGTTCCGGGATACTCGGCGGCTGAAAGCAGGACGCTCCGCAATTGCCGCACGGTGTTGTCGGCCAAGCGGTCCTCGTCTTCAAGCAGTGACTTGACCGATTCAATGACCCAAGGGTTTCCGCTGAACGCAGCCATCGATTGCCCGGCCCCAATTCGCTCCCCGACGTGCAATTCCGTAACATCGGTCGAAGCCTTCCAGTTGGCTTCGGCCACAACCGGATAGAGGCCTCCGACTATGCTGTCGTAAGCCTTGAGGAAGTCGTCCGCCCGGCGCTGGGGGTTTTCTCCGCAGGACCACATGGACACGCTTGCGATGACGGGCACGAGAACACGGAACCTCATGGTTGGCATATTCTCGCACGTGCCCCGCTCCAGAATGTCCAAGACGGGGGCGCCACTCGCTCGCGGTCCGATTTCGTCGGTTGGAATCCAGTCGATTTGCGGGCCGTCCCGTGAGTCGCGCATTCCACTTGTGGAGAGTGGAAAGCGTTCGGCATTCGTCGGCCAGTGACTCGGTCGACGACCACAACCGGCGAGCGAGCAGGGCCCGGTCGCCATAGCTTGCTTCCGGCAAGAGAGCCCGAGGAACTGCAAATCATGAATAGTAATTCCCTTTCGACGTTGTCGCTCCTGGCCGTGGTCTTTGTCTCGGGAGTTTATGGCTCGACCGAACCGGAAATCGCGGAATGGCCCGTGATGCCGAGAAGTGCCAGCTGCGAACACCAGAACCGCTGGCGCAAGAGTCAGCGCTTTCGGCAGGAAGAGGTGGGCAAAGTAACCGCTCAGGAAGGCTCCGGCAAAACTGCTCGACTCGAGTACCACCGCAGCGACCCAGTCGACCTGTTTCTTCATCCGGAAGAGCACGACGGCCTGCCCCGCGGTCGGCATCGTCAACCAGAGACTCTGGAAAACCGCAGCGTGGAAGTCGACCCCGAAGAGGACCTGAATCGGGGTGTAAGGAATGCCTCCCCCCTGGCCCAGCATCGAGAACCAAGGCCGCCGCCTAGGATCGTGACCAAGATGAGCGAGCGCGAATGCAAGATGGGCTGACTCTCCGACCCGGACAGTACGGCTGATCGCAGAACGCGTCTTCCAGTTAGCCGTCGGCGTGCAGGAGCGGCGGTCGACGGCCAGCCCGCCGCTTCCCGGGGTTGGTTAGAAATCGAACCGGAAGCAGCCGCGAGCCAGCGGTTCAGCTGGCACGTCCAAATACGCCATTTCCCCGTCCGGCGCACCCGTATTCGGCGGGCACTCGCCAGTAAGGGCTTCCATGAACGCGATCAGGTTGGTCCGTTCTTGGGCGCCGAGGTGGTCTGGCTCCTTGATCTATTCGTCGCGTAGGAGTTGGTCGGGGTTGTTCCGAAGGAGGGTCGACGAGCTTAAGATGGACTCCGCAACTCTTGTGAACCACCGACTGAGGTCATTGCAAATCAATGCCATGGGTCATCATCATCCCTCTCATCCGTGTTCCCTGCCGCTGCCCGGGACGGGCCTGCCTGCGCCGAGTCTGAACACGCACTCCCGCCTCCTCGATCCGGCCGGTCCCGCCAAGAGCGGGGCCGGCCGGTGGGACCGGACATTCGCAGTTGGGTGGTGCTGGTGGCGCGCATGCGGGGCTGGCGACCGAAGAAACACCGGGAACTGCCGGGGAACGAGGTGCTGTGGCAGGCGCACCGGCAACTGCAGACGATGGTGCGCTACCGGCAGTCCCTGCGGGGGCAGCCGAAGGGGACCGTCAGGGGGAGCGCAGAACACTCTCCCGGATGCACTGTCGTGGGTCGGGAATCCTCTCGGCCGGGCCGGAGGCGGGCTACGTCGGGAAATCCCTGGGCGCAGCCCGAAGCCTGCCCGCTGGTCGCCGCTGATCCGTCTTGCCAACCATGGCGTAACGGCGGAATGGCACCCATTCGCAACGCCATGACCGGAATGGCAACTCTGGCCGTACGGCCCAACATGGTTCCAACCGATGCGCGCGCTTGTCGTGCTGCGCTGGTGCGCCCTCCTCTCGCCCCCCCAGTATCCGGGAGGCCCAACCGGCACCATCAAGACCGAATGTGAGCCGCAGCCAACCATTGGCTCGAAACCTCCTGCGTCGACTATGTCCGGTCGCTAGCTCTACTGTTGGGCTGGTTGGAGTTGACACAACGATCCGATGTTATTGCGCCCGGAATTTTTTGATTATCGGACATTAAGCGGGGGCGCGAAACCTCCCCCGCCGCCCTGCTAGGCTGTCCGGCATGCGGCGGGCCCTAGCATTGCTTTCCCTCGCGGTGCTGCTTTCGCTAGCGGCCAGCTCAACCCCTCTGGGCGATCCTACTGGGAGCAGCCCTTTCTTGTGGAGCGAGCAGCATGGCAATCCTGACCTACGGTACCCGGGCGGCCAAGAAACTCGCCCAGCGCAAGCCGAAACGAGCATCCTCGCAACATGCACACAAAATCGAGCGTCTGCTCGAGGTCTTGGACCGCGCCTCTTCGCTTAACGATCTACGGCGCCCGGGTGCCCGGCTGCACAAGCTGAGAGGCGATCGCCAAGGTTTTTACGCTATCGATGTATCTGTCCGTCTGCGGATCGTCTTTCGCTTTGAGGGAGGGAACGCCTATGATGTGGAAGTGGTCGACTACCACCGTAGCTAGAGGCGCCTGCCGTGCAGTACGACAAGAACGACCTGGAGGAATCCGTGAAGCGGATCCGGCGCGACCCACCACCGGCAGGCGAAGTTGTTCGCGAGTGGTGTTTCGGTCTGGATAGTCCGATGAGCATCGAGGAGGGGGCTGATCAGCTGGGAGTGAGTCGCGGTGTGTTGGACCGCCTGCTTGACGGACGGGACCGCATTTCGCCGGAAATGGCGCTGCGGATGGAGGCGGCAGGGTGGGCAACTGCCGACCTATGGCTGCAGGTGCAGTTACATTACGATCTGGCCCAAGAACGCTTGCGCCAGGAACACGCAGCCTGACACCCGGGTCATCCCAGAATGGCGAGCTGGTGGCTCGGTCGGATGGCCGCTAGGATTTTCGCTTCAGCAGCGGCACAGGCGGCTTCGCCATGTACAGCCGGATCTCCCCGTCAATCGACACCACGCGCACGATGCTCGTGTGGGCTTGGCGGGCTCGGCCTACTGGTCGCCACGCCGCGTCTCTTCAGCTGACCCCGATCCGTTGCAAGAAGTGCGGATTGTGCGGGAGCCTGCTAGGCTTGACCGGACGATGACCGAATCCGGGCCAGACCGCCGCAAGCCCGTCCAGCGAGCAATCTCCCCCGAGGAACGGCAGGAGCTCCACGAACTGCGCAAGGAGATGCGCCGCAAGCCCCTCTCGCTCGAACAACGCCTCCGGCTTGAGCAACTCGGCCGCCGGGAACGCCTCGCCAGCTAGCCAGCCACAGCCGCCCGCGCTGCTAGACTGCGGACGTGAGCGCGGAGCTGATCGGGATCCTCGCGGTGGGAGTGGCGCTGGTCGGAGTGCAGGTGACGGTGTCACTTTGGATCGTCAGCTGGCTGCGGGTGCTGGACGGCCGTGTTAGCCATGTGGATCAACGCATGGCTCGGCTGGAGGGCCTGATCGAGTACATCCGACCCAGCTTGGCCTGCGCCTCAGGGACACCGCGCTCGGCGAGTTCGGAAAGTATCTGCAGCGCCAACGCGTAGTCTTGAACTCCCAGCGCCGAGTCCGCCCGCTCAACACCGGTATGCAATCACAAACCGTGGATCGTCAACTAACGGGTTGGCTCGGACGGGAGCGGGACCGGTCGCTTCTGCAGTGGCGGCAATTCCATCGGACCAAAGGAATCCATGAATTTGCCGACGTCTCTTACTGGCCTTATCCAGAAAAGCGCAGTAATCCAGAGCGCCCCGACCACCAGCACGATCCCGGCTCGCCGCCGGGTCGTCAGCCACAGGAAGCGAATCGGGCGAAACAGTGCGATGGCAGCCGGAACCACCATGACCCAGAACACCACCAAGTCTAGGAGCATCTTAGCGATCCCGAGCAGTGCAATGGTTTCGGGGGAATGACTGAACAGCCAGTACTCAAACGCCGTAAGGTCATTCATCTGAATAGAGTACCGTAGTGGTGCGCCGTGGAAAGGCGTTGGCTCCTAGTATCCTGACCCTCAAATAGATTGAATTAATCGACAGTGTGTGCCATACTGCTTCTCGCGGGAGGGAGCACGATGGCACGACCGGTTGCAGTTCTCGATCTGCATCCCGAGGAACAACGGGAGTTGGAACGGCGGGCCCGCGCCGTGGGCATCGCGCCGTCCAGCGTGGGGCGCATATGGCACCAGCAGGCCCTCAAGCCGCACCGGACCAAGACGTTCAAACTCTCCAGCGACAAACAGTTCGAAAGCCAGTTCTGGGATGTGATCGGCTTGTAC